>Ga0233377_1000787_pt1 | contig 13027 bp, 10 predicted proteins | sample ElkDunMinimDraft_6_FD_191540 | JGI IMG/M metagenome (GOLD analysis project Ga0233377, IMG submission 191540) | Fecal eukaryotic communites from dung pellets of Tule Elk in California, USA - Elk Dung E36 | ecosystem: Host-associated > Mammals > Digestive system > Large intestine > Fecal | place...
GGCCGAGGCGAGGGCGGTCGCGGCCCGGGTGCAGCGTACGATCCGACCTTCGCCCAGTACGATCGCCGGCGGCAAGCCCGTGCGGCAACGCTCCTCGACATGTCTGCAGCGTGGCGCGAAAGAGCAGGCGGATGGCGGTTCGTTCAGTGCCGGCGGCGCGCCTGGGATCGCCTCGAGCCGCTCGCCCTTCCTCGCGCCATGCAGGTTCGCTGCGAGCAGCCCCTTCGTATAGGGATGCTGCGGATTGCTGATCAGCTCGCGCACTGTGCCGGTCTCGACGATCTGGCCGGCATACATCACCGCCAGCCGGTCCGAGACTTCGACGGCGACGCCGATGTCGTGGGTGACGAAGATCACGCCCATCCCGAGATCGCGCTGGAGCTGGCGCAGCAGCAGCAGGATCTGGATCTGCACGGTGGCGTCGAGCGCGGTCGTCGGTTCGTCTGCGAGCAACAGCTTCGGCCGCGCCGCCAGCGCGAGCGCGATCATGGCCCGCTGGCGCATGCCGCCCGACATCTCGTGCGGATAGGCCTTCAGCCGCCGCTCGGGCGAAGGAATGCGAACGAGCTGGAGCAGTTCGAGTGCGCGCTGCATCGCCTCGCGCAGGCCGATCCTCTCATGGCGCATGATCGCCTCGGCGATCTGCTCGCCGACCGTGTAGACGGGGTCGAGCGCCAGCATCGGATCCTGGAAGATCATCGAGGTGACGCGGCCGCGATAGTCGGCGAGCTGCTGCGGCCCGAGCGCCAGCACGTCCATCCCGTCGACCATCACGGTGCCGCCGATGTCCGTGCGGCTCTCGGGCAAAAGCCTGAGCAGCGTCTTGAGCGTCACGCTCTTGCCGGAGCCGGATTCGCCGAGAATGCCGAGCACCTTGCCGGGCTCCAGCGACAGCGTCACGCCGTTGACCGCGTGGACGTTCTGCGCGCCGTGGAAGCGCACCGTGACGTTCTCCATCGCGATGAGGGGAGGGCTCATGCGGCATCCTCGAGCTTCGGCGCACGGCTGTGGCCGGAGCCGGCGATCTCCATGTGGCAGGCGGCGAGCCGCGCCCCTTCGCCTGTCTGCGTCAGCACCGGCTTCGCCTTGGCGCAGACGGTCTGCGCCTGCGGGCAGCGCGGGTGGAAGCGGCAGCCCGCGGGCGGGTTGATCGGGTTCGGCGGATCGCCGGCGAGCGGAGCCTCCATCGTCCGGTTGTCCGGATCCATGGACGGCATCGCCGAGAGCAGCGCGCGGGTATAGGGGTGGCGAGGATCGTCGTAGAGCTCGTCGACCGGGCCGATCTCAACCACCTCGCCGAGATACATCACCATGACGCGGTCGCTGATGAAGCGGACCACGTTGAGGTCGTGCGAGATGAAGATGTAGGTCAGCCCGAACTCCTCGCGCAGGTCCATCAGCAGGTTGAGCACCTGCGCCTCGACCGACTTGTCGAGCGCCGACACCGCCTCGTCGAGGATGACGAGACGCGGCCCGAGCGCGAGCGCGCGTGCGATGTTGACGCGCTGGCGCTGGCCGCCGGAGAGCTCGTGCGGGTAGCGCGCCGCGAACCGGGCGGGATCGAGCCCCACGCGGGCGAGCAGATCGCGGGCGCGGGCGATGGCGGCGCTCTTGGAGACGCCATGCACGGTCGGCCCGAATGCGACCGAATCCTCGATGGTGAGGCGCGGATTGAGCGAGGCGTAGCTGTCCTGGAAGACCATCTGCGCCTGGCGCCGGTACGCCTTCAGCGACAGTGCCGCGCCGCCGACGGCCTCGCCGTCGAAGAGCATCTCGCCCTTGTCCTGCGTGATCAGCTGCATGACGACCCGCGCCGTGGTCGACTTGCCGCAGCCGGATTCGCCCACGACGCCGAGCGTCTCGCCCTTCATCACCTGGAAATCGACGCCGTCGACCGCGCGCACGACCGCGCCGCGCCCGAGCGGAAAATGCTTGGTCAGCCTTCGCGCCTCGAGCAGCGGCGTGCCGGCTCCTCCGCGGTCGCGTTCTTCGGTCAGCATTTCTAGCGACATGGCGGTCAGCCCTTCACATCCATGGCCGAGCGCAGCCCGTCCGAGAGCAGGTTGAACGAGATCGAGGTGATGAAGATTGCCATGCCGGGCAGGGCCGCCACCCAGGGCTGCACATAGATGGCCGTGCGCAGCGTGTTCAGCATCAGCCCCCATTCCGGCGTCGGCGGCTTGGTGCCGAGGCCGAGGAAGGAGAGGCCGGAGGCCAGGATCATTGAGACCGAGATCAGGCTGGTCGCGTAGACGAAGATCGGCCCGAGCACATTGCCGAGCACATGGATGCGGATGATCGCGCCGGATGCCGCGCCGCTGGCCCGCGCCGCCTCGACATAGTCCATCGAGCGCACCTGCGTCGTCACGCTTTCGGCGATGCGCGCGATCGGCGGGATGAAGACGATGGTCAGCGAGAGCAGCGAGTTGAAGATGCCGGCGCCAAGCGCGCCCGACAGCGCGATCGCCAGCAGCACGGAGGGAAAGGCGTAGAAGACGTCGACCGTGCGCATCACGACCGTGTTGTAGCGGCCGCCGAAGAAGCCGGCGGAGACGCCGATCAGCGAGCCGAGAAAGAAGGCGATGAAGACCGGCACCACGCCCATGAACAGCGACAGCCTGGCGCCGTGGATCAGGCGCGAGAGCATGTCGCGGCCGAGCTCGTCGGCGCCGAGCGGATAGCCGGGCGTGCCGATCGGCCGCAGCCGCCGGAGCATGGAGGAACGCGTCGGGTCGGCCGGGGCGATGTAGTCGGCGAAGATCGCCATCAGGACGATCAGCAGCACGACGATGCCGGCGCCGACCGCCACCTTGTCGCGCGTGAAGCGCCGCCAGACGCCAGCCCAGTAGCCCGGCGAGCGCAGCGGCGGGGTGACCATGGCCGCCGGGGACGCATCGCTGGTGATCACGCTCATCTCAGCGCCTCCTGACGCGCGGGTCGAGTAGGCCCTGGACGATGTCGACCAGCACGTTGAGCCCGACGAAGAACATCGCCAGCACCAGGATCGTGCCCTGCAGCAGCGGCAGGTCACGCTGGAAGATGGCGTTGCCCAGCAGGAAGCCGGTGCCCGGCCAGGAGAACACCGTCTCGATCAGGATCGAGCCGCCGAGCAGATAGCCGAGCTGCAGGCCCATCACCGCGAGCGCGGTCGGCGCCGCATTCTTCACGACATGCCTGAAGACGCCGAAATCCATCAGGCCCTTCGCCCGGAGCGCCGGGACGAATTCCTGGTTCAGGATATCTGCGACGAGCGCGCGAACCGTCCGCGAGATGATGCCCATCGGGATCACCGACATGGTGATCGCCGGCAGGATCATGTGGCTGACATGCTCCCAATCCCATTTCCAGGCGGCTGATCCGCCTGGGCCGGCCCCGCCCGGAGGCAGCCAGCCGAGCTGCACCGAGAACACGATGACCAGCACCATGCCGAGCCAGTAATGCGGCACGCTGACGCCGAGCACCGCCAGCATCGAGGCGAACTTGTCGAGGAAGGAACCGCGAAAATAGCCGGCGACGAAGCCGAAGAAGCAGCCGAGCACAAAGCCGATGACGGTCGCGAGGCAGGCGATCAGCAGGGTATTGCCGACCGCACGCCAGACCTCGGCGGCCACGGGGCGTCCGGTCGCGATCGAGGTGCCGAGGTCGCCCTGCAGCGCCTTCCAGAGCCAGAGGCCGAACTGCACGGGCAGCGGCCGGTCGAAGCCGTATATCCGGCGCAACTCGTCCTGCATCTGCTGCGACGCATCGGGCGGCAGAACCGAGGTCAGCGGGTCGCCCGGAGCGATATGGACGAGCAGGAAGCAGAACAGGCTGACGCCGAATGCGACCGGCAGCACATAGAGCATGCGCTTGGCGAGATAGCTCAGCATGGCGGTGGCATCACAGTGCCGGCGGCCTCTCGAGCGGATACGCGACCGTCATGCTCGACCTCGTGCCGAGCATCCATGTCTTGAACAGCGCGCTCGCCCGAAGAAGGCGTGGATGGTCGGGACAAGCCCGACCATGACGGCGAGAGGCGCGGGAACGCGTTCCTCATCGGTCGCGCCCCTCACTTGGCCATGGTGATCGGCGAGAAGTCCTGGAACCAGTTCTGGGCCTGGATGAAGCCCTTGACCTTGGGCGAGAGCGCACGCGGGTTGACGTCGTGCGTCACCATCAGGAAGAGCGCATCGTCGACGTATTTCTCATGCGTCTTCTGCAGGATCCTGGCCTGCTCGGCCGGGTCGAAGGTGGTCCGGATCTGGTCGAAGAGCTTGTCCATCTCCGGGTCGCAGTACAGGCCCCAATTGGTGCCCGCCGGCGGCTTCAGATCGCATTGCAGATGGCGGATCAGCCCGGTGAAGGGATCCTGGATGAAATAGGTGTAGTTCATCCCCGTCGCCTTGCGCGACGAGTCATGGTTCGCGCCGGCGCGCCAGATATTGATCAGCGTATTCCACTCGACCACCTCGAAATCGATCTTGATGCCGACCTCGGCGAGATTCTGCTGCACGAACTCGTTCATCGGCAGCGGCTGCATCTGGCCGGAGCCCGAGGGCGCGATCAGGATGCGGGTCTGCAACGGCTTCGTCGGCGAATAGCCGGCTTCGGCGAGCAGCTTCCTGGCCTCGGCCTGGTCGAGCTTGAGCTTGAAGTTGGGGCTGCCGAACCATTGGTGGCCGGGGGGGTAGAAGCCCTCGGCCGGGATCATCATGCCGCCGAGCAGCTCCTTCAGCCCGTCGCGATCGACGGCCAGGTTGGCCGCCTTGCGCACGCGGATGTCGTTCCACGGCGAGCCCTCCACCCGCGAGAGGTGCCAGGTCCAGTTATGCGGGTAGGCGTTGGTGACGATCTTGAAGCCAGCCCCCGTCAGCGACGGGATCAGATCCGGCGACGGTGCCTCGATCCAGTCCACCTGGCCGGCGCGCAGCGCCGCGGCCCGGGCATTGGCCTCGGGCAAAGGCAGCAGGACCAGCTTGTCGAGCTTCGGCACGCGCGCCTTGTCCCAGTAGTCCTTGAACGGAGAAAGCTCGGCCCGCTCGCGTGGCTGGAAGGCGGTGAGCTGCCAGGGACCGGTGCCCGACGGGGTCCTGGCGAAGGCCTCCCAGCTCTTCCCGAGCTTCTCCCATTGCGCCGGCGATGACAGCAGGATCCAGGCGAGCTGATAGGGCAGCGTCGCATCGGGCGACCTGGTCGAGATCTCGACCTTGTACTTGTCGAGCACCTTGTAGGAAGCGACCGCCGGAATGCGCGATCTCCCTTGGGCCGCCTGGCGCTGGTCGAATTGCGGACTGTCGTTCTTGAGCAGCTTGTCGAGGTTCCAGACCACGGCGTCGGCCGTGAACTCCGAGCCGTCATGGAATTTCACGCCCTCGCGCAGCGTGAAGACCCATTTGGTCTTGTCGCCGGGATCGACCGCCCAGGCGGTGGCAAGGCCGGGCTTCAGCTCCGAAGGCCTGTCGGCGCTGGAGAGGTCCCAGTTGATCAGCGCGTCATAGACCGTATAGCCCATGAAGCGCTGACCCTCGCCGCCCTGGTCGGTCTGGCCCGTCGTCAGCGGGATGTCGGAGGCCGTCATGCCGATCCGGAGGACGCCCTGAGCAAAGGCGGCGAAGGGAGCGAACGCGGCGCCTGCGAGCAGCGTCAGGGCGAGAAGCGGGCGGATCATCGAAAGCTCCGAATTGGAGGAGTGTCAGGCGCAGCAAGGGGCGTGCCAGTGCCGGTGGCGGTGGAGCGCGGGGCGGGCGAGAACGTCATGCTCGCCCTTGTGGCGAGCATCCACGTCTTGAACACAGGCCTCGCCGGAGGAAGGTGCGGATGGTCGGCACAAGGCCGACCATGACGCGCGATGCGATACTCGCCCGCTTACTCCATCGACATCGGCGCGAGATCGATGAACCAGCTCTTCGGCTGGACCACGCCCTTGACCTTCGCCGAGAGCGCACGCGGGCCGACATCATGCGCCACCCAGACGAAGGGCGCCTCCTCGACGATACGGGCATGGAGCTTGGCCAGCGCCGCGTCTCGCGCCGAGCCGTCGAAGGAGGTGCGGGCGTCGGCGATCAGCTTGTCGAATTCTTCGTTGCCGAAATAGCCCCAGTTGTTGGAGACCGGCGGGAAGGTCTTGGTCGAGACGAAGCGGACCATGGCGAAGAACGGGTCCATCGCCGCATAGGTGACATTGGTCGCGTTAGCGCCGCGCGCATTGGCGTGCTTGGCGCCCTCGCGCCAGTTGGTGAAGACCGCGTTCCACTCGCCGACCTCGAGCGCGACGTCGAAATAGCAATCCTTCAGCGCCTGCTGCATGAACTCGTTCATCGGCAAGGGCTGCATCTGCCCGGAGCCCGAGGCCGAGGTCAGCACCTTCACCTTCGCCGGCTTGGAGGCCGAGAAGCCGGCTTCGGTCATCAGCTTCTTGGCGGCTTCGAGATCGTATTTGATCTCGAACTTCGGATTGCCCCACCAGGGATGGCCGGGCGGCACCGTGCCCTTCGGCACCTCCATCAGCCCGCCGAGCAGGGTCTTCAGCTCGTCGCGGTTGACGCAGAGATTGGCGGCGTGACGCACCTTCTTGTCGAGCCAGACCGAGCCTTCGGCGAAGGAGAGCTGCCAGGGCCAGACATGTGGCTGGGCATTGCTGTAGATCGAGAAGCCGCGCTGCTTGATTTGCGGCACGGCGTCGGGTGAGGGCGCCTCGATCCAGTCGACCTGCCCGGAGAGCAATGCGGCAGTGCGCGCATTCGCTTCCGGCAGCGGCAGCAGCACGACGCGGTCGATCTTCGGCACCCGCGCAGCGTCCCAGTAGTTCTTGTTGGCGACCATCTCGAAGCGCTCGCGCGGCGCGAGCTTGACGCCCTTGAACGGCCCGGTGCCGGACGGATCGGCCGAGAAGGCTGCCCAGGCCTGCTTGGAACGCTCGGCCGGATCGGCCACCGAAGCAGGAACCGCCGCGAGCTTGGCTGCCCAATGCGCGGGCGACGCCATGTAAAGGTTGGTCAGGTTGATCGGCAGGAAGGCGTCGGGCTCCGACGTGGTGAGCTCGACAGTCAGCGGGTCGACGACTTTCGCGGCCTTCAGGGTCGGCATGCGCGAGACGGTGACGCCGATCTGGTCCGGGGCGAACTGCGCCGCCTCTTTATTGAGCACCTTGTCGACATTCCAGACAACCGCGGCTGCATCGAAGGCCGAGCCGTCCTGGAATTTCACAGCGGGCCTGAGCTTGAACAGCCATTTCGTCTTGTCGGTAGCATCGACCGCCCATTCGGTCGCAAGACCCGGAATGACGACGCTCGCCTTCTCGGCCGATGACAGATCCCAGTTGGTCAGCCCGTCATACATCGGGATGCCGGTGAAGCGGTTGCCTTCGAAACCCTGGTCGGGCTGGCCGTGGGTGCGCGGGATGTCGGCGGCGGTCATGCCGATGCGCAGGACCTTTTCCTGCGCGAGCGCGGTTGTGACGAGTGCGGTGGACATCGCAAATGCCAGCAAGCCGGCGCGCGTAACGGTCCTGGACGACATGAACATGCTCCCCTGTGTGGCCCGGCGTTGGTTCGCGCGGATCTGACGATAGGGAAGCAACGGGCATGCCAGTCCTGGCGCGGCGGCCTGCCACGGGCGCGCGCCGTTCTTCGCCCGACAGCTGGATCGGCCGATCTGACCAGCCCAAGGAGTATATCTCTGCCGGGTCTGCCGGTGCGCCGGCTCAGATTCGAACGGCTCAGGCTAGGCCCAGGCTTCTTCGCCGATCAGCGGCACGAAGCGCACCCCACCAAGCTCCCGGGTCGTGAACTCCGTTGCGCCACGACGGGTGACCTGGACGAGATTCTGGCCGGCGCTCTCATCTCCGACGGGCATGATGAGACGGCCGCCGATGGCGAGCTGCTCCTTCAGGGTCATCGGTACCCGCGGCCCCCCGGCCGAGACGATGACGGCGTCGAACGGCGCGGCCTCCGGCCAGCCTTTCGTGCCGTCTCCGGCCCGCAGCCAGACATTGTCGTAGTGGAGCCGTTCGAGCCGTTGCTGCGCCTGGTCGGCGAGGGAGGCGTGGCGCTCGATGCCATGGACCTTCCCGGCGATGCGGCTGAGAATGGCGGTGGCATATCCGGAGCCGACCCCGACTTCGAGCACCTTGTCGCCGGGCTTCACCTGCCCGGCCTCGATCATCAAGGCGACGATGAAGGGCTGCGAGATCGTCTGCCCCTGGCCGATCGGCAGAGGCGTATCCTCATAGGCGAACTCCTCGAAGCCATTCTGTACGAAGGCCTCGCGCGGCACGTCCCGCATGGCTGCGAGCACGGCGGGATCTCGGATGCCGCGCCGCTCGATCTGCCTCGCCACCATACGGCGCCGTGCGCGCGCGAAATCAGCGATGTCGAGCATGGCCGTTTCCCGGTCTCGCCGTGACAGCCGCCTGGCGGTAAAGTTCCGGCTGGCATTCCCCGGATCGTGCGACGCTGCCCGGCAGAGCCTCTCCGATTGTCAGGTCGCGCCCGACCATTTCGGCGGGGCGTAAGGTCCGCCAGCCTCATTGAACCGCGTCCATCCCTCGCGCTCATATTCGGTGCGGCGCAATTCGGCGTCGATCGGCTCCGCGCCGTTCATGATCTTCTCGATGATCGGGACATGACTGTCGGTCGTGCGGACGGTGACGATGGCCCCGCCACGGCGAACGGTTTCGGCAAGGAAATTTGCGTCCTGCTCGCTCAGACCGGCGGTGGTCATGGAGCCGATCAGGCTACCCGCGGTAGCACCTGCGGTGGCCCCGGTGGCAAGTGTCCCGAAAACCCAGCCCGCGGCGACGACCGGCCCGATACCGGGAACAGGCAGGGCGGTGAGGCCTGCCAGCAGCCCTGCCGCGCTGCCGATGCCGCCGCCGATCTGTGCGCCGCTTGCGGCGCGCTCCGCCATCTCGGCAGCGTAATAGCCGATCATGCTGACATCATCAGGAGAGACACCCGCGGCCTCGAGACGCATGACAGCGGTCCGGGCATCGGCGGAATTTTCGTAGGAACGTGAGACTGTGCGGGTCATCTGCGCAGCTCCTTGAAGGGCATATCGTGGCGAACCCGCGATCGAAGCTCTTGTTCCGCCAGCTGCGTCGTCTGACAGCGTGGTTCCGGTCGATGGGGCGTGGCGAACGGGTCTTCACCCAGCCGCCAACGCCTCCACGAGGTCTCCGATCTCGTCGAAACGGGCCAGGCGGGCGTCCGGGGCCAGCGCCAGGCAGTGCGCGCGCTCGCCGAAGCCATACTCCGCCCAATAAGCCTTCGCCCCGATGTTACGGGCGAAAAGCAGGTCGGTCGCCGTATCGCCGAGGACGAAGCTCTGCGCTGGCCCACCGGCGCCGAAATGCGGCCGGACAACCTCGTTGAAGGGAGCAGGGTCTGGCTTGCGCGGCTTGCCGGGCTCGTCGCCGATGACCTGTTCGAAATGCTGTTCGAGGTCGAAATGGGCGAGAGCCTGGCGCAGCGCGAGGACGTTCTTGTTGCTGACCAGGAAACAGCGCCAGCCGGAGCCGTTGAGGGCCGCGAGCCCTTCCCTCACACCCGGGAAGAGTTCTGTGCGAGCGAGCCCTTCGCCGCCATTGTAGATCTCGCGGTAGCGCGCGGCCCAGATTTGCGCTTCGGCTGAGCCGCACGGCAGACCGAGCAGCTGCGTGAAGACCTCCGCGATCACGATGCCGCTGCCGATCGCGGCCTCGATCTCCGCCAATGGCGCGGGCTCGCGGCCGAAAGAGGCGAAGGTCTGCACGATGACGTGGCGGACGGCGGCATGGGTGCAGCAGAGCGTGCCGTCGAAATCGATGATTGCGAGCCTGGTCATGCCGTCTTAGCTTTCGGCCGGGGCGGCGCGATGATGAGCTTGCAGCCGACCTCGTGCAGCATCGCGACGATCTGCTGGGGCGGTGGTCGATCGGTGATCAGCGTGTCGAGCTCGCTGACATGCGCGACCTTGCAGGTGGCGACGCGCGAGAACTTGGTGTGGTCGGCCAGCAGTACGCGACGCCGCGCATTGCGGAACATGGCACGCCCGACCAGGGCCTCGTCGTCCTTGTATTCGAGCAGATTGCCCTCGGGGTCGACGCCGCCGATGCTGGTCATATGCAGGTCGCAGCGGAAGTTATCGACCGCTGCCGCTGCCGCGGCGCCCGCCACGGCGCGGTTATGTCCCATCCACAATCCGCCGGTGACGTGGATGACGATGCCGGGGCAGCGCTCGAGCGCACTCGCGGCGGTGGTGCTGGTGGTGATGACGCGCAAGCCCGCGGGGGCGCGCTCGGAGATGGCCCTGGCGAACGCGTCGACGGTCGTGCCGGGCGTCATGAACAGCGAGCTGCCGGGGTTGACCAGTTCCGCCGCGGCCTGGCCGATCGCAGCCTTGCCGTCGGCGGTCTCGACATGGCGCAAATCGTAATCGGCGTTGGCGGTGCTCCAGTTGGCGCTGGCGCCGCCATGATGTCGCCGGATGAGCCCGCGTTCCGACAGATCCTGCAGGTCGCGCCTGAGCGTCTGCGGTGTCACCGCGAAGGCCGCGACCAGTTCCTCGATCGCGGCGTAGCCGCGCCGGGAGACGATCTCGACGATGTCGTGATGGCGCTTGCTCAGCTCGCTCATGCGCCCCGCCTAAGCGCTGTCCCGTTGGGCTGTCAAGCAGATGCGCGTTTTCGAAAGCTTTCGCTTGCGAAAAAGAATGGCTGATGCATCATCATCGGGCATGCCGGCGAAAGATCGGCAGCCGAGGATACGCAAAGAGCAAGGGCAGGCGATGGCGCGCAAGATCATCTGCGTCGGCAACCTCGTGCTCGACGAGGTGTTCCAGGTCGAGGAGCTGCCGCGTTCCGGCATCAAGACCGGCGTGCTCGGCTATGAGAAGCGCTATGGCGGGCCAGCCGCGACGGCGGCTGTTGCAATCGCCCGGCTGGGTGGCAGCGCGGCGTACTGGGGGCGCGTGGCCGCCGATCCGGCGGGCGAGGCCGGTCTCGCGGCCCTGCGCCATCACGGCGTCGATTGCGACGGCGTCGCGGTGCTGCAGGAAGGGCGGACCTTGCGCGCCGTCCTGGTCGTTGATCTCCAAGGCGAACGCATCATCATCTCGGACCGGCGCGGTCTGTCGCACGATCCGGCGGCACTCCCGAATGACTCGCTCGACGGCGTCGCCGCCGTACTGGTCGACAGCCGCTGGCCTGCTGGCGCCGAGGCCGTACTGGATCGCGCCCGCGCCGCCGGCGTCGTCACCGTCCTCGACGCCGATGGCGGAGTTCCGGGCGAGCTGCAGAGGCTGATCGACAAGGCCGACCATGTCGTCTTCTCAAGCGAGGGCCTGCGCGACCATGTCGGGGAGGGCGATCCCGGCACGCTGTTGCGCCGCTGTGCCGGCGACTCCGGGCAGGTCTTCGCGGTGACGTGCGGTGCACAGGGCAGCCTCTGGCTGGTCGATGGCGAACTCGTCACCGTGCCGGCTTTCGCTGTCCGCGTCACGGACACGACCGGCTGCGGCGACGTCTTCCACGGAGCTTATGCGCTGGGCCTTTGCGAGGGGCTCGCCCCCCTTCCGGCGGCGCGTTTCGCTGCCGGGGTTGCGGCGATCAAGGCCGAGCGTGGCCGCGGCTGGGATGGAATGGCCGACCGCCCGGCGCTGGAGCGCCTGCTGCAGGGCGAGCCCGTGCCGGCATGATTGAAAACGAAAATGGAGATTGCGATATCGAACATTCTATGCATCATCCGTCACGGAAGATGCGCGCTCCAGAGGATGCGCCTTGTGGCCGCCGCCGGCGCGCTCGCCGGTGTTGCTCCGACCCGCCAAGAGCGTCGACATTTCGTTTCGCCGTGAAGGAAGGTTGTGCTCGATGGGCTATGCGACGATCCAGGACATCATCGCCGATCTGAGGGAGCTCGGCGTTCGCTTCGGCGGCCCGCGTCCTGATTTTTCCGGCTGCCGCCGCCCGCCGCCGACGATCATCGACCGTTGGGCCGAAGCCGCAGCCCTGGCCGAGCCGCAGGCACGCAGTGTCGCGATCTGGGCGATCCGCGAGGCCGCGCTTGCCGCCGGGATCGTGCCTGCCTCGGTTCAGGAGCTCTATCTCGCTCGCGCCGCCGAGACATGGAGCGGCCGCACCGTGCCGGCGATGAATCTCCGCGGCTGGACCTACCGCACCTGCCGCGCCGTCTTTCGTGCCGCCAAGGCGACCGACGCCAAGCTCTTCATCTTCGAGCAGGCGGTCGGCGAGTGGCAATATGCCGAGCAGCCGCCGGCCGAGTACACCGCCGGCGTGCTCGCCGCGGCGCTGCGCGAAGGGCATGAAGGGCCGATCTTCCTCCAGGCCGACCACGACCAGATCAATGCCGAGGCCTATAAGCGCGACGCGAAGGCCGAGACCGCTCGGCTAGAGGCGATCATGCGTGAGCAGGTCGAGGCCGGTTACTACAGCCTCGACATCGACGCTTCGACGGTGGTCGATCTGTCGCTGCCGACGGTGCGCGAGCAGCAGCGCCTGAACGCCGAGATCACCGCTCATTTCACCGAGTTCGTCCGCGGCATCGAGCCGGAGGGCATTACCATTTCGCTCGGCGCCGAGATCGGGGAGGTCGGTCACGAGAACACCACGCCGGAAGAGCTGCGCGCGTTCATGGCGGTCTATCGCGAGGAGCTCGACAAGCGCGGCCGAGCTGCGGCGGGCAAGGAACTGGCGCCCGTCAGCAAGATCAGCATCAATTCGGGGACCTATCACGGCGGCAAGATGCAGCCGGATGGAACGCTGGCGCCCGTCGATGTCGATTACGCGCTGCTCGGCGAGATTTCAGACATCTGCCGCCGGTCCTTCGGCATGGGCGGGGCTGTCCAGCACGGCGCCTCGACGCTGCCGGGCGAGCAGCTCGCCCGCTTCCCGAAGACGGGGGCGGTCGAAATCCATCTCGCGCTCGGCTTCAATAACCTCATCTTCGATCATCCCGCACTGCCCGTGACGGCGAGGCGGCAGATCCGGGATTATGTCTTCGCCGGCCATGAGAAGGAGCGCGCTGCCGGCGAGAACGACGCGCAGTTCTTCTAC
>Ga0233377_1000788_pt1 | contig 13025 bp, 7 predicted proteins | sample ElkDunMinimDraft_6_FD_191540 | JGI IMG/M metagenome (GOLD analysis project Ga0233377, IMG submission 191540) | Fecal eukaryotic communites from dung pellets of Tule Elk in California, USA - Elk Dung E36 | ecosystem: Host-associated > Mammals > Digestive system > Large intestine > Fecal | place...
AGGACGTGTTCGAAAGAATCCAGTCCCATAAGCAAAAAGATCTGTATCAGCTTCTGCCTTCAAACTGGGAAGAATACCGTCCCAAATAAAATCACACCATCCAAGACGGGGTTGGTCGGATGGATACTGTCTTTGTGTGTAGTCACCGCGTAGCGTTCCATGATCCATTCAATGGCTGATTTACCGTTGACCACATAGTCATAGGCTTTGGCAGGGATATTTGAAATGATGATTTTACTGTTAAAAATAATAGTGTCTTTTTGGTTTTTCTTAGGGAAGCGTATTTTTTCAACATGGAAAAAGCCGGATTCTTCCCCGGTGCATAAATTTTAACTAAAACCAAAATAGTATGGCATTCTCAAAAAAGTACATCGGTAAAGGAAAGCAAGTCGAAAACATAGACATTGTGGAAGTAAGTCTTAAAATGGCAGGGCTTCAAAACCACACCTTCGAGTATGAAGGCGAAACCTACGTCAAGTTAAACGTCGCCAAGCTTAAAGAACCAGATCAGTACGGAAAAACCCACACCGTCTATGTTTCTGTCAAAGAGCCGGAATCAGAAGAATCTTGATTAAAAAGCCCTTCGGGGCTTTTATATGGTTTTTGTCAGAAATTAATGTATGAATTCCATGATCTCAATCTCATCTAATAGGATGAAAATGTGCTTTGTAATCGTTTTCTAAAACCTTCACTACATTCTTTGAAATATCTGTGAGTTTACGTGCATTGTCAAAGTTTTGCTATAGTAATCAGGTTTTATAAATTTAATATCTTCACTAAATAGTAAAATTTATAAAATCACATAGCTGGGCGGTTAGTATGGAAGATCACAAACACTACGATGTTGAAAAAGAAATATTTGGTTCACTTAGAGCGATTATGAGTCTTCAGAGTGAGAAAGTTTATAAGATCAAAAGTTCCGAAACACCATTAGATAATAAGCTGGCGACGATTGAAAAGATCGGTGATGATGATTTTTTATGCAAAGTATATTGTGAAGATCTGATTGAACCAATAGCCGGAAAAGAAAGCCCAGGCTATGGTGCCTTTGAAGATTTTTATTTAGAACACGGAGAAGATATTTACTTTATCAAGGCAAAGTCAGTATTAGGAATCAGTATGACATTGAATGTGCCTTCACTCCTACAATTCAAATTGACACATTTTCAACAAGGATTGACTGAAGACTTTGACAACAAGTGCCTGCGTTTGATTATTCCAGTTAGCAGCAAACCCAGTTTTACTGCACTTTCGAATAAACGTTTAAAAACTGGAAACCATTATCTGCCTTCTGGTTTGGTGGACCTCAATGTTGATAATGAATATTTTCAGCTATATAGATCTGTGCATGACGAAGGAAATTATTTGATCATTGAATCGAAAGAGCCAATTTCCCTAGATAAGTTCAAAAAAGCTTCATCTAGTGTGATCACGGCATATGCCTTAATTTCAGGCAATCTGCATTTAGGCGAATATTTCTATCATGTTGTCGAAGAGAATTTCAATGCCAAACAGCGCATCATTTATCAGAAAAATGAGCCCTCAGCGATTACCGATGTTACTTTGCTAAATCATATTGATTTTAAAAATCATCTGGAAAATACGACAAACTCCAAAGTACTTCACCATCATTGTGTCCCGATGACAACGGCGGTTTTCTCTTCGATATGTCAAAAAGTCCATGACAATCAGGTTTATGCTCGTTGCTGTAGGTTCATTATAGATGGCCACCAGTCAAAGCAAGTTTTGCTTAAAGGTGGGATTTATTCTATAGGCATAGAGACCATAGCAGGCATTCTGTACGAAGAAAACGCAGAACGTATCAACCCGATTGCAGACAAAAGATTGGCGAAGAATGTAATAAGTAAGGTTCGGGAGGCTATTAGTGAGTATGATTCTTTTATCTCAGAATACGGAAAGGATATACTGGAGGCAAAGGTCAATGCATTAAACAGTCCGACAAATGCCAAAAAGCTTTCCAAACCATTTGAATTATTCGGAATAAATTTGCCCGAGGAAGATATCGCGGTTTTAAATACAAGGAACAAATTCCTTCACGGAACTTCCCCATTAGAAGACAGCGAAAGTCCGGAAGAATTGCAGGCAATTGTAAACAAGATGCTCTTCTTGCTGATGGTGCTCATGTTAAAACATGCCGGCTACAGCGGACATATCATCCATTACTCCGACTATATTAAATACAGATATACATCGCCTTACGAGGGACAGTTATTTTTTACGATTTAGTCTTAAATATTGATTTTTGTAAAAACCGCAAAGCAATTAGAATTTTAAAAAAAGTACATCGGTAAAGGAAAGCAAGTCGAAAATAGGAACATCGTGGAAGTGAGCCTTAACATGGCTGAACTTCAAAACCACACCTTCGAATATGAAGGCGAAACCTACGTAAAGTTCAACGTAGCCAAGCTGAAAGAACCAGATCAGTATGGGAAAACCCACACGGTTTACTTATCTGTCAAGGTGCTGGAATCGGAAGAATCTTGAGAAAAAGCCCTTAGGTGCTTTTTTGATTTATTAATTTTTATCACTGTCGATTTAGTAATTATAAACTTGAATTGAATCTTATTGAACCGAGTAAAGTATGCCTTAGGGCTTTACTGGAGCTGATTTGGATAGTTTAAGTTGAAAAATACCCTGTACTGGGTATTTTTTTGTTGCTGAAAATCAGTTTATTGCATTCTAGGCCATTCTTGCTGGTTGATTAATAATTAATTCCTATTGAATTGCCTCGGTTTCGGTATTTGCTCTTTCATTCTTAGTTTCACATAATGTCTATTTCTGATATAAAAGAATTGGTGGTTGATTTTGATCTGGATTATTTGCCAGGGATTAGCTACCTGCCTTTTCATGCTCACATTCCAGTTATTCGAAGGGTTTCAATTGCCAATCAGACTGATCAAAGTTTGACTGAATTAACCCTTACGATAGTCCCTTCTGACGATTTTTCCTCTTCATTTAAAACTGACATAGCCAATTTAAATACTGGTGAAACCATGGAGGTTAAAGACCTTAACCTAAAACTGAAAGGCAACTTTTTCGCTACGCTGACAGAAAGAATGAGAGGGGCATGGACAGTCCAACTAGCGAATCAAGGACAGCTTTTGGTGGAGAAGGAATTTGATTTGGAGCTTCTTGCCTTTGATCAATGGCTTGGAGAAGGCTTAATTCCAGAACTGTTGACTGGATTTGTGTTGCCAAATATTCCCGAATTAACACCCATTGTAAAAAAGGGTGCAGAATATCTAAAATCTTGGACTGAGTCTTCAGCATTTGATGCTTATCAATCCAAAAATCCAAATCGCGTCAAATCCCAAATTGGAGCTATCTATGCAGCTATAAAAAATCTGAACATTGTTTATCAGACAGTTCCGGCCAGCTTCGGCGCGCAAGGTCAACGAATTAGGTTAGCAGATCAAGTACTTTCCCAAAAGCTTGGAAATTGCCTTGACTTATCTTTACTGTTTGCATCCGCACTAGAAAATATAGGTTTGAATCCGATCTTGGTGCTAATAGATGGACATGCTTTTGTCGGTTGTTGGTTGGTCGAAGATACCTTTCCAGATTCTGTGAATGACGATCCATCATTGCTTACCAAACGAATGGCCTCTGGTATTCACGAAATCTTAATGCTTGAAGCTACTTGCCTATGTGAAGGGAATCCTGCTTCTTTTGACAGTGCCATCGAAAGATCAAGAGCCCATTTTCTGGATCTTAGAAAGTTCAATTATTTCATCGATGTCAAACGTGCGAGGTTTTCAGGAATTTACCCTTTGCCACAGAGGAAATTCAATTCTGGTGAAATTGAGCTAGTCGATGATACTTCATTTTTCACCCAGGCAGGGGAACCGATAGCACCAGAGAAGCTAGAGCAGCTCGCTCCTTTGTTACATTCTCACGACAAGCCTGTATTTGGGAAGCAGCAACTTTGGGAGAGAAAGCTGCTGGATTTGAGTCTTAGAAATAATTTATTGAACCTCAGGCTAACTCGTTCTTCGATTCAGTTTATTGACGTGCCAATTGGTCAATTAGAGGATTCTCTATATCAAGGTGAAGAGTTCCAGATTCTTCATAAACCAAAAGATTGGGAAAATACGCTCCGAGATGAAGGAATCTATCAAGCTTATTCCTCGAGTGATCCTCTGAATGATTTGGTGCTTAAAGAGTTTAGTCAAAGGCGACTTCGAGCTTACCTAACGGAAGATGAGCTAAACTCACGCCTGACGTTTCTTTTTAGAAGCGCCAGACATTCCCTGGAAGAAAATGGTGCAAACACACTTTACCTAGCAATAGGCTTAGTTCGTTGGTATGAGAGTCCAAGAAGCGAGAAAGCCCGTTTTGCCCCAATTATCCTAGTTCCTGTAGATCTGATCCGTAAATCAGTTAAGGTTGGATACATTATTAAGGGGAGAGAGGAAGATGCTGTTCTAAATATCACTTTGCTGGAAAAACTTCGTCAGGATTTTGGATTGACGATTTCAGGGCTTGATCCTTTACCGTTGGATGATTCTGGTGTTGATGTCAATGCGGTGTTCCACATTATACGCCAAGCGGTAATGAATATGCCTAGATGGGACGTTGAGGAGCAGTTCTTCTTAGGTACTTTTTCATTCAATAAATTCATACTGTGGAATGATATTCACAGCCATACCGAGAAGCTGAGGGAAAGTCCTATAGTTGAGGGCTTATTGGAAGGGCAATTAAAGGAAAGTCTTCAGATTCTTGATTTGGAAAATCTCGATTTGCACTACAAGCCTTCGGATATCCTTTTGCCAATTCCCGCTGATTCTTCACAAATGGAAGCTGTATGTGCTGCGGTTGAAGGGAATAGTTTTATTCTTCATGGTCCTCCAGGTACCGGGAAATCCCAGACTATCACTAATATCATTGCAAATGCACTGTATAGGGGGAAAAGAGTTCTTTTCGTCGCAGAGAAAATGGCTGCCTTATCTGTGGTGTATAGCAGGTTACAATCAATAGGTCTAGATCCCTTTTGTTTGGAATTGCATTCTAATAAATCGAGGAAAGCCGAAGTCCTAAGTCAGTTAAAAAGTGCAACTGAAGTAAGGCGAAGAAAACCTGGTTTTGACTTTGATGCGGAATCTGCAAGATTAGATTCCCTTAAGGCTGATTTGGATTCTGTTTACCAAAAATTACATCAAGAGACCTTTCATGGGATATCCTTATTCGAGATTTTTTCTAAATATATCCAGCATGAAGGGTTTAGTGATTCAATAACTATTCCTGATCAGTTGGTGTCTGAATTGGAAAAGGCCAATTTCCCATTATTCGATGATTTCTTAACCCAGTTGGCGAAGGCGGCAGAGCTCGCAGCTGATCCTTCACATAATCATCCTTTTTTTGGCGTAAACCTTAAGACGTATAGTCTTGAATTGAGAGAGAAAATCCAGGCTTTGGTTATCACTTTTATCCAACAGCGTTCGGAGTACCTTACTAGTTTTGAAGCCATAATTCGTGAATTAGGTATTTCTAAAGATCTCAAGAAAACTGATAAAGAGAACTTGGAGAAAATTGTGGGATTGTTACTGGAGATGCCTCCCATTCCAGATCAACTATTTTTAGAATCGCATCCACAGAAATTAGCCGATGAGCTTCTTCCGCTCATTCAGAATGCTAAGGCTAATCTGGTCATGGAAGAGAATATTCGAAAAGAGTATGAACCAAGTGTTCTTTCAATAGATGCCGAAACTCTACTTCGGCAATGGAAAATAAAAGAGCAAGAGTGGTTTCTTCCTAGATTTTTTGGACTGAGAAAAATAAAAATGCTTGCTCAGTCTTACCTAAGTCACAAGGCAAAGCTAGAGTCAAAGGATGTTGTCGAGCTCCTCTCAGGGATAGGCGAATTTCAGGTGAGAAAAAAGGCATTAGAAAACAATGAAAATAATCTAAAGAATTGGGGAGTCTTTTCTGAATTAGGAAATAAGGACTCTTTGTCCCAATTGGATCAGATTATACAAAATCTTCCTCTTATCCATCTTTCTATTGAGTCGATAGCTGGATCAGCTTCTCAGATTTTAGAATTCAAGAAAAAAGTCATTGAACTCAATACTTCGAATACTGCCAAATGGAAATCACTCTGTCGTGATCTGTTAAAGATTTCCAAAAAAGAGCAATCAGCTAGAGAATCCCTAGAAAATGAAATGGGGACAGAAATAGCCTTTCTTTGGAATCCCAATGCTGAATCAGGACTGCTACGGGCCCAAGGCTGGAGAGATCATATCGAAAACCTCAGAGAATGGCATGCCTGGACTCTGGTGAAAACGAATTCAAAAACTTTTCATTTAGAGAACGAAATACAGTCTCTGGAAATTCAAGGAATAGTTTCAGCTAGTTTGAAAGGTTCCATCTTGAAGGCAACCTACAGAAAGATGGCCATGGAATACCTAAGAGCTCATCCTGATTTAGGAGTGTTTTCCGGAGAGGCTTTTGAGTCCAGAATTCATGAATTTCGAAAACTCAATTCTCAGTTCGCCAAACTGACCAAGGAAATGCTCTTCATTCAATTAGCTGAGTCGATTCCAGATTTTTCTAGGGAGGGAGCAACAAGTTCTGAAACTGGAATCCTCCAACGTGCCATACGAAATAATGGAAGAGGATTGAGTATTCGCAAGCTTTTCGAACAGATACCAAATCTATTGCCTCGGATTAGCCCTTGCATGCTGATGAGTCCAATATCGGTGGCTCAGTATCTAGATATTCACAAGGAGCCTTTCGATCTGTTGATTTTCGATGAAGCCTCTCAGATGCCGACTAGTGAAGCTGTAGGCGCTATGGCAAGAGCGAAGCAGCTGATCATCGTTGGAGATCCAAAACAAATGCCACCGACCAATTTCTTTTCTTCAGTGCATGTGGATGAGGAAGATTCCAATGAAGACTTAGAAAGCATTCTGGATGATTGTGATGCGCTAAGTGTTCCATCAAAGCAGCTGAAATGGCATTATCGATCCAAACACGAAAGCTTAATCGCATTTAGTAATTCGAAATATTACGAAAACTCACTCTTTACTTTTCCGTCTCCTGATGATCGGGATACGAAAGTGAAATTCGTGAAGTTAAATGGCGTGTATGACCGCGGTAAGACAAGGCAAAATCTTGTAGAAGCCAAAGCAGTGGTAGATGAGCTAGTCAGAAGAATCCAGGTTCCCATTGAAAAGAGGAGAAGCGTGGGTGTGGTGACCTTTAGCTCGGTGCAACAGACGCTAATTGAAGATCTTTTGATGGAAAGATTTAAACAAAATCCTCAACTGGAGGAAATGGCGCTTTCATTTGATGAGCCCTATTTTATCAAAAATCTCGAAAATGTTCAGGGTGATGAGCGTGACGTGATTCTGTTTTCGATCTGTTATGGACCAGATGAAAATGGAAACGTAGCTTTAAATTTTGGACCACTCAATAGAGATGGTGGCTGGAGAAGACTAAATGTAGCGGTGTCTCGATCTCGCTATGAAATGATCATTTATTCCTCTCTTACTGCTGATCAAATCGATCTTAACCGCTCAAAGGCTGAAGGGATCGCTGGAATTAGGGCATTCCTTGCCTTTGCTGAAAAAGGAAAAGCATACCTGCCTCATAGCAAATCAAGCAATGGAATTTATTCATCTGTCGGAATAGCCAAGTCAATAGCTGATTTCTTGATTTCAAATGGATACCAGGTAGAACTGGGGGTAGGAAGCTCTGGGTTCAAAATAGATTTGGGGATCATTCATCCAGATGATCCCGGAAAGTACTTACTCGGGATCCTGATTGACAACAAGTCACACGAAAGCTCTAAAAGTTCTATAGATCGTCTTTTGGTACAAGAAGGTGTATTAAATGTTTTGGGCTGGAAAATTCTCAAGGTCTGGTCTTTGGATTGGTGGGAATCTCAAGCAAAAGAAGGATTAAGATTGCTGAAGAGAATTGAAGAAATCAGTAATCAACCAGAATTGGTTGAACCAGCGATGGTTGAAATTTCTTCAGAACCATTATCAGAGGAAACGGATGATATAGATACTATTGACGAGATAAAATCCAATTCCAAAAATTATAAGAAAGCAAGTTTGGCGAAAGTCAATCCAACTAGCTCTGATGATTTTTTGTCTTATACCTATACCCAGCGTCAGCTAAAGCAAATCAAAGAAATCGTGACAGTAGAAGGTCCGATTCTCAAAAACCTTCTTGGAAAAAGACTTCTAGAAGCATGGGACATTAGCAGGATGGGAGGTAGGCTTCAAAAACGATTTGATGAGTTGCTGCAATTAGCGGAGGTGACCAAGACAAGGGAGGAACATGGAGAGGAATGCTTCTGGAATAGTTTGGAGGATGCAGGAAACTACAAGGATTATCGGGTATTGGATCCAGATGGTTATAAGCGGAGTATTGAAGAAATCCCAATGGTAGAATTAATCAATGGTTTAGACGCTATACTACAGCAATTGATCAGTTTACCTCAAGAAGATCTCATTCGGGAAGGAGCAAAAGAATTTGGCTTTGCTCGGACCGGAAATCAGGTAAAAGATAGAATCACTCAAGCCATTCAGTTGATGCTAAGTAATAATAAGGCGGTGGAATTGGAGGGTAGGATTAAGTTAACATAAAAACACAGTAATGAATCCTTCTTTAAATTTAGCATTTATTGATTTTGAGACTACTGGTTTCTCTCCTAAGAAAGGAGATCGAATTGTTGAGGTTGCTGTCATTACTACAGACTGGAATGGTAATGTTCTTGGTCAGTTTGAAACCTTGGTGAACCCCTTGAGGGAAGTAACCGGAACCGAAATTCATCAGCTTACAGCGGAAATGCTCGGTCAAGCGCCCAGGTTTTCGGAGATTGCCGACGATCTACTTTTCCATCTCAAGGATAAAATTATCGTTGGGCATAACCTCTCCTTTGATCTTAAATTTTTGGAGGCAGAGTTGGAGCGTCACTTTAAAAGGCAATATCTGTTTCAAGGGATGTGTACTCTGCAACTCAGCAAATATTTGTTCCCAACGCTTCCGGTTCGGCGTTTGGGAGCACTTTGTGAGTTTTTAGATATAGAGTTGGGACTTGCCCACTGCGCCTTTGCAGACTGCCAGGCAACGGCTTCATTATTTGAACGGATGGTTTCTTTGGCTAATAGTCAGCCGGACTTTGTTTGGGATCGATTTATGGGCGAGCCATGCTGCCTAGATTTTGACCCTTATCCCAAGGGGATATTTATCAATAGAAATCAAGCATTGGAAAAATCAAATTTCAAAAAATCACAGCTTAGAGATTTTATCAGACGCCTCCCATCAGACCCGTCTAAGGAGGTCTCCGAACTTCAATACTTGAATTTATTGGATGAGGTTTTGGCAGATAGGCTCCTAACTGATGCCGAACTCGAGAGCTTGAAAGAAATGATTTTGGCGAAGGGATTTGCACGAGATCAGGTGAATGCTATTCATGTGGACTACTTGCGGAACCTTTGCAGAATATATTGGATAGATCATGATTTGTCTCAGGCAGAATACATGGATTTGAAAGCCGTTTCCGAACTATTGGGAATAGAAGAGCAGAACTTGGAAGTAATTATTCATGAAGAAGAAAGCAAGACGAAAGCAGAGAAGCTTTCAGATCTCCCTGAAAGAGATTTAGTGATGCTTATCGATAAAACAGTATGCTTTACTGGAGCACTCAATGCAACGCTAAATGGAGCTCCTATAGACCGGAGCTTTGCCCAAAAAATAGCTATTGAGCATGGAATGGTGATTAAAAGCGGAGTAAGCAAAGGATTGGATTATTTGGTGACTGCCGACCCGAATTCACTATCTGGGAAATCGCTGAAAGCAAGAGACTACGGAGTTAAGATCATTGCAGAACCCGTTTTTTGGTCATTGGTTAACTTTAAAGTGGATTGAGGTAAAATTTTAACCTTTAAGAGAGTGACCAAATTGCAACTCGGCTTTCAAAGTTTACAATTAAAGCGACATCAAAGATTTCCCCTCAATCGAACTATAAATCAGACCTATTACAAAGCCTTCAAATCCAAGGCATATTCATATTGTATGAAAGACCTACTGGCTTCATTTTCTAACCAAGCAAGTTCTTTGTGGCTAATATCTACTATTTCACTTGCAGTGGTATCCTTAAATTTCTTTGCTACTGTTTCCAGAATATCAATCTCTGTTTCTGAAAAAAGATTTGCTTTAAAAGGTCTCTCAGCTCTACCTATTAATTGTTCCTTTCTGCCACCATTATCTAAAGGTGTATAGAAGATATCAATCACATAAGTTTCCGCCAGATTTTCAAACAAGGTCTGGAACTTATTGGGAACAGGCCCATAAGGAATCGCTTTATACTGTGTTCCGCTCATACTTACTCCCAGATCTCTAAAACACTTAAAGTCGGCATAAAATAAGAGTTTGTTCATCTTAGTTTTATAGGATGGTACCTTATGAGCGAAGAATACCACCATTTCTTTTAGTCGAGTAAGACTGGGCTTTCGATATCCTGTCAACTCGCTAAACTTAGATTTTCCGATAAGGTAATTTTCCAGAAAATCAGTTTCTGATTCCTCATCAATCATTTTACAAACCTTATCTAGAAGCTTGGATTTAGTACTGGAATTATCAATTTCCCAATCATTCACGAGTTGCAAGAAACTTTCAGGATCTGAAGCCAGCTTCAGCAGTTTGGAATTCGCCAAACTTGGTATTTCTCCTCTTTCATACAGGCCATAACTATTCGGTCCAAAGCCAAGAATCTCACTCATTTTCACCGCAGATAAACCGTATTTCTCACGAGTTTTCTTTATTTCTTCAGGCGAAGAAATATGGTGTTTCGCACGATAGGCATTATAAACCAAAGAAAGATTTAATTCATCCATTTCGGTGCTTGTAAATCTTTCACCGGTATCTACACAAAGGTAAAATCGTTGTTTTACTGTAAACACTTCCTTTCGAAAGGTCAGAGTTTGAACTTCTGTTTGGATAGCCATTGGCTTTCCTGTTATAGGGCTATTCATTTCGCTAGGGTCTGAACGGGTACTTCATCGGATGTTCTGCTATATGAAAGGAAATGCAAATGACATTAGAATTTGGAGCTCCAAGGCAGATCTTGATATATACTTCTACACCTTTGATTTCCTTACCAAATACCCACATTTCCTTACTTCCATGCCATTCTTCCGGCAATGGTCCTTCCGAAAAATCCTCGATGCTTAATTGATCGATGAATTTTTCTCTGTCAATAGGTCTAATTTCCAGGTCAAGCATGGTTTGCTTGTTTTTAGGACGATCCATAAAAATGATTTCGAACGTCCTTCTTTTCTCCTGAAAACTTCTGAGGAATTCATTTACCTCAGCTTTGTTGTTGCTTCTATTTTGCAAATTTAATACCTTAAAGTTTATAATCAATAAAAATTTTCAATAAATTAACCTTTAAAGGTTGATTTTGTAATTTACAAAATCCAGAACTGGGAATAAACTTCATCCTTTATCTCCTCACATATTTTCGAGAAATCTGGAAATATAAATTCTCTTGTAATGCCCTTTTCTTCAAGGCTTTCCAGAATTGATTTTCTTAGTGAATTACTGAAATAAAATTTTGTGATTTTCCAGTTGAAATAATCATCTTCCTCAATTGTACCAGATCGACCAAAATGGGGGAGGCCATCTCCAGATCGTTCCTTACCAATCGGAATAATGTTTAAATCCTGATTTGAAAACCATCCTTCTTGGTTCTTAATTCTGTCATCCTTGAAATGATTCCGAGGATTAATAAATCTAGCAACACGTGTATTAAAAATATTTTCATCCTCAACCCTTTTAAGATCCCATTTTTGAATTCTAATTGTTTGCACAACACGATCAAAATTCCCCATAGCGATTTCGCTAAATGCAAACCATAAAGCCACCAAAGGATTTGCTGACCAATCTAACAATCTGGTAGGCAGGCCATAATGTTGAGCATATGATAAAACTTCTGTATCTGAGGAGGTATCTTTTTTTAAAATATCCAGTTTCTTTTTGAATCTTTCAAATAACCTTTGCTCTATTTCATAGAAGGATTGCTCAAGATCTGCATCCTTTACTTCTCTATAGAGCCTAGATACTAATTGCCAAGAAGCGTCTTTGTGGCCTCGAAATAGTCGGAATTCATCATCGTCAATTGGATTTAATTGTAAAATTGAAATAAACTCTTCTACAGAATTAATTCGAAATTTATTTGAGGCAAATCTTTCCATTTGTTAAATAAAAAATATGGTTCTACCCTTAAGTTAGTGGGGATATAAGTTTAATCCACCATGGAAAAACAGGATTGCACTCCTAAAATTGGTAAAGGTTCTATAGCCTTTACCAACAGTTTTGAGCTCTTGGATTTTACCATTCAGCCGTTCAGCCATTGCGTTGTTCAAGTTCATCAATAAGGCGTTCACTACTCCCTTGATATGGTTGTTGAACATATCTACTACTTTGTCTATTTCCTTGATTTTTCTCTTCTGCGAGTCAACAGCCCATTTGAGGTACAATTTCCAGGCGTATAACTTTTGGGCGCTGAACAGATCCTTGAAGTTTTCCCTTACCTGCCATGCCTTGCTGACCTCATAATTGGCCCCGGCAATCGCATCAAAATGAATACGTTGTTTCTCTGTGAGGTTTCCCGGGTTTTTGAGCAGTGCGTAGCGGCTATTCTTTAGTTCCTCATGCTGCTTGACCTCTCTTCGCCGCACCTTGTCGATTGCCTCATTGAGGTACTTGACCAGATGAAAACGGTCATGGACAATGGCTGCATTGGGGAGCATTTCCTGGGAAGTAGTGATAAAAGCCTTCCACATATCCATGCTTATCGCATTCACCCGTTGAAGCTGTTCATTAGTCAATGATTTGTTTAACAGTGATTTGACCGATTCCTTGGTGTATATTCCGATCCATCTTGACCACCTGTTCTTGTGATGCTGACCACTTTTTTCCGATGATGTTGACCACCCCTTTTTAGGGTATAAACAAGAGTCAGGGATTAATATTCCGGTGATGTTGACCAC
>Ga0233377_1000789_pt1 | contig 13024 bp, 10 predicted proteins | sample ElkDunMinimDraft_6_FD_191540 | JGI IMG/M metagenome (GOLD analysis project Ga0233377, IMG submission 191540) | Fecal eukaryotic communites from dung pellets of Tule Elk in California, USA - Elk Dung E36 | ecosystem: Host-associated > Mammals > Digestive system > Large intestine > Fecal | place...
CCAGGGTACGGTCGATGATGTTGGCCTGGAGGCCGGCGATCAGTGCGGTGACGAACACGATCACGGCCACGCCCACGGCGATGCCGAACAGGATCAGCAGCGTCTGCGCGCGGCCATGGCGCAGGAAGCGCATCGCGATGGTGGATTCGATCCACATCGCGGTCAGTCGAACTGGACCGGCAACTCGCCGCGGGTCTCGTCCCCGGTTTCGGGGGCGGGCTGGAGCTGGATGCGCACGCGCTCCCCGTCCGCGGGCAGACGCTCCGGATCCAGCGCGCCCGCGGCAAGGACCGCGTCGCCCGCCGCCAGGCCTTCGAGCACCTGGCTCATGGCCAGGCCGCGCAGTCCCAGGCGCACGCCGGTGCGCTGCACGCGCCCGTCGCGAACGCGCAGGACGCTCGCGCGCTCCGCGCCCGGCACGGCATCGAGCAGCGCATCGTTGGGCACGACCACGCCGCGATCGCTGCGCCCGGTCAGGATCGTGGCGGTGACGGTCATGTCCTGGACCACGAAGTCCACTTCCGGGGCGATGCGCAGGCGCACGTCGATCGTGCCGCGCGCGGGGTCCACGCCCGGCGCGATGTGATGCACGGTCGCGGAGAACGGCCTGCCGGGAAAGGCATCGGCGATGCAGGTCGCGGCCTGCCCGATCCGCAGGCGGTCCAGGTTCTTCTCGTCCAGTGCCACCAGGACCTCGCCGGGGGCGTCGCCCGCGATCTCCAGCAGCACGTCGCCCGGGTTGACGGTGTCGCCGGGTTCCACGTTGCGCACCAGCACGATGCCGGCCACGGTGGAACGGATCACTGCCCGTGCCAGGTCGGCTTCGGCCGCGGCCAGGCGGTCCTGCGCCTGCGCCTCGCGCGCGCCGCCGTCGAGGGCGGCCAGCGCCACCTGGGCCTGGTCGGCGGCGGCCCGCGCGGCGATCACGGCCTGCGCGGCCTGTTCGATGCTTTCGCGCGAGACCAGCTGGCGTTCGCCCAGCTCGCGCCGCCTGGCGAGGTCGCGTTCGGCCTGGGCCAGTTCGGCGCGCGCCTGCCGCAGGCGCGCCTGCGCGTCGGGCCGCTCGGCCTCGCGCAGCGCCGCCAGCGCCGCACGCGCCTCGTCGCGCCGGGCCTCCAGGTCGCGTGCGCGCAGGACCACCAGCACTTCGCCGGGTGCGACGCGGTCGCCTTCCATCACCCGTCGCTCCAGCACCAGGCCGGAGATTTCCGCGCCCACCTGCACGCGCGAGAGCGCAGCCACGCGGCCGGTGCCCACCACGTTCTGGACCAGCGGTCCGCTGGCGACTTCGTATCCCGGCAACAGCGGTCCGCGGGCGCGGGCGATGCCCCACGCGACCAGCACGACGACCACGACCGCGATCGCGGCCAGCAGCCACTTGTTGCGCCCGATCGCCGCGGCCATCACCTACTCCCGGTCAAACCCGCATCTTCACCGCACGCTGGTGAAGACGATCGGCGCGGCCCTGCACCGCCGCAGGCAGCGGACAGACCGCCACGCCCCCGCTCCCTCATTTGGCCGACCATGTGCGGGCGCGCATCATCCTTCCTGGCGCTTGCCGCTTCCGGGCCTGGCGGGACTGCGCGCGGACCGCAGCCGGTCGAGCTTTTCCTTGAGCTTGAGCTCCAGGCCGCGTTCCACCGGATGGTAGTAGACCCGCTCGCCCATGGCGTCGGGGAAGCCGGTCTGGTCCAGGGCCACGCCGCCCTCGCTGTCGTGGTCGTACTGGTAGCCCTTGGAATAGCCCAGTTCCTTCATCAGTTTCGTCGGCGCGTTGCGCAGGTGCATCGGCACGTCCTGGGTACCGTACTCGGACACGTCGCGGCGCGCGGCGCCGAAGGCCCGGTAGGCGGCGTTGGACTTGGCGGTGCTGGCCAGGTAGATGACCAGCTGCGCCAGCGCGAGCTCGCCCTCCGGGCTGCCGAGGCGGTCGTAGGTGTTCCAGGCATCGATCGCCATCGACAGGGCGCGCGGATCGGCCAGGCCGATGTCCTCGACCGCCATCCGGGTCATGCGGCGCGCCAGATAGCCCGGGTCGCAGCCGCCGTCGAGCATGCGCGCCAGCCAGTACAGCGCCGCATCGGGATTGGAGCTGCGCACGGACTTGTGCAGCGCCGAGATCTGGTCGTAGAACTGCTCGCCGCCCTTGTCGAAACGTCGGGTGCGGTCGGCCAGCACCTGCTCCAGCACGGGGTCGGTGATCGTGCCGCCCTCGCCCGCCAGTTCGGCGGCGATCTCGAGCAGGGTCAGGCCGCGACGCACATCGCCATCGGCGGCCACGGCGATCAGGTGCAGTTGCGCGTCCCCGACCTGCAGGCCACGCCCGCCGAGACCGCGCTCGCTGTCGTCGAGCGCATGTTGCAGCGCGCGCTGGATATCCTCGGCCGACACCGCTTCCATCACGTGCACGCGGCAACGCGAGAGCAGCGCGGAGTTGAGTTCGAACGACGGATTCTCGGTGGTGGCACCGACGAAGACGATGGTGCCGCGCTCGATATGCGGCAGGAAGGCATCCTGCTGCGCCTTGTTGAAGCGGTGTACCTCGTCCACGAACAGGACGGTGCGACGGCCTTCGGCGAAGCGATGCCCGGCCTCGGCCAGCACCTGGCGCACCTCGGGCAGGCCGGACAGCACCGCCGAGACCGAACGGAAATCCGCGTCCGCATAGTGCGCCAGCAGCAGCGCCAGCGTGGTCTTGCCGCAGCCGGGCGGACCCCAGAGCACCATCGAGTGCACCGCGCCGGCCTCGATCGACTGGCGCAGGGCCGATCCGGGCGCCACCAGCCGCCGTTGCCCGACCATGTCGTCGAGCGTGCGCGGGCGCATGCGTTCGGCAAGCGGTTGCAGCGCGCTGCGGTCCACCGCGAGCAGGTCGGCGGGGGGAGCGCCGGTTTTTGCGCGAGCCACGGATTGCGGTCCGGATTGGAGGGGGCGCCAAGATAGCAAGAGCGCGGCGCTGGCGCCGCGAAGCCGGGGGCCGCGCATGGCGCGCCGCGCGCGCCGGTCCGCTAGCGCGCGCCGCCGCCCAGCGTGTAGTCCACCCGATGCCAGGTACGGCTGCTGAGGTCGTAGAGGCCCACGATCGCGATGGCCGTGGTTCCGTCGCGCCCGAAATCGGCAACGCCGTCGGCGGTGATGCGGAGCAGGCGCTGGCCGCCTTCGACGGTGGTGATGCGGTCGAGCTGCAGGCGCGGGGCGTCGCGGGACTGCGCGGCCAGCCCGGTGGTCACGCGGTCTTCGAGTTCGCGCACCAGGCGCGCGTCGTTCGGCACTTCGCGCTCGCCGGCGGCGACGCCCCCGATCGTGATGTCCGGATAGCCGGCGCTGCGCAGGACGGTGTCGTAGAGCGTGCGGTAGCGAAAGCCGATCCAGCCGCCCGCGCCGCCCATCTGCACGCGGCCTTCCCCGCTGACGGTGCGGTCGCGGGGGCCTGCCGCCGCCACCTCGACGCTGTCGAGTTTCACCTCGATCGCCGGCACCCCCAGCTGGTCGGCCAGCGCGGCCACCACCACCGCCGCGACGGCGTTGTCCATGGCCTCGTCGCCGCTGGATGCCTGGCGACCGCTGGCCGGCGCGGTCGCAGCCGTCTCCGCGCGGGACTGCGCCACCGCCGCGGCCGGCAACGCGGCCGCCAGCGCGAGCAGCAGCGCCGCGCCCAGGACGGGCGTCCCACGCGTGCGGTACCGCGGCTGGTGGACTGCGTCGCGCATGGTCCGCTCAGCCTTCGCCGACCACGTCCACGCCCGGCGGCGGCGTGTAGGTGAAGGTCTGCGCCGGGAAGGCGGGATTGCGCTTCCAGCCGCTGAAACGGATCTGCGTGCGCTGGCCGAGGGCGTCGACGATCTCCATCCGTGCAAGGCCGGCGTCGCCCAGGCCCAGCCGCGCACTCTGGAAGGCCGCCTCCTCAGCGCCCTGCCTGGGCTTGAGGACCAGCCACTGCAGGCCGTCGGCGCTGCCGCCGTCCTCGACCAGGAAATCGCGGTCCAGCCGGCCCGGATCGATCAGGGCGGCCAGCGGACTGTCCTGCTCGGCGCTGCCCTGGGGACGACGGCTGACCTGTTCCAGGTCCGGGTCGTAGACCCACACGGTCTTGCCGTCGGCCACGATCAGCTGCGGGTACGGCTTCTCGTACTCCCAGCGGAACAGGCGCGGTGCGGCCAGCGCGACGCGGCCGCTGGACGATTCGCGCACACGGCCGTTGTCATCGAACACCTGCTGGGTGAACTGCCCGTCCAGGCCCTTGAGGCCACGGGTGAAGCTGTCGAGCTGCTCACGCGCGCCGGCGTGTGCGGCACCGGCGAGCAGCGCGATCGCGAGAAGCAGCCAGCGACAATTGCGGATCATGGAAAGGCGTCCTCCTGGATGGGTCGCGCAAGTCTGCAAACAGCAAGCTGAACCTGCACCCCGCGCATCCAACCCGAAAGAACGCAAAGCAGCGCCGCACCAGGACGCCGCGACCGGACCCGCGAACCGCGGCGCCACGGCGCCGCGGTGACGGCCGCGGCCTACTTGGGCGGCGGCGGCGCCAGCACCGCCCGGTCGCCGTTGTGCTCGGCCGGCGACACGACCCCGGCCGCTTCCATCGCCTCGACCAGGCGCGCGGCCCGGTTGTAGCCGATCTTGAGCCGGCGCTGCACGCCGGAGATCGACGCCCGCCGGGTTTCGGTGACGATCTTCACCGCTTCGTCATACAGCGGATCCGACTCGTCGCCCGGGGCCGACGCGGCTTCCGGCAGCCCGGTCGCGCCGACCGTGGTGCCGTCGTACATCGTCTGCGATTCGTCCAGCACGCCCTCGATGTAGTCGGGTCCGCCGCCACTCTGCTTGAGGTGCTCCACCACCCGGTGCACCTCCTCGTCGGAGACGAAGGCGCCATGCACGCGCTCGGGCATGGCGGTGCCGGGCGGCAGGTAGAGCATGTCGCCGTGGCCCAGCAGGGTCTCGGCGCCGGACTGGTCGAGGATGGTGCGCGAGTCGATCTTGCTCGACACCTGGAAGGCGATGCGCGTGGGGATGTTGGCCTTGATCAGGCCGGTGATCACATCCACCGACGGGCGCTGGGTGGCCAGGATCAGGTGGATACCGGCCGCGCGCGCCTTCTGCGCCAGGCGCGCGATCAGCTCCTCCACCTTCTTGCCGACGATCATCATCATGTCGGCGAATTCGTCGATGAAGATGACGATGAACGGCAGCGTCTCCAGCGGCTCGGCGACTTCCGTCGAGTCGGGGTTGGGACGGAACAGCGGATCGAGCAGCGGCTGGCCGGCTTCCTGCGCGTCGCGCACCTTCTTGTTGAAGCCGGCGAGGTTGCGCACGCCCACCGCGCTCATCAGCTTGTAGCGCCGCTCCATCTCGGCCACGCACCAGCGCAGGCCGTTGGCGGCCTCCTTCATGTCGGTGACCACCGGCGCCAGCAGGTGCGGGATGCCCTGGTAGACGCTCAGTTCCAGCATCTTCGGGTCGATCATCAGCATCCGCAGGTCCTTCGCGGATGCCTTGTAGAGCAGGCTCAGCACCATGGCGTTGACCGCCACCGACTTGCCCGAACCGGTGGTACCGGCGACGAGCAGGTGCGGCATGCGGGCAAGATCGGCCACCGTCGGCCGGCCGGCGATGTCCTTGCCCAGCGCCAGGGTGAGCGGGCTGGCGGCCTTGTCGTATTCCTTCGAGCGCAGCAGCTCGCTCAGATAGATCATCTCGCGGTGCGTGTTGGGCGTCTCCAGGCCGACCACCGACTTGCCCGGGATCACGTCCACCACGCGCACCGACTTCACCGACAGGCCGCGCGCGATGTCCTTGTCCAGCGAACTGATCTGGCTGACCTTGATGCCCGGCGCCGGCTCGATCTCGAAGCGGGTGATGACCGGGCCGGGATAGGCGCCGACCACCTGTGCGTCGATGCGGAAATCCTTGAGCTTGAACTCGATCTGCCGCGACAGCGTTTCCAGCGTGGTCTCGTCGTAGCCCTTGGGCTGTGGCTTGGGATCGTCGAGCAGGGCCAGCGGCGGAATGCCGCTGCCGTCGGCCACGTGGAACAGCGGAATCTGCTGCTCGCGCTTGGCGCGCTCGCTCTTCTCCACCACCGGCGCCGGCGGCGGCTCGATCCTGACCTTCTCGCGCCTGGCGCGCAGCTCGGTGTCGATCTTGCGGGTTTCCTCGCGCTCGACCCGCATCTCGCGCGCATCGATGCGTTCGGCGGCCTGCTTGCGGCCGCGGCGCAGCAGCTCGGGCAGCCGCAGCACCCATGCGCCGATGCGGTCGGCCACCGCCAGCCACGACAGCCCGGTCGCGAGCGTCACCGAAACCAGCAGCAGCGCCAGCAGGAACAGGTTGCCGCCCAGCGCGCCGAAGCCGCGGTCGAGCGAATTGCCGACCAGCCTGCCCAGGATCCCGCCGCCGCCCTGCGGCATGCCTTCGACGTTGCCCAGGCGCAGGTACAGCAGCCCGGTCGCGGCCACCATGAAGCCGACGATCCCCATCAGCCGCAGCGCCGGCCCGAAGTCGACCCGGCCATCGCCGTCCGAATCCATGCCGAACAGCGCGATCCAGGCCACGGCGCCCAGGATCAGCGGCAGCAGGTAGGCCACGTAGCCGGTCAGGCCCAGCAGGATATCGGCGATGCGCGCGCCCACCGGGCCGCCGGCGTTATGCAGTTCACTGGCGACACCACCACCGGAGGCGACGAACCAGCCCGGATCGTCCGGCGAATGGGTGGCCAGGCAGACCAGCAGGTACAGCAGCAGCGGCGCGATCAGGATCATCGCGATGTCGCGCAGCAGGCGCTGGCGGCGCGGATCCGGCGGCGCGGCCTCTTTCGCCGCGCGCTGGCGCTTGCCACGTTCAGGAATCGCCCGCGCCACCGTCATCCACTGCCTTAGGAAATCCGCCCAATGCCTTGATCTTAATTCAAAGGCCCAGCGATTGCAGGGCCGGATGCACGAGCCGTCCTGCTTCGACGTTGATCCCCCGCCGCAGCGGGGCGGACTCGCGCCAGCCGCCGGAGGCCAACTGGTCGACCCAGGGCAGGATCGCCGCGCAGATCGCCTGCGAGCTGGTCCTGGGCACCGCGCCGGGCATGTTGGTGACGCAGAAGTGGGTGACGCCCGCGTCCACGTAGGTCGGCGATTCCCAGGTCGTGGGCCGCGAGGTCTCGAAGCAGCCGCCCTGGTCGATGGCGATGTCGACCAGCACGCTGCCGTCCTCCATCGAGCGCACCATCTCGCGGCTCAGCACGTGCGGCGCCACCGCCCCGGTGACCAGCACCGCGCCGACCACCAGGTCGGCCGTGGCGATCTCGCGCGCGACCGCATCGTCGTAGGGATGCAGGGTGGTGACGTTCTGGCCGACGCGCATCATCGCGTCGCGACGGTCCTGGCGGGTCTCGAACACCACCACGTTGGCGCCGCCCGCCGCGGCCGCGGCCACGGCCGCGCCGCCGGCCTGGCCGGCGCCGAACACCACCACCTTGCCGCGCGGGGTGGACGGCAGTCCGCCCAGCAGGGTGCCCTTGCCGCCCAGCGGCTGGTGCAGGTAGGCCGTGCCGACCTGCACCGCGATGCGCCCGGCGATGACCGACATCGGCGCCAGCAGCGGCAGTTCGCCACTGTCCAGCTCGACGGTCTCGAAGGCGATGCCGGTCAGGCCGATGTCGAGCAGGCGCCTGGCCAGCGCAGGCTCGGGCGCCAGGTGCAGGTAGCAGAACAGCAGATGGTGCCCGCGCAGCAGGGCGAGGTCGCCCTCGATCGGCTCCTTGACCTTGACGATGAGTTCGCCCCGGTCGTACAGCGCGGCGGCATCGGGCGCGATGCGCGCACCGAGGCGCTCGTAGTCGGCGTCGGCGAAGCCCGACCGCAACCCGGCGCCGTGCTCGATCCACACCTCGTGCCCGCGTCGCACCAGGTCGCCGGCTGCGGCCGGGACCAGGGCTACGCGGCCCTCGAGCGCCTTGGTTTCCTTCGGTACGCCGATACGCATGCACCCGCTCCGATGTGAGTTGCCACGGGGCCGCGCATCGGCCCGGCGGACGCGTCCGACCCGGGAACCGCCGCGCCGGGCAACCGCGGGCGTGGATGCTGCGTTCCGCTGCCCGGGCCCGTGCGCGCCTTGTGTTGCCGTCCCCGCGCCGCCAAGCTATGGACCCGTCAAAACGCTGCATTGCGAGTATACATGGCACCTTCTTCGCCCCGGCACATCCGTCTGGTCATCCTCGGCTCCGGCCCCGCCGGATGGACCGCAGCCGTCTACGCGGCGCGCGCCAACCTCAAGCCGGTGGTCATCACGGGCCTGCAGATGGGCGGCCAGCTGATGACCACCACCGAGGTCGACAACTGGCCCGGCGATGCGCATGGCCTGCAGGGCCCGGACCTGATGGCGCGCATGCAGGCGCACGCAGAGCGTTTCGAGACCGAGGTGGTGTTCGACCAGATCCACACGGCCGACCTGTCGCAGCGCCCGTTCCGGCTGGTCGGCGACAGCGGCGAGTACACCTGCGACGCGCTGGTCATCGCCACCGGCGCGACCGCCAAGTACCTGGGCCTGGAGTCGGAGGAAAAGTTCAAGGGTCGCGGCGTGTCTGCCTGCGCCACCTGCGACGGCTTCTTCTACAAGGACCAGGACGTGGCGGTGGTCGGCGGCGGCAACACCGCGGTCGAGGAAGCGCTGTACCTGTCCAACATCGCGCGCAAGGTCTACCTGGTGCACCGCCGCGACACCCTGCGCGCCGAGAAGATCATGCAGGACAAGCTGATGGCCAGGGTGGCCGCGGGCAAGATCGAACCGGTCTGGCATCACGTGGTCGACGAGGTGCTGGGCAACGACGCCGGCGTGACCGGCATGCGCCTGAAGTCGGTGCAGGACGGCAGCACCCGCGAGATCGACGTGCACGGCTTCTTCGTGGCCATCGGCCATACGCCCAACACGGCGCTGTTCGAGGGCCAGCTGGCGATGAACAACGGCTACCTCGAGATCCGCTCGGGCCTGGCCGGCGGCGCCACCGAAACCTCGGTCAAGGGCGTGTTCGCCGCCGGCGACGTGGCCGACCAGGTCTACCGCCAGGCGATCACCTCGGCCGGCTTCGGCTGCATGGCCGCGCTCGACGCCGAGCGCTTCCTCGACAAGGGCTAGCAGGCGCGGGTCGCTGCCCGGCACGACGCAGCGCCGCCCCGCCCCGCCCTGGCTGGCACGGCCACCGCCGCGGAGGAACACACCCCATGGACCTTCGCATCCACCCGCGCCTGGCCGACATCCCCGCCGCGGCCTGGGACGCGCTGCACGACGGGCATCCATTCGTGTCCCACGCCTTCCTGCAGGGCCTGGAGGCGCACGGTTGCCTGCGCGGCGACTGGGGATGGACGCCGCACCACCTGGGCTTGTGGGAAGGCGACCGCCTGCTTGCCGCGGCGCCGGCCTACCTGAAGTCGAACTCGCATGGCGAGTTCGTGTTCGACCACGCCTGGGCGCATGCCTATGCCCGCCACGGCCTGGACTACTTCCCCAAGCTGCTGTGCGCGGTGCCCTACTCCCCGGTCACCGGGCCGCGCCTGCTGGCGCCGGACCCGGCGCTGCGCCGCGCGCTCGTCCAGGGGCTGGCCGGGCAGGCGCAGCGCCTCGGAGTGTCCTCGGCGCACGTGAATTTCCCTGTCGGCGAGGACGACGCGGCTTTCGATGCGGACTGGCTGCAGCGGCTGGACCTGCAGTACCACTGGCACAACGAGGCCGGCTGGGCGACGTTCGACGATTACCTCGCGGCGATGGACCACAAGCACCGCAAGAACATCCGCCAGGAGCGGGCCAGGGTGGCCCGCGCCGGAGTGCATTTCCGCGTCGTGCACGGTGGCGAGGCGACGGGGCGCGACCTGGCGACCATGCACCGCTTCTACCTGCAGACCTTCGCCGAATACGGCAACTCGCCGGCATTGACCGAACCGTTCCTGGCCCATCTGGCGCAGGCCCTGCCGAGGGCGCTGGTGCTGATCCTGGCCGAGCACGGCGGCGAGCCGGTCGCCGGCGCGCTGTGCCTGCGCGGCGGCGACACGCTTTACGGGCGCTACTGGGGCGCGTCGGTCGCGCTGGCGGGGCTGCACTTCGAGACCTGCTACTACCAGGGCATCGAGTATTGCCTGCGCGAAGGCCTGCGCGTGTTCGAACCCGGTGCCCAGGGCGAACACAAGATCGCCCGCGGCTTCCTGCCCAGGTTCGTTCGCAGCCGCCATCGCATCCTCGATCCGCGTTTCCATGAGGCGCTGGCGACCTGGTGCGCCGAGGAACGCGAGGTGGTCCGGCGCAACCATGCCTGGCTCGTGCAGCGCTCGCCATTCCGTGCGGCGGACGCGGCGTCGGGTGGCTGAGGGCGCAATCGCGGCGACGCGCCGTGGGTCCTGCCCCGGCAGCAGGAGCAGGACGGCATGGCCAGCCGCCACGCTGCGACGCTGAGCGCCGCCGGCGTGGCAGGCGCGCCTACAATGCGCGCGTGAGCCCCCAGGCGCCCTGGCTGGACCAAGACCCGGACGCGCCGTTTCCGCCGCCGGACGCCTCGCCGCATCTGCCCGAGGGGCTGGTCGCGCTGGGCGGCGACCTGTCGCCGGCGCGCCTGCTCAACGCCTACCGGCACGGCGTCTTTCCCTGGTATTCGCCGGGCCAGCCGATCCTGTGGTGGTCCCCGGACCCGCGCATGGTGTTCCGCACCGACGGCGTGCGGCTGTCCTCGCGCTTCCGCCGCAGCCTGCGCGCGTCGGCCTGGGTCGCGCGCGCGGACACCGCCTTCGGGCGCGTGATCGAGCGCTGCGCGGATGCGCCGCGACCCGGCCAGCGCGGCACCTGGATCACTCCGGCGATGCGGTCGGCCTACATGCGCATGCACGCGCTGGGGCACGCCCACAGCGTCGAGATCCTGGCCGGACCGGAGCCCGATGCGCCCCTGGTGGGCGGCATCTACGGCATCGCCCTGGGCCGGATGTTCTTCGGCGAGAGCATGTTCAGCGACGCCTCCGGCGGCTCGAAGGCCGCGCTGGCCGCGCTGGCGGCCTGGCTGCGCGGCCGTGGCTGGCCCTGGATCGATGCCCAGGTGGTCAATCCGCACCTGCTGTCGCTGGGGGCCGAGCGCATTCCGCGCACCCGCTTCCTGGCCGCCCTGCCGGCCCTGGTCGACAGCCCCGTCTCGGCCGGTCCATGGACAGCGGAATTCGGCGCCGTGCCGCTGCGCGAGCTCTCCGGATGAATGACGCCGGCCCCGCCCGGCTTGGCACGAGGGAGCCGCCGTGTCAAAATGCCGCGCTTATTTTCCCGGCAGTGGCGCGCCCGCAACCACCGGCAACAGGACGAATGGCGAAAGACGACGTCATTGAATTCGAAGGCACGATCTCCGAGACCCTCCCGAACACGATGTTCAGGGTGAAGCTCGAGAACGGCCACGAGATCATCGCGCATATCTCTGGACGTATGCGCAAAAACTACATCCGCATCCTGACCGGCGACAAGGTCAAGGTCGAGATGACTCCCTACGACCTGACCAAGGGTCGCATCACCTACCGCATGAAGTAGCCCGGCCCTGCCGCCGGGTGCGCCGCCACGCGGCGTCCCCTTCCAGCGCCACGCCTCGGCGTGCTCCCCAGCCCGGCCACCCCTGCCATTGGTCTCATGGCGGGCCCGGCATGCCGCGCCTATGCTTCGGGCATCCCCGACACGAGATGCCCGATGCACAGGCCTGCCATGCTCCACACGCTCGCGCTTTCCCTCGCCCTCGCACTGGCCGCGCCATCGGCCTTCGCCCAGCCGGGGACGCCCGCTGCCGCCTCCGCACCGGCGCGGAGCGAAAGCCAGCGCCTGAACGACTGGTTTGCGGAGAAGTACCAGCAGGAGCTGCGTTTCAGCCCGACCACCCTCACCTTCCTGGGCCGCAAGGAACTCTACGACCGCCTCGACGACATGTCCGAGCAGGCGCAGGACCAGCGCCTGGCCTGGCGCAAGGCCACGGTCGAGGAAATGGAAGCGAACTTCGATCGCGACGCGCTCGACGACGAGGCGAAGCTGTCCTGGGACCTGTGGAAACTGCAGTACGAGAACGCCGCGGCGGCCAACCGTTTCCGCCGCAACGTCTACGTCTTCAACCAGATGCAGGGCGCGCAGTCCTTCCTGCCCACCTTCCTGATCAACTTCCACAAGGTCGACAGCGAAGCCGACTACCTCGCCTATCTCGCACGGCTGAAGGAAGCCCGCCGCGCGATGGGGCAGATGATGGCGCTGGCCCGCCGCAATGCCGACGAGGGCTACCGCATGCCGCGCTTCGCCTACGACGGCGTACTGGTGGAGGCGCGCGCCGTGATCACCGGCGCCCCCTTCGGCGAGGGCGACGATTCCGCGCTTTGGGCCGACCTGCAGGCCAAGGCCGACGGCCTGGTGAAAGCCGGCGCGATCGACGCTTCCCGGGCGACCGACCTCAAGGCGCAGGCGCGCGAAGCGCTGCTGGCGAACGTGCAGCCCGCCTATGCCGAGCTGGTGTCCTGGGTGGAGACCGACCGCGCCAACGCGCTGGACAATCCCAGCGGCGTCGGCACCACCCAGGCCGATGGCGCCGAGTACTACCGCCATCAGCTGCGCATGCACACCACGACCGACCTGGATGCCGACGCCGTGCACCGGATCGGCCTGGACGAGGTCGCGCGCATCCACGGCGAGATGGAGGCGCTGATGCGGCGCGTCGGCTTCGAGGGCGACCTGCAGGCTTTCTTCGCCCACATTTCCACCGATCCACGCTTCAAGTATCCCGGGACCGACGCCGGCCGGCAGGCCTACATCGACGACGCCAGCGGCGCCATCGACAACATCAAGAAGGTGCTGCCGCAATATTTCGGCCTGCTGCCCAAGGCGGACCTGGTGGTGAAGCGGGTCGAGCCGTTCCGCGAGCAGCCGGGCGCGGCGCAGCACTACATGCCCGGTACCGCCGACGGTTCGCGGCCTGGCGTGTACTACGCCCACCTGTCGGACATGAACGCGATGCCGAAGCCGGAGCTGGAGGTGATCGCCTACC
>Ga0233377_1000790_pt1 | contig 13014 bp, 9 predicted proteins | sample ElkDunMinimDraft_6_FD_191540 | JGI IMG/M metagenome (GOLD analysis project Ga0233377, IMG submission 191540) | Fecal eukaryotic communites from dung pellets of Tule Elk in California, USA - Elk Dung E36 | ecosystem: Host-associated > Mammals > Digestive system > Large intestine > Fecal | place...
ACGAAGGTTTTCAGCAATCGCATGCCTCAATTATGTACAACGTTTTGCAAAATTGTCCAAACATGGTGCAATTAACACAAGTTGGAATTCGTGACATTGCAGAATCAGAAGTGCAACTGATTGAAAATAGCGACGGACGTGTAAAAACATTCTTCGATTGGGCCATCAAAGGAAATGAATACGAAGGAAAAACGTGGTCGGATCAAGTGAAAGAAATTATTTCAACCTTGCCTGAGCGTGTCTACATATCATTTGATATCGATGGTTTGTATCCTTATCTATGTCCGAACACAGGAACTCCAGTTGCAGGTGGATTTTCATTGGAACAGATTAACTATTTGTTCTTCGAATTGGCAGCATCTGGTCGAAAAATCGTTGGTTTTGATTTGAATGAAGTTGGAACAAGTGAAGAATCAGATTGGGATGCTAATGTTGGAGCTCGTGCTTTGTGGAACTTGGTTTGTGCAACGCAACTAAACAATAACTTATCAAAATGATAGCTAAAATTATACCTTACGTAACAGGTGCAGCATTGATTTCAGCCATCATAAGCGCTTTTATTATTCAACAATCTGATGCTAGTTTTTCAGTTGTGTTTAAAGTGCTTTTACTCTCAATATCAGCATTCATTGCATTACTTTGCTACTGGAAAACGAATTTTCGTCCAACAGTTGGAATTCTAGCAGCACTTGCTTTTCTTAGTTTGGGACTTATTGTTTTTAAACAAGAAGAACTTGCTAGCTATTGGAATGTTGTGCTAACGCTGCATTTGATTTTAATTGGAACAGTGTTATTCATCGATTCTAAAAACTCTAAGAATAAACTGTTGGCTAAAATCACTCAGATTTTTATTGGTTTATCATTTGGATCATTTATCATATTATTATTTACACATGTTGAATCTGAATGGCTATTTCAACTCACATTTGCCCTGCTTACGATCATGGCTTTACTGCTAATCGCAAATAAAATGGGGTCAATTTTTAGAAAATAATATCACAAAAAAAAGGGAAGCTCAACACTTCCCTTTCTTATTTTAATTAGATACAGTTTACCAAATGTGGGCAACTTTATCCTTTGGATTTCTCATCTTATCTCCTTCTTTCACGTTAAACGCTTCGAAGAACTCTGGACAGTTTTTCAACGGACCATTGATACGATACATTCCAGGTGAATGTGGATCTGTAGCCAAACGTTTTTTCAACTCAGCATCTGTATAATTGATTTTCCACAACTGTGCGTATGAAATAAAGAAACGTTGCGCTGGCGTATAACCTGCACGAACTTCGTTTTTCTTAAATTCAGCTGTACGTGTATATGCGTGGTAAGCCATTGTTAAACCTCCTAAATCGGCAATATTTTCTCCCATCGTTAACTCAGGATTTACACAGTGACCTTCAAATGGACAAAAGTTAGAGAACGTTTCTCCAAATACTTTAGTTCTGTCTTCAAACGCCTTGCGATCACTTTCCGACCACCAGTTTTTAAACGAACCGTCAGCTGCAAATTTAGACCCCATATCATCGAAACCGTGCGTAAATTCATGCCCAATCACCATTCCAATGCGACCGTAATTCACTGCATCTTCTGCCTCATTATCAAAGAATGGAGGTTGCATAATACCTGCTGGGAAAGCAATCTCGTTCAATAACGGATGGTAGTATGCATTTACCATGTGTGCTGGCATTGCCCACTCGTCTCTGTCAACTTTTTGATTCAACTTCTTCATGTTTTCTTTGTGATCGAAGCGAGCAATCTCTTTCCAATTCAATGTGTATTCACTTGGACTAAAATTCAACGAACTGTAGTCTTTCCATTTTGAAGGGAATCCTAGTTTTCTTCCGAAAGAATTCAATTTTATAATCGCCTCTTTCTTTGTCTCATCCGACATCCAAGATAAATTCTCGATGCGCTCTTTATAAACTGCTTTTAAGTTATCAACCATTTCATTCACGCGATCTTGCGCATCTTTAGAGAAATGCTTGTCAACGAATGCCTTTCCAAGTAATTCACCAAAATTATTGTGGGTAATCATCTCAATTGCACGCTCATTAATCGGCTTCATTTCTTTTTTACCACTCAATGTTTTTCCATGAAAATCGAAATCAAGATTTACGAATTCTGTACCCAAAGTTTCCATATACAGACTCAATGTATGCCAAGTCAAATAGTCTTTAATAGCGTCAAGTGATTCCTCTTTGAAGATTTTATCGACCTGCTTAACATATTTTAGATTTGATACAATTAATGTGTCAAAATTTTGCGAACCAATTCCCTTTAAATAAGTAGTGAAATCAAAATTTTGAAAATCTCCAACAATTTGATTTCTACCATATTTATTGTACGTTAATTCAGGAATACGCGCTTCTTCCGGACGTAAACTAGCATCTGCTAATTTATCCTCAATGCGATAAATATTTGCAACAGCAGCATCAATCGACTTTTCGTCTTTCAATTTAGCTAATTTGTACGCAGCAGCAATGTGTTTTTTATAAGCCTCTCGAATATCAGCTTTCGTTGCTTCCTTGTAATAATCTCTGTTAGGTAAACCCAATCCAGATTGACCGAAATAAGAAATATGACCTTCAACATTTTTCATATCTTGTCCAACGCCAAATCCAAAAAAGACACCAATTCCTTGTTTGTGCATGTCTGCAACCAACTTAGAAAGATCCGTTTTGCTATTCATACTTTGAATGACATTCAATTCAGATTTAATTGGAGACAATCCCATTTTATCACGCGCATCCATATTGATAAATGAAGCGTAGAAATCGCCCAAAATTTGCTCTTTCGAACCTTTTTTTCCTCCTTTATCTTTAAATTCTTCTAAAATGGCTGTGAGTTTGATGTTATTCTCTTTTTCCAACTCATTAAAACTCCCCCATCTCGATTCAGAAGAAGGAACTGGATTGTTTTTAATCCAATTTTCATTCGCAAAAAGGAAAAAATCATCTGTTGGCTTAATGCTTGAACTGATGTAATCCACGTCGATTGTTTTTAACTCAACAGCTGCAGCTTTCTCTTCAGGAGATTTACATGCTGCAAAAGTCAAAGCACCAGCGAGGAAATAAAATGGTGTTTTTTTCATAGCTTTATTCATTTCTATATTTAACGATTTAATATTCACTAATTTACAATTTTCAATTTAATAGGGACTGATAAATAACTTTGATTCGATTGAGAAAGGTATCCTCACTAAACTGTTGTGCATGTGATTTAATGAAATCCGAATCAAATTTCACTTTTTGCTTCGTCAATTTCAAAATCGCAGTTTCAATTGATGCTGCAGTTCCATCGGTCAATAAACCCAAATCTGGTGACATGTTATCAGCAATTCCAACCGAAGTTGAAATAACGGGAATTCCATTCGACCAAGCTTCAGCTACAACTATTGAGAAACTTTCATAGCTTGAATTCAATATAAATGCATCTGCATTTTCATAATACGTTTGAATTTCCGCATGCAAAACAGGACCTTTAAAAACTACACAATCATTAATCCCAAGGCGTTCTACCTCAAGTTGTACTTTAGATGAATCTTCATCAGATACAATAGTTAAACGAATCGCTTTTCCAATCTTTTTTACTGCTGCAATAGCTTCCAAAATCGGCACTACATTCTTTACTTGATCTAAGGTTGAAATATGCAGTAATTCTACTTTTTCATTGTTTTTTAATACAGAAGAATTTTGGAGAACGACCGGATTAAACAAAACTTCAACCTGCTTGCCATAGACCTTTTTCAGGATATCTTTTCTCAAGAATTCCGATACAGCCACAATTTTATCAGCAGCTTTGTGCGCAAAATAAACACTCAGCGTAAACTTGTAATTCCATTTAAATCCTTCTCTAAAATAGCTTCCATGTTCCGTTAATAAAAGTGGTTTTTTTACTACTCGTTTTATCAGGGCAATAACCCAACCCAAAGGATATGAAACATGTGCATGAATAAGATCCACCGATTCAACTTTGTTTAAAGCCGCTTTAATTGCTTTCCTTTTATTGAAATAATTAGATAGAGGATTTTTGCTTGATTGGTAATAAGCAGTTTGAACAGAAAAATTCGATTCATCCAAAAAAAGTGTATCCTTCTTCCCCATTTCTAACAGGCGAAACACAGTTACTTTATATTCTTTAGATAATGTTTTCGCTTGTTGCACAACAAAATTCCCCAAGAATGGTTTATCATCCGTTGGGAACCACGAACTGAAAATTAATACATGTAATTGTTGATTTTCCAATAGAATGTTTTTAACAAAAATAATAGCTCAAGCGAGAATTTGAAAACTATTTCAGTTTTATCCAGAAAATTCACCGTTGAATATCCAAAAATCGTTGATTTTTAACCCTAAAAAATAGTCCAAATAGAATTAATGATTTGAATTAAGAACTATTGCTATTTTTAAAATTAAACTACAAATTTAATTTGTAAATTCGCACACATCAGTTAATGAGAATGAAAAACGTTGTAGACTATCACATTCAAGCGCTAAAAGATACTTTTTCGCTGATTTCTAAGGGGAAGTTTTTAATTTACTTTCTCCCAGGAATCATTGCCACTATCCTGTTTTTTTTATTCAACTCATTAATTACCTCGGTATTTGGATCAGGTTCCGATGTCAATGAAACTGCAGGCTGGTTTTCGACAGCTGTAACAAAAGTAGGTTCAGTTTTTGAATTCATTTCAACTCAATTCTACATCTTCCTTGTCATCACGATATTTTCTCCATTTAACACGATTCTATCTGAAAAAGTAGACGCGCACCTGACAGGTCAAAAGTTCGAATTTAGTATTATTCGAATCATCAATGATCTAATCCGTATGATTTTCATTGTGATGATCGCGTTATTTTTCGAGTTTCTATTTATCGGAATTTGGTGGATTTTCTGCTGGATTATCGGGCTAAACGATACCTTTATTTTTAGTGCAATTTCATTCGTGATAGGCGCTTTCTTCTTCGGTTTTTCGTTTTACGACCACAGTTTAGAGCGTTACCAAATCTCAGTTGGATCAAGCATGAAATTTGCATTCTCCAACATTCCAATGGTTTTAGCGACAGGAATTATATTCAAAACATTGTATTATTTTCCATTTTTTGGAACAATTCCATACATCGGTATTGCAATCGCACCAGTATTGACAACAATGATTTCTACTATTGTTTACATCCAATACCGTAAACTATACAAGACAAACAACATTTGATTTTACTTAGATAATTTATAAAATGAACCAATTATTTAAAGAATTTAACAAGCCCACCTACGCAGATTGGGTCAACCAATTAACAAAAGATTTAAAAGGTGAATCCGATTCACTTATTAAACGCGTAGATGCCATTGAGGAGCTAAGTTTTGATTCTTATCAACACCAAGATTCTGCAAATACAAAACCAAATCCTGCACTTTCCAATTCTTTCGTAAGTCAAACTTACAAGAATTCAAATGCATGGCAAAACCTTGGTACTGTGATCGTAGAAGATTGCTCTACGGCTAATAAAAAAGCATTAGAATTATTAAACTTAGGAGCAACAGCTTTACGTTTTGAATTACGTTCAGACGCAATCAACTGGAGCGATTTAACGAAAGACATTCAGCTAGAATTCATTGAAACAACGGTGAAAATCAATTCACTTTCTGAATATGAACAAATTCAAACGCAACTAACAGAAGAAAACAGGTCTCAAGTGTTTTTTGAGTACGATCTAATTGCAAATCCAACGCTTGATTTTGATGCAATCGCAGCTCTGTTAAAGAAAAAACAAAACTACTTTTTTGTTGCAAATGGATTTGGAGTTCAACAAGCTGGAGCAACAACTTGGCAAGAAATAGCATATGTATTAAGTTCTGCACACGAAATAATTGTCCAATTAATGGATCGTGGACTGACAATCGATGAAGCAGCTGCTTGCTTGCATTTCAATGTTGGAGTTGGTTCAAATTATTTCTATGAAATTGCGAAAATAAGAGCCATCAGAATTTTATGGTCGAAGATAATTGAAACATACGGAGTTAGTCATGCATGTTCTTACAACACGCGAATTACGGGAATTGTTGGTTTTACAAATAAATCATTAAAAGACCCTTACACTAACTTGCTACGTCAAACTACGGAAGCAATGAGTTTAGCTTTTGCTGGTGTCCACGCTATTTGTGTTTTGCCATACGATCAAGCATCAGAAAAAGGAGCAACATCTTTGTCAACTAGAATGGCAGTAAACATTCCTTTGATTTTACAAGAAGAAAGTTATTTAGACAAAGTGATTGATCCACTTTCGGGAAGTTACACCATCGAATACTTAACAAATGAAATTGCTGAAAAAGCGTGGAATTCGTTTCAAGAAATTGAAAACGAAGGTGGAATTGGTGCAGAAAATGCTCAAAACAGCTTGAAAACTACTATTTCAGAGAAAGCTCAACTTCGTAAATCTAGAGTTGCAGAGAAATCTGACAGTTTAATTGGGATCAACATCTTCCCTAACCCAGTTGTTGAAACAAACAATTGGAAACAGGTCGACAGTTACCTTGGAATGCCTCAACTTATTTTAGAACAGTCAATATAATAAACATGAGTAGAAAGAATTTTAGCAATATCGACTGGAAAGACACAAAATCTGTAGAACAAACTGCTACAGCAAAGCCAGTTTACACAACTGCGGAGAATATTGAATTAAAGAGTTTTTATACGAACAAGGATACCGAACAGACAGAACACGTTGGTTATGTTTCTGGAATCGCTCCATACTTGAGAGGTCCATACGCTTCCATGTACGCCATTCGCCCGTGGACAATTCGCCAATACGCAGGATTTTCAACTGCAGAAGAATCGAATGCGTTTTATAGAAGAAATTTAGCTGCCGGACAAAAAGGATTGTCTGTAGCGTTTGATTTAGCAACACACAGAGGTTATGATTCTGATCACCCTCGCGTTGTTGGAGATGTTGGTAAGGCTGGAGTTGCCATTGACTCAGTGATGGACATGAAGATTTTGTTCGACCAAATTCCGTTGGATGAAATGTCAGTTTCAATGACCATGAACGGAGCAGTATTGCCAATTATGGCATTTTACATCGTCGCTGCTGAAGCACAAGGAGTGAAACAAGAACAACTTTCAGGAACGATCCAAAACGATATTTTGAAAGAATTCATGGTGCGTAACACGTACATCTACCCTCCTGCTCCATCAATGAAAATTATTGCAGACATCTTTGAATACACTTCGAAAAACATGCCTCGCTTTAATTCAATTTCCATTTCTGGTTACCACATGCAAGAAGCTGGGGCAACTGCCGCTATTGAACTTGCATACACACTTGCTGATGGTTTGGAATATCTACGAGCCGGAATTAAGGCTGGAATCAATGTGGATGATTTTGCTCCCCGTTTAAGCTTTTTCTGGGCAATCGGAATGAACCATAACATGGAAATTGCTAAAATGCGTGCTGGTCGTATGCTTTGGGCAAAATTGGTGAATCAATTTGAACCAAAAAGTTCAAAATCCTTGGCACTTAGAACGCACTGCCAAACATCTGGATGGAGTTTAACGGAACAAGATCCATTTAACAACGTAGCTAGAACTTGTGTAGAAGCCCTAGGCGCTGCTTTAGGCGGAACGCAATCCTTACATACAAACGCGTTGGATGAAGCAATCGCTTTACCTACAGATTTTTCTGCAAGAATTGCAAGAAACACACAAATTTTCATTCAAAAGGAAACTGGAATCACCGATTTCATTGATCCAACAGGTGGAAGTTACTACATCGAGAAATTAACAGAAGAATTAATTGAGGAAGCTTGGAAACTAATTCAAGAAGTAGAAGAATTAGGTGGAATGGCAAAGGCAATTGAAACTGGATTACCTAAAATGAGGATTGAGGAAGCTGCCGCACGTAAGCAAGCTCGCATCGATTCTGGAAAAGATATTATCGTTGGTGTAAACCGTTACGAAGTAGAAAATAACGATCAAATTGAGATTTTAGACATTGACAATACAACTGTTCGAGCATCTCAAATCGACAGATTAAACCAATTGCGTGCAAATAGAGATCAAGCGAAGGTTGAGGCATCAATTAACAACTTGAAGGAAGCTGCTGCATCTGGAACTGGTAATTTACTTGCTTTAGCGATTGACTGTGCTCGTGAAGGCGCCTCTTTGGGTGAGATTTCTGATGCAATGGAAAGCGCTTTTGGTCGTTACAAAGCTACAATCCGTTCAATTAGTGGAATTTATTCGGCTGAAGCTATGAATGATAAAGATTTTGAAATCGCGAAAGAATTGGTAGAGCAATTTACCAAATTAGAAGGTCGAAGACCAAGAATTATGATCGCCAAAATGGGACAAGATGGTCACGATCGTGGTGCCAAAGTAGTAGCAACGGCATACGCTGATATCGGATTTGATGTCGACATTGGTCCATTGTTCCAAACTCCTGAAGAAGCAGCTCGACAAGCAATTGAAAACGACGTACATATTTTAGGAGTTTCTTCGTTGGCCGCTGGACATAAAACACTGGTTCCTCAAGTTATTGCAGAATTAAAGAAACATGGTCGCGAAGACATTATGGTTGTTGCAGGTGGTGTAATCCCTCCGGGCGATTATGAGTTCCTACAAAATGCAGGAGTTTTTGGTATTTACGGTCCTGGAACTAAAATTCCGAAAGCGGCTCAAGAGCTATTAAGGTTGTTGATTCAGAGTGTTACAGAGTAATTACGTAATTCAATTTGATTTAATTAACATTTTTGTTACCTTCGGCATGATTCTTGAAAATCATACTGAAAATTATAAAACTCAATAAGATGAAAAAATTAGTAGGATCTATTTGCTTGTTCTTCATTGCTGCAACAGGATTTAGCCAAAAATCATATGATGACTTACGTATCTTGTATGCGGATGGAAATTATGAGAAATTATCAAAAGTTGCTGATAAATACACCAATGATGATAATACAAAAAAAGACGTAGAACCTTATCTATGGCTTTCTAAGGGTTTATATAAAATCCACGTTGGAGGAAATGCTGATCCTGTTTTCAAAAATGCCTACAAGGAAAGCATCAACGCATTAAACAAAGCTATCAAAATGGACAAAGATGGCTCTGTAATGTCAGACGTTGACAACAAAGAGTATTGGGAAATGTTACAAAACTCTGTTGTAGAGCAAATTGACAATGATATCTCTACGGGTAACTTCCGCAAGGCGTTTGGAAACGTTACATCTTACAAGAAATTATCCAAAAATTTAGTTGGACAAATTTACTTAGAAGGAGCATGTAAATTTAGAGCTGACGATAAATCTACTGGTTTTACATTGTGGAAAACAGCAGATGATCAACTGAAAAAGATCACAACATTAGACGATTGGTCACCTGCGGATAAAGAAATGCTTAAAATGGGAGCAATTCAAGTGGCAGAATGTTATGTTTCAATCAAAAAAGTTGATGTTGCTAAGACTATGTTAAACAAAGTAGCTCAATGGTTTGAAGAAGACGAAGATTTTAAAGAAGTATACGATAAAATCGTCAATTAATCTCCTTTAATTGATTTAAAATACGAAAAGTCCTTTCAGAAATGAGAGGGCTTTTTTTACATTATCACCAGTTAAAAATAGCATCAAAATTTCGTTAATTAAATGTTGATAATTCTACTTAACCACTCCCTATTTTAGTAGGTTAAACCATTTATTTTTCGTATTTTTGCACGTTATCAAAATATTTACATCAGGTCAAAATAAAAGACAATGAGTGAAGACTTAAAAAAACAAGATTATTCAGCGGACAACATTCAAATCCTTGAAGGATTAGAGGCAGTTCGCAAGCGTCCAGCCATGTATATTGGAGATGTAGGCTTAAAAGGTTTGCACCACTTGGTATATGAGGTTGTTGACAACTCAATCGATGAAGCATTAGCTGGTCATTGTGACACAATCGATGTTTCAATCAATGAGGACAATTCAATTACAGTTAAAGATAATGGTCGTGGAATTCCAACGGCTATTCATACGAAAGAAAAGCGTTCAGCATTAGAAGTTGTAATGACGGTTCTACATGCTGGAGGTAAGTTTGATAAAGACACGTATAAAGTTTCGGGTGGACTTCATGGAGTTGGGGTTTCCTGTGTGAATGCTTTATCTACTCTTCTTAGAGCAGAGGTACACCGCGATGGAAAAATCTTTGAGCAAGAATACAGCATTGGTAAACCATTGTACCCTGTTCGTGAAATCGGAACTTCTGATATCACTGGGACGATTGTAACATTTAAGCCAGACGAATCAATTTTTGATGAAACGGTTTATAATTACGATACGTTGGCTGCTAGAATGCGTGAATTGGCATTTTTGAACAAAGGAATCACAATCACTTTAGTTGATCTACGTGAAGTAGACGACAATGGTAAAAATCCTTCAACTGTATTTCACTCTGAAGGTGGTTTAAGAGAATTTGCTCAGTACCTTGACAGAAATCGTGAAGCTTTAATGCAAGACGTAATCTATTTCGAAGGTGAAAAAGATGGTATTCCTGTTGAAGTTGCTATGACGTACAACACGTCTTACACGGAAAATATCCAAGCTTACGTAAACAACATCAATACACACGAAGGAGGAACGCACCTTTCTGGTTTTAGAAGAGGTTTAACTAATACGTTGAAAAAGTACGCTACTGATTCAGGTATGTTGGCCAAAGAAAAAGTAGAAATTGAAGGTGATGACTTCCGTGAAGGTTTAACTGCTGTAGTTTCTGTAAAAGTTGCTGAACCACAATTTGAGGGACAAACAAAAACGAAATTGGGTAACCGTGAGGTAACGGCTCCAGTATCACAAGCTGTTTCTGAAATGCTTTCTGATTATTTAGAAGAGCATCCAAATGAAGCGAAGCAAATCGTTTACAAAGTTATCTTAGCTGCAAAAGCGCGTCAAGCTGCACGTAAAGCTCGCGAGATGGTTCAACGTAAAAGCGTTATGTCAGGATCTGGTTTACCAGGAAAATTGGCAGATTGTGCTTCAAAAGATCCAGCGATTTCAGAGTTGTTCTTAGTCGAGGGAGATTCGGCGGGTGGAACTGCAAAACAAGGTCGCGACCGTCATTTTCAAGCAATCATGCCTTTACGTGGTAAGATCTTGAACGTTGAAAAAGCAATGCAATACAAAATCTTCGAGAACGAAGAGATTAAAAATATCTATACAGCGCTTGGAGTTAGAATCGGAACAGAAGAAGATTCCAAAGCATTGAACTTAGAAAAATTACGTTACCACAAGTTAGTCATCATGTGTGATGCCGACGTGGATGGGTCTCACATTGAGACTTTAATTTTAACGTTCTTGTTCCGTTTCATGAAAGAATTGATCGAGTTGGGTTATATCTATATCGCTACTCCTCCACTTTACCAAGTGAAAAAAGGAACAAAATCGGAGTATGCTTGGAATGATGATCAAAGAGATGTTTTGATTCAGCAAATGAAAGGATCCGGAACAGAATCTTCTGTAAACGTTCAACGTTACAAAGGTTTGGGTGAGATGAACGCTGAGCAATTGTGGGAAACAACGATGAATCCAGAAGGTAGAACATTACGCCAAGTAACAATTGAAAATGCTGCTGAGGCAGATCAAATTTTCTCTATGTTAATGGGTGACGACGTTCCACCTCGTAGAGAATTTATCGAGAAAAACGCAAAATATGCTAAAATTGATGCATAAGTTATCATACGAATAATTGAAGAAAAGCGCTTGCAGTAATGTAAGCGCTTTTTGTTGAATCCCTTCCTATCCCAATAAAAACAAACCTTCCAACGACAACACCTAAATCATTACTTTAGGTGCAAAAGTATATTAATTACTAATATTCGCACTGAAAAATAGTAAGACTGCCTAGAATTTTAGATTGTAAATACTTGTTTAATTCTTTACTTTTATATCATGAAAAAGATTGCTGTTTTAACTTCTGGTGGAGACGCTCCTGGGATGAACGCTTGTATACGAGCTATTGTAAAATCTTGCTTACATTTCGACATGCAATGTATTGGAATCATCAATGGATTTCAAGGATTGATTGATCAAAAAAGCTGTACGTTAAGTTACAACGACGTTAACAACATCATTCAAAGAGGTGGAACAATTCTTGGAACAGCACGAAGCAAAGATTTTAGAACAGTAGAAGGTCGACAAAAAGCCATTCACTATTTAAAACAACTTAAAGTTGAAGCGCTTATTGTAATCGGTGGAGACGGTTCGTTTACTGGAGCAAAAACATTAAGCGATGAATTCGACTTACCAATAATTGGAATTCCTGGAACAATCGACAATGATATTTACGGTACTGATCACACCATTGGTTACGATACAGCACTGAATACGGTAATTGAAGCTATAGACAAGATACGCGACACTGCGAGTAGTCATCAACGCATCTTTTTTATCGAAGTTATGGGTAGAGATGCTGGTTTCATTGCGCTTAATTCAGCCATTGCATCTGGAGCTGAAGCAGCATTAATTCCTGAAGAAATCACAGATATCAAAGAATTGGCAAACAATTTAAAAGATCTAAACAAAGGTCAAAGAAGTTCCATTATTATTGTTGCAGAAGGCGATGATGCTGGTGATGCCATGACAATCATGACGAAAGTCCAACCGTTTTTACCTGAATTCGACTTGAGATGTTCCGTTTTAGGTCACCTGCAAAGAGGAGGAAATCCTTCAGCAAAAGATCGCATTATCGCAACACGAATGGGTGCAATGGCTGTAGATTTACTGCGCGAAGGAAAGACAAACCTAATGATCGGTGTTGACGGCGAAAAAATGGTGACATGCAGTATTGAAGATGGAATTAAGAAAGCCTCCATTCCAAATCTTAAAAAATTGGAGCTACTTGAGCAATTGCGAACAAAAAAGTAATCGATTTTCTCAAGTCAATAAGGAACTTTCATGTAAATTTGTGCTTCAATCGAGTTTATGCAATACCTTCTTTCAGATCTCCAAAATTTACCAAGCGTAGCTTCTCAATTTCTTAGTGATTACGGTCAC
>Ga0233377_1000791_pt1 | contig 13013 bp, 17 predicted proteins | sample ElkDunMinimDraft_6_FD_191540 | JGI IMG/M metagenome (GOLD analysis project Ga0233377, IMG submission 191540) | Fecal eukaryotic communites from dung pellets of Tule Elk in California, USA - Elk Dung E36 | ecosystem: Host-associated > Mammals > Digestive system > Large intestine > Fecal | place...
AGCTCTGTTGCTGTGGCACATTTTTTAAAAAAAATTCTTTTTCTCTTGCAAATTAAATTTCCATGCTTATATTTGAAGTGTACTACCATATTAATACACTAAAACTATGAGCCATGCTAAGCATTAAATCATTATCGTATTATTACAAAGCCAATAAAAATATTCTTTGGAATATAAACAGCGAACTTAAGCCTGGAAACATTTACGGTCTATTAGGACTGAATGGAGAAGGCAAAACGACCTTCCTAAAATTAATTGTTGGAATGCTACTTCCTAAAGACGGAACAGTAGAGTTCAAAGGTCATTACAGTTCAGAGCGTACCGCTGAATATCTAAATGATGTTTACTTCCTTCCTGATTATAGTAAATTGCCAGATCTTGGAATAGAGGAATTTGGGAAGTTATATGGTGCATTCTATAGTAAATACGATCATCAACAATTTCTAGACTGCATCAAGGAGTTTAATATTCCAACAGAAAACAAATTGAAAGCTCTTTCTTTAGGTCAACATCGTAAGGTACATCTTTCATTCGCCTTAGCATGCAATTGTTCTGTTCTGTTAATGGACGAGCCAACAAACGGCCTTGACATTCCATCCAAAGCAATTTTTAGAAAACTATTATCCAAATACATCAATGATGATAGAATATTCCTTATTGCCACACATCAAATCCGCGACATTGATGTATTGCTAGATCATTTACTGATTATGAAGCACGGAAGCTTAGTACTTGATGAAAACATATATCAATTATCCAGTCAATTCAAAATCAGTAAATCTCCTGTAGATGCTGAACATGCTGTTTATGTGCAGGATGATCTAGCCGGACCTTTCTATTTAGTAAAGAATACAAGCGAAGAGGAGACTAGACTCGATATCGAGTTTTTATTCAATGCATTTACCAATAACCCAAAACCAATTGAATTATGAGAACAATATCACTATATCTGAAATGCATATTTGCATCACATAAATATCTTCTATTTTCAATCCCTTTAATTGCTGTGATTGTCTTCATGGCAGGATTATATTTTGCATCAAAGCCTGTATTTTCATCTATGATGACTGAGAGTAGTTCAATTACCAACGATATATTGATTAACATGGCTTCATTAGACAGTCTAAGATGGTCTGTTATTTTGGTAATTGGATTGCCTTTTTTTCATTTCATGCTACTTCCAAAACTTTTTTATAAGAGCTACGATTTTATACTACCCATAAGTTCTACACAAAAACTGACAGCTTATGTACTTTTAGCTTTAATTATCTCACTATATAATTATTTGATTGTATTAGCCCTAAATTATGCCGTAGAAGTATTCTTCAGATATAAATATTGGGATGCTGTCATACAGGCTTTTGACAGAAAAGGGTTTCTGTACACAACCATTGAAGAAGATTCTATATTTTTCAACGGAAGTTTAACATTAAAGATGTTACCTCATCTCATAATGATTTTCATCTTATTTCCAATTTTCCTTTTTTCTGCAATCTTTTTCAGAAAATATAGCCTATTAATATCAGCTGGAATACTAGTTATAGGAATCTTCACAGGATCATACATTGGGAGATTGCTTTGGGAGGGATATTCAAAGATGATATCCAATCCAGTTTACCTTGGTATACATAATTGGGCACCGATTTTAATATCAACACTCTTATGTTATATAGGATTTTACTATTTCTTAAAAGAAAAGGAGGTATAAATGAATTTTCAATCCGACAAACCCATCTATCTGCAAATTATAGATATAGTTATGGAAAAGATCCTGACAAAGGAATGGAATTCTGGCGATAAAATCCTCTCAGTTCGGGAATTTGCAGCTAGTGTTGAAGTTAATCCGAATACAGTTATGAGATCATACGATAAATTGCAACAAGATGAAATCATTTTCAATAAACGTGGTCTTGGACTATTCGTAAGTGAAAATGCCATTCAAATCATATTGAAAGAAAAGAAGGTGAATTTCATTCAAGTAGAAGTTCCAAAATTCTTTCAAACTGCCAAATTATTAAATATCAGTATCGATGAATTAATCGAACTCTATAAATCGAACTAATTATGAAAAAGAATATTATATTTTTAACTGCATCAATCCTTTTGCTTTGGTTGGCTTATATTGTTATTAAACCTCTAAATGGCGAGGTTTTCATTGACCCTAAAACAAATAAACCAAAGGATTTTGTATCTGCATTTATCCAAAAACTGGATCAATCAAATGAAATAGATAATCCTAGCCTTGAAGACATAAAACATATCAAATTAATTGGGGGTGAAAAACAGGCATTTGTGTATATAGAATATTCTGATACTGCAAAAATAACAGAATTAATAAACAACAGATTATCCAAATACAATTACAAAAAAACGAAGGATAGTTTAATAATAAATCTGAATCAAAAAAATTATGTAAATATCAATATTGTATTAAATCCTAATCAGGAATATTCATTAACCTTAGATAAATTAAAAGGAGGGTTAAGATTAAATCCAGGGGATAGTTCAACTTTAGGTTTTACCACCTTAAATTTATCAAATAATTCAAGCCTCAGAGCATATAATTCATCAAGAGAAAACCAGTATTTCTTCAAACCTATTAGTCTTAATATTGAAGGTAAATCAAAAATAGAACTTGAAAATATTAGACTAAGTTCATTAAATGTAAAATTAAACAATGGTCTTTTTGTATTAGAGAACACAGGAACAATCGACAGCCTTAATGCAGATCTTCAAGGTCTCAGCAATATTATTGTCGGCAAATATCCTGAGGACAAAAGAGTGAAATCTTTGGCTCTGACTGGTGATTTGGATTACTACAATAAGAGAAAACCTAAATAGAAAGAATATGATAGCGAACATTCTTATTAAACTATTAAAGATTGGCTTGTTATTCCTCTTAGGAAACAATGTCGCGCTTGGACAGATACAAAATGCTGGATTTGAAAAAGAAGGAAAAGGAGCAGTTCCTGAAGGATGGCATTTTAATAATCAAGATTCACTAAGAAAGGGCAGAAATAACTTCTGCCCTTTTGATTTTCAATTCATGACATAGTCCTGAATTGAATATTTTAGATAAATATATTTACTCTGGCTTATCTGCAGTTGATTCACGAGCCAAAGGCACATCATCAGGCGCATTACCCAGGTATTTGTCTAATTCAAATAATGACTCATCTGTAGCTCGATCACCTCCAGCAATTTTCAACTTATCAATTAATTGAAGTGCTAGCTTTTCTTCCTCAATCTGTTCTTTAACGAACCATTGCGCAAAATTCCAAGTGGCCCAATCCTTCTCATCCATCGACTGGTTAACTAAGCCATAAATCGCAGTAGTATTGTCCACTTCATGTTCAAACACCATGTTAAAACATTCTGAAATTGACTTAGGAAGTTTCTTAGGTTCTGCTACCGCCTCAACTTTTGGAGTACCTCCTCTTTCCAGAATATACATCATGATTTTTATCATGTGATTTCTTTCTTCTTGTGCATGTCGGAATAGGAAGTTCGAAACTCCTCCATATCCTTTTGTATCTGCCCAACATCCCAATGCCAAATATATCTGAGACGCTTGATTTTCCTTCGTCATTTGTTTAATCAACGACGTTTCCATCGCTTTTGAAAGTCTATTGGTATTCATAATATTGCTTTTTTATTTAGAACAGTTCATTTCCTACTTTGTTTCCTTAAGCATACTTTACTTTTACACATTTAGATTGTAAATTTGATAGAGGCTATTGCTAAACAAAACCCAAGTCAACTTGTTCTTTTTTTAAATCAATAAACTATATGGCATTTTTAGACTATTATAATGTATTAGGATTGGATAAATCCGCTAGCCAGGATGATATTAAAAAGGCTTACCGTAAGCTGGCACGCAAGTATCACCCTGACTTAAATCCTAATGATGAAAGTGCAAAGAAAAAATTCCAAGAAATAAATGAAGCAAATGAAGTTTTAACTGACACTGAAAAACGCAAGAAATACGACCAATACGGCGAGAACTGGAAACATGGGGAGGAATATGAAAAAGCTCAACAGCAACAGGCTCGTTCAAGGGGTTCCAGAACCGGATCAGCTACTGGTCAAAACCCATTTGAAGGTTTTGATTTCAACAACTACAACGGAAACTATGATACAGGGGAATATTCAGACTTCTTTGAGGACTTATTTGGATCTCGATTTGGTGGAGGTAGAACCTCTGGCAAAAGAGGTAGCTACCGCGGGCAAGATTATGAAACTGCAGTGGAACTAACACTACTACAAGCTTCTCAAACTCATAAACAAACTTTTACCGTCAATGGTAAAAACATCCGGATTACTATACCAGCCGGAGTAGAAGATGGACAGAAAATCCGTCTGAAAGGCCAGGGTGCCGATGGTGTAAATGGAGGACCTAATGGAGATCTTTACATCACCTTCTCTATTAAACCTGACCATAGATTTAATAGAAGGGGAAATGATCTTTATACAAGCATTCATGTTGACCTTCCTACAGCTTTATTAGGGGGAGAAACAATCGTTGATACCTTAAACGGGAAAATCAACGTTAAAATTAAACCAGAGACTCAAAATGGTGCAAAAATCCGTCTGAAAGGAAAAGGTTTCCCAATTTATAAGAAAGATGGAGAGTTTGGGGATTTATATGCTGAGATAACAGTCAAATTGCCAACAAACCTTACTGAGGATCAAAAGAAAATAGTAGAACAATTAGCGGATTCATTAAAATAAGCCATGGAAAAGACATTATTTAGAGTAATCGACATCTGCAAGACCAATAATATTGAGTACACTTTTGTTCATGAACTTCATAACAATGGACTTATTAAGATTATTGTGCAAGAAGAACAGGAATTTTTGGAAGAAGAACAGGTCTTCCATGTGGAACGTTTCTCAACCTGGCACTATGAGTTAGACCTGAACGTTCAAGGTATTGAGGTAGTAAGCAACCTTATCGATAAAATCGAAGAATTACAAAGAGAATTAAAAGCATTAAAACTGGAAAAATAAAACCAAGATTATTGGTTTAAGAAATTAAGATCCTTCTTTTCCTGAAGGATCTTTTTCTTTACCCACTTTGAACTCCCCTTTCTCCAATATTTTGCCGTCTTCATCAAAAAATTCAAACTCATAATCATTGGGACAAAGTTTTATATTTATCGGCCCCCTATCACCTTTCTTAATGAGCTTAAAATAAGAAATGGTTTTATTAACACCATAAATATCATATACCTTTAAGTAAATCTTCTTTCTGCCTTTCAATAATGCCACATTAGGTTGAATTGTCCAATCCATTCGATCCGGTAGTTCACAATCAAATATTTGCCAATCTGACTTATAAACTGCCTCTTCCTTTAATTCCAAAGCATTGATCTTTGCCAGATATTCAAAACGATTTAAAGGTTTATCCCTAGGATTTCCCTCCACATTCAAAGCATAGAATAATAAGCTCATACTCTGTTTTTTTCCGTATGGGATATAAACATGTTTAATGCACATATCCTCATTTGAATAATCCTTTTGAAAATAAGGAGCTTTATTATAGCTTAATTCTTCAAAGGATTCCGTAGAGAATCTTCTTTTTTTATGCTTTATAGCAACCATATTATAAAAAGGTTTCGAATCAGGAACAACTGAAAACAGGACCTTATCTCCCTTTTTACCCAATCCTACCGCTTTCATCATTCTTAAATCCAGAGGATAGAAGCTTTGAGTTCTCAATCCAGTGTTTCCGGTATCCCGAGGTTGAAACGCCCGATACACCCATACATTTACCCCCTCCTTCTCATTAAAATATTTATCTACATCGCTAGTGAAATATCCATTGCTGGCAAATTGCTTTGTCCGGCAAGAAAATAAAGTAAAAAGCATTAAGCCCAATAATAACTTAAATAAAAACCTAATTATTAAACCCATATAAATAATCTTGATTTCAAAAAAAATGGACTTACTTTTTGATTGACACTAAATCATGTCAATCAAAAAATAAAATCCAATAAATAGCCTTTTTATGATTTTGATTAAAAATTACATTTGTGATAAGTCAAATCTGATTGGTAAAGTATATTTAACTTTTGCTGGAAAACCATCTACCATTGCAGGTTTCCAATTTTTTGTTTTCTTTAAAGCTGTTATACAAGCTTGAGCCAAACCATATCCAACATCTTTGCTAACTTTAATATCAGTTAGCTTACCTTCTTTATCTATTACAAATACTAGTTCTACTTTACCTTTTGCTCCTGCATCCATTGCTTCTTGTGTATAAATCACAGATGTTTGAACCTCTCTCTTAAACTGGTCAATTCCACCCGGGTATTCAGGTTTCACATCGACTTTATCATAAGAAAATACTCCAAAGGTTCCTTTAGTTTGCTTGCCATCTTTATCAATTCCTTTAGAGTTGTCAGAAACTTTCTGTTTTTCCTTAAGCGTATCAATGCTAGTAGATTCAATTTCAAGAGAATCTATAGCTGTATTAGGCTGATCGGTATTCTCAACTACTTCTGTTGAACTCTCCTCTTTGTTATTTGATTTACAATTAACCGACAGACTCAGGATAATTAAGGCCATTGGCAATAATGAGAGATAAAATATCCTATTCCCTGATTTTGATTTTTCTTTAAATATCATTTTAATTCTTTCCTTTAATATTGATTTATTGGAAAACTCATGACTTAATTGATTTGGATGAACATTCATCGCATAAGCGACCAACAGTTCTGCGTATGCTACTTTATCCTCAGAAAAATGCTCATCAACAATACACTCATGTTGAAATTTCAATTCTTCCCGCATCCACATAAAAACTGGATTGAACCAATTGAATACCCGAACAATTTCTAGAAATAAAATATCATAACTATGACCCTGCTTGACATGTAATTCCTCATGGGATTGAATTACCCCAGATTCCTTTACATCATCTGCTATTTTTATTATTCTTAAGAATGAATAACTTCCCTGATTTCGAGCTGAAAATCGTCCTACTAATAGCATGACCACTCTATATAATAACCAACAAAGTGTGATTAAAACCCCTATCCAATAACTGAGCTGAACCCAATGCTTAACCAACCAAGTTGATTGCTTAGCAAAATCTAATTGACTAGAAACTTCAGCACTATTCTTAGCAATTTTTGGAGTAAGATCCAATACAGGTAAGGTTACTTGCATCATCTCAGGAACTTGAAAGTCAACAAATAATAACAATGGCATCAAATAAGCAATAAAAATGCTACTCAATAAATACCAACGATTTAAACTAAAAAATGTCAAATTCTTAAGCCCTAATCTATAGATCAAGAAAAATAGCAACAAAGCTAAATTTGATATCAATAAATAATTCATAGCATTCTGTTTTATTTCTTATGCTTCTGAATGAGTTTCATAATCTCATCCAAATCCTTAACATCCAACTTCTTTTCTTCTACAAAAAAAGAAAGCATAGAGCTCGCAGAATTTTCAAAATAACCCTGCAAGAGTTTTCCTGTTATTAATTTTTTATATTCTTCTTTATCGATCTTTGGAAAATAGCGGTGGCTCTTCCCAAAAGATTCATGATCCACAAAACCCTTGGTCTCGAGGATTCGTACAATAGTTGATACTGTATTATAAGCTGGCTTTGGTGCTGGCAAAGTTTCTATAATATCCTTTACAAATCCCTCTCCTATTTCCCATAAACTGTGCATGATCTGCTCCTCAGCCTTTGTTAGTTCTTTTAACTCGTCCATTACTCTGTTGAAATTTAAAAAAAGACAATATTGCCTATAATCGATTATAAACGAATGTATAACTAATCTTTTAGTTATACAACTAATTATTTAGTTAAAAACACAAACAAAACTAAAACAATCTGATAATCAGTGTTTTAATTTTAAAATAAAAAAATAAAAATAGCTTTAGGTATCAGAAAAACTGTGAAAACAATCAGCTAATCATCAAATTTCCACTGTCGGTTTGCTTTTTTGGAGGATTGCTTTTTCTTACGATCTAATCTAGAAAGAATTACGGATTTAGGTGTTTTGGTTGGTATTCTTTTGGCGTCTACCTTCAATGCATCATTAATCAAATTCAGAAAACGATCTATTACCAATTCTTTATTTTTCAACTGGCTTCTATCAATACTGGAATCCAATTGCAATAGACCTTCCTTAGAAATTCTATTGGCAAGCCTTTCTGAGATCAAAGCCTTTTGTTCATCATCAAAAACCTCAGAACGTTCAATGTCCCAATTCAACATTACTTTGGAGGAAACCTTATTAACATTCTGTCCACCTTTTCCTCCTGAGCGGGATGTTTTAAAGCTCAATTCCTGAATTAACAACTCTCGATTTACATGCATTTGTAATAAAATTACAATTTTTTCCATTCCGCTTAAAATTTTGCACGACTATATTAATACCATTCTTATCTTTAAGGATCGAAAACAAAACTTATGAAAATAGGAATAGTATGTTACCCGACCTTTGGGGGAAGTGGTGTTGTAGCAACCGAATTGGGTAAAGCATTGGCTAATAATGGACATCAAGTTCATTTTATTACCTATAGCCAACCCGCTAGGCTTGACTTCTTCTCAGAGAACCTCTATTACCATGAAGTAGCAATCAATCAATATCCATTATTTGATTTCCCACCATATGAAACAGCATTAGCTAGCAAGCTGGTTGATGTAGTACGATTTGAAGGCCTTGATCTTTTACATGTTCATTATGCGATACCTCATGCTTCTGTTGCCTTTTTGGCAAAGCAGATTCTTGAAACTTATGGCATCAACATACCTGTAGTAACAACCCTGCACGGAACAGATATTACTTTAGTTGGAAAAGATAAAAGCTTTAGCCCGGTAGTTACTTTCTCAATCAATAAATCTGATGGCGTCACTACCGTATCTGAAAACTTGAAAGAACAGACTTTGAGCTATTTTGAGGTAACCAATGAGATCCAGGTTATCCCAAATTTCATAGATCTTCAGCGGTTCCACAATAAAAACCATGAACACTTCAAAAAAGCGATTGCACCTAATCATGAAAGAATATTAGTACATACTTCAAACTTCAGAAAAGTTAAGCGGGTTGAAGACGTGGTTCGCATTTTCCATAAAGTTAACCAACAAGTGCCTAGTAAACTATTAATGGTAGGAGATGGTCCGGAACGTAGAAATGCAGAAGAGTTGGCGAGGGAATTGGGGATTACGGATTGTATACGATTTTTAGGAAAGCAAGATGCAATTGAGGAAATCCTATCAATTTCGGATTTATTCCTGATGCCTTCAGGATCGGAGAGCTTTGGATTAGCGGCCTTAGAGGCGATGGCTTGTAAAGTGCCTGTCGTTTCTTCAAACACAGGAGGGCTTCCTGAGTTGAATAAAGAAGGATTCAGCGGGTTCCTAAGTGATGTAGGGGATATTGACGATATGGCAAAAAATTCAATCTATATTTTAGAAGATTGCGAGCGCTTAAATGAATTTAAGGAAAACGCATTACAACGTGCAAAAGACTTTGAATTGAGCAAAATCCTACCGATTTATGAGAATTTCTATTCCACTGTAATTGAAAAGGTAAAAAAAGGAAACATTTCTAATTAATCGCAAGCAAAAAGTCATATCTTTGGCTTTTGGAACTACTCCAAAAGTCAAATATGAAATACAAACGCATCCTACTTAAACTTAGTGGCGAAGCTTTAATGGGCGAGCAAAGCTACGGTATCGACATTAATCGTGTTCAACAATACGCACAAGACATTCAGGAACTTCATAGCTTAGGCATGGAAATCGCCATCGTAATTGGTGGTGGTAACATTTACCGTGGCCTTAGTGCTGAGAAAGCCGGAATGGACCGTGTCCAAGCTGATTACATGGGAATGTTGGCAACCGTGATCAATTCTATGGCATTGCAAGATTCTCTAGAAAAGTTCGGAATGAAAACTCGTCTTTTAACAGCGATTAAAATGGAACAAATCTGTGAACCATTTATCCGCAGACGTGCGGTACGTCACTTAGAAAAAGGCCGTATCGTTATCTTTGGTGCAGGTACTGGTAACCCATACTTCACTACAGATACTGCCGCTTCTTTACGCGCTATTGAAATCAATGCTGACGCTGTCTTAAAAGGTACTCGTGTAGATGGTATCTATACGGCAGACCCTGAGAAAGATCCAACTGCGAAGAAATTTGACCATATCTCTTTCACTGATGTCTATGAAAAAGGACTTAACGTGATGGATATGACTGCATTTACTCTTTGCCAAGAAAACAACCTACCTATTATCGTTTTCGACATGAATAAACCTGGTAACCTAATGAAATTGGCCAATGGGGAACATGTAGGAACTATAGTTAGTTAATAATTTTAAAGCAAATAATAAATCAAGATATGAACGAATTAATTTCACTTGAACTGGACGACTGCAAAGATGGTATGACTAAAGCTATTAATCATACTGAATCTGAATTAACTAAGATTCGCGCAGGTAAAGCTAGTCCTGGTATGCTTGATGGAATCTATGTTGATTACTACGGTACAGCAACTGCTCTATCTCAAGTCAGCAACATAAATACTCCTGACGCAAGAACCATCGTTGTACAACCATGGGAAAAAAACCTCCTTACTACTATCGAGAAGGCTATCATGGATTCTAATATTGGTTTGAACCCGCAAAATGATGGAAATATCATCCGTTTAGCGGTTCCGCCTCTTACTGAAGAACGTCGTCGTGATTTAGTGAAGAAAGTAAAAGAAGAAACTGAAAAAGGCCGCGTTGCTATCCGTAATATCCGTAAAGACAGCAATGAATCAATCAAGAAATTGAAAAATGACGGCGCTTCAGAAGACGAAATCAAAATCGGCGAATCTGAAGTTCAAAAACTTACTGATGCTTATATCGCTAAAGTCGATCAACTAGCTGAATTAAAAGAAAAAGATATCATGACTATCTAAGTCTATCTTCTCAAGAATATTCCAAAAAGGATTCTTAAATTAAGAATCCTTTTTTTATTAAAAATTTACCTATATTCAACTAATAAAAAACATTCTGCATGACACAATCAAGAAGAAATTTCCTCAAGCTTGCTAGCTTGGGATTAGTTGGCGGTCTTGTTGCTCCTCACTTAATTTCATGCGATAGCATGAATAAAAAATCAGGCTCTCCACTAAAAAACATAGGTTTACAGTTATTCACGCTTCGTGATCTTATCTCTCAAAATCCGCAAGAGGTACTAAAATCAGTTGCTAAAGTAGGCTATACACATGTCGAAACTTATGGCGCTGACCCTACTAATGGTACTTTCTGGGGAATTTCTGTCGATGAGCTCAAAAAGGCTTTGAATGATAACAACCTGAAAACTCATAGTGGACACTATGATTTAGGCAAGTATCTGGACAAGGACAGCTCGGATAAGGAAAACATCGAAAAGTATATTGAAATTGCTCATAATCTAGGTCAGGAATATATTATAGCTCCTGTCCCTCCTATGCACAAATTGAGTAAACTGGATCAATCCGACTATCAATACATGGCCGAGCAATTGAACAAAGCCGGTGAAATGTCTAAAAAAGCTGGAATCAAAATGGGATACCATAACCATTTCTGGGAATTCAAAGAATTTGGAAATGGAACAAATGGTCTTGATGTTCTTTTAGCTTTCACTGAAAAGGATTTGGTAGACTTTGAATTGGATATGTTCTGGATCACGAAAGCTGGTGCAAGCCCGCAGTCTTATTTTGACAAACATCCCGGTCGTTTCCCTCTATGGCATGTAAAAGATATGGACAGAGCATTCTCAACTCCTTTGGACATCAACAAAATTGATCCAGCAACCGGAAAAAGAGATACTTTGGACTTAATGGAAACTTTTAAAAGTATTAAATATACCGAGGTAGGTTCAGGTAGCATTGACTTTATCAATATTGCCCAATTTGCTAATGAAAGTGGGTTGAAATACGCTTTTGTTGAACAGGATGATATCTATACTCCTGATAAATACGCGAGTATCAAAAAGAGTTACGACTACGTTCAAAAGAACTTTAAGTAATATAGAAAGGGCATCTCCTAAAAAGCTATTGATTATAATCTTAATAGCTCTAAAGATTGACCTCTTTCTAGAAGAATTAATTAAAAAAGAAACCCGTCAGATCGCTCTAACGGGTTTCTTTTTTATAAGGTTTATACAACCCCAATTCTTTATAAGAATTAGAACACCAAACGTTCTACCTCTTCCGCACTTTCTTCAACTTTCTCTCTTAGTTCATTTTTGAAATTTTGAATTCTAGCTACTAAATTATCATCAGCAGTTGCTAAGATCTGAGCCGCAAGAATACCAGCGTTTTTTGCAGCATTTAAAGCCACTGTAGCAACTGGAATACCATTCGGCATCTGTAAGATAGACAAAACAGAATCCCATCCGTCAATCGAATTAGAAGATTTAACGGGAACACCTATCACTGGCAAGTGCGTAATAGAAGCAACCATGCCCGGTAAATGCGCAGCACCTCCCGCTCCAGCAATAACAACTTTGATCCCACGTCCAGCTGCTTGTTCTGCAAAATCAAACATACGCTTCGGTGTGCGATGTGCAGAAACTATGCTAACTTCATATGAAACTCCTAAATATTTTAAAACCTCAATGGCATCCTGCATTACTGGCAAGTCAGACTTGCTACCCATAATAACTGATACTTTCGCGTTTTCCATTTTATCTATATAATTATGCTATAACTTTAATCAATTCTTGAATCTTACGAGCATTCTCAATCGCTGTCGCTCTATCCTGATTTACGATAGTCACATGCCCCATCTTACGAAAAGGTTTTGTATATTTCTTTCCATACAAATGTACATAAACACCCTCAATGCCTAAAGCTTCTTCAATACCCTCATACTTAGCTAATCCTTCATAACCTTCTTCTCCTAGTAAATTCACCATAATGGCATTCGCTCTTGATGCTGTATTTCCTAAGGGTAAATTGAAAATTGCTCTCAAGTGTTGTCCAAATTGAGATGTAAAATTACCTTCAATA
>Ga0233377_1000793_pt1 | contig 12993 bp, 17 predicted proteins | sample ElkDunMinimDraft_6_FD_191540 | JGI IMG/M metagenome (GOLD analysis project Ga0233377, IMG submission 191540) | Fecal eukaryotic communites from dung pellets of Tule Elk in California, USA - Elk Dung E36 | ecosystem: Host-associated > Mammals > Digestive system > Large intestine > Fecal | place...
TCGACACCGGCGTACGGGCCGTCACCGGCACGACGGCGCAGGACCTGGTGGCCGAGTTCCCGGACCTACAGTCCGTCTCCCTAGCCGTCCTCGCGGGCACGGTCAACGTGACCACGAGCGCCGGCAGCGCCGTCCCGATCCCGGCCGGCGTCACCCTCACCTGGTCCGTCTCCAAGGACACGGACACCGCCCTCGCCGCGGCTTCCTTCGCCGGGGCCGACCCCTCCTCCTCCTACCTCCTGAACTGGACGTACCTGTCATGAGTGGAACCAACGCCGGAATCGGCACGGTGGGCGCAGCGGCGGCCACCGTGGACCCCGACCCCTGCAACGCCCTCGTAGAGGGGCCTGGCGGCCTCCTCGTCCCCTCTACGGCCCTGGAAGGGATCGCCCCCGGCGGCGCGCTCGGCACCGGCCGCTCCGTGGACGTGGACGTGGTCGCCCCGGCCGCCGGGGCCTGCCCACAGGAGTGGCAGGTCGGGGCGCGGCTCACCCCCGCGTACGACGAGAAGCTGCTTCAGGCGTTCGTGGACCTCGTGGCCACGCCGAGTGGGGCATGGATCGACAGCACGCTGACCGTCGACCTGCCCGAGGCCGGCGTCTACGAGGTGTCCGCGACCCTTCACACGGTGATCGCGGTCAACCCGTCCAGCGGAGAGTTCAACATCTCGATCTCCGGCCGTCTGTGGAACGTCCAGACGGGCGCGGCCGTGGTCGGCAGCCAGTACACGGCACAGCAGTGGGCCGCGAACGCCGCCCCGCCGAACTTCCAGTCCGACGCCGACCTCTGCACCTTCCACAAGTTCATGGCGGTCACGGTGCCGACGACCGTCCGCCTGGAGGTCATGCGGCAGAACACCAGCGGCACGCCTGTCTCCACCACCGGCCTCCAGGTCGCGAACTCGCGCCTGGCCTTCAAGAAGATCAGCGACTAGGCGGAGCGGTCCCGGCCCGCCGGTCCCACCGGCGGGCCCCTGACGCCCTGCACCGAACCCCGCCCGAGGAGGCGCCCCATGTCCGGTACCAGCGGAAGCATGGCAGCGGCCACGTCCGATGACGAGTACGAGCAGTGAGGCCCGCTGCGCCTCGGACGCAATGGACCCCTAGATCACCACAGGGTCAGTTGCTCCCGGCGCGGCGGAAGTAGGGAAACGGACGACAGAGGACGGAGCGCCGGATGGTTGTCTACGAGATCGAGGACCACAGGCAGGACGCGGCTGGAGAAGTACTCACGGCCGCGCACGGGCTCCTCGCCGCTGTCTCGGAGAGCAGCGAGGATCGTCCGCTCCAACAGGACAGCGGCGTCGTCCGGCATGTCGGCGTGGAGGCGTACGACCTGGTCGAGACCATCCCGGGCGTGCTCACGCAGGCGGGGGCGCGGGTCGCCGTTGGTGATGCCGAACTTGACGACCTCCAGCCCCTCATCCTGGACCACGTAGAAGGCGTCCCAGCTCCGGCCCTTGCACGCCCAGCAGATGCCGTTGCCGGTCGCCACATCGTGTGGTCGAGGTTTACAGCGGTGTCCCTTCTCGCAGGTCACATCCACCGGGGTCAGGGCGTTGACGTACTGGCCGACGACAGTGCCCCCCAGTTCTGCGATGCGGGCGCGGAACGCGGCCTCCGCCACCCTCGGGTCCTTGCCGACGCAGGTGCGACAAATGCCCTGACCGCTGAGCACGCTGCAAGGCCAGACCTGTACCGAATGACCCATCTTGCAGACCACATCGATAGGTGTGAGCCGGTTCTTGTAGGTGCCGGTGACCGTGCCGCCCAACTCGGCCACGCGGGCGCGGAACGCGGCCTCCGCCACCCTCGGGTCCTTGCCCGCGCAGGTGCGGCAGAGGCCGGAGCCTTGCGACAGATCGGCCGGGCGGACGGTCGTGGTGTGCCCCTTCCGGCAGACGACTTCCACGGGGGTGCGCAGTCTCACGTAGGCGCCGGTGACGGTGCCGCCCAACTCAGCTATGCGGGTGCGGAACGCGGCTTCGGCCACCCTGGGGTCCTTGCCCGCGCAGGTGATGCAGAACCCGCTGCCTCTCAACACGGTGTTGGGGCGAGGAGTGCACCGGTGTCCTCGTTTGCAGGTCACTTCCACTGGCGTCTGGCTGTCGACGTACTGTCCGACGACAGTGCCGCCGAGCTCGGCAACACGCTCTCGAAAGCGGGCCTCAGCACGGATCGAGGAAGCTTGCCGCTGGAGTGGTTTGGGCGTGGGGGCAGGGGGTGGCGTAGTGTCGGCCACAGCCGTCTCCTTGCTTGCTCAAGGGCGTCGGTCAGAAGGCCGCATGTGGGGACCAGCCACGGCGGCCTTCGCCATGTTCAACGGTCTGACGCTCCGTCTGGTTGCAGAATCATCAGCCAAAATTAACGTTCATTTTGCTAAGCCTGGAGGTTCGTATGGCCGGAACAAGTGGCAGCGTCTCCCACGCTGCCCTGGATCTTGAGTACGAGGTCTTCTGCGACGACGTCGGTAGCTTTCTGCGCCGGTACAGCACCGAGGACGGCGCGACCGTCGTCATGGACACCGAACTCGACGGCACCACGGCCTACACGCCGACCGGCACCGTCGTCCGCTGCGACGCCCAGCAGTCGCCCGCAGCCAATCCGCAGATCGATAGCACGGCGCAGCGCCAGGCTGGGGCAGGCGCCGTCACCATCGCGGCGGGCGCCCGCTCGGTGACGTTCATGGTGTTCGCTGGCGCGCCGACCGTGTCGATCGGTGGTGGGGCGGCAGTGGTGTTCCCCGCGGGATCCGCAGCCACCTGGAGCGTGGACTGCGGAGGCGAGGCCGGCGAGAGCCTGCAGGACGAGTTCATCTTCACCGGCGTAGCCGGCAGCGACTTCGCCGTGCTTTCCACGCGCGAGGTCTAACCAGTGGCCACCAGCGGCGAATACACGCCAGCAAGACGGCGTGTATTCGCCGCCACAGGCATCACCAACGCTTCGGGCAACGTGGTCTTCAATTTCAATCCGGCCTTCACCAACGTGCCCGTGATCACTCATGCGACACAGACGGGCGTTGCTGACCTTACGGAGTGTCGGATCACTTCCCTGTCAGTGAGTTCGGTGACGTTCAACGTCCGCCGCTCCCCGGCGGTGACTCTCCTCGGCATCTCAGTCGTTCAGGTGCCGCAGCCCGCCTCAGGGGTGACCGTGCACTGCATGGCCGTCGAGGCGGATTCGATCTAGACGCCGAGCCCTTCGACGAACCGGCGGATGTTTCCGCCCCTGACTGTTGGCTGCCCTCCGTCCTTCACCGGCCGCACAGGCAAGGCAAGCCCTGGAAGAAGGCCCAACGGTAGTCTGTGGAACAGCCGCTGGTTGCGGGCCGGGCTCAGGCACTCCCTACAGGAGCACCCTTGAGCAGATGCGGCTGTGGCGGCGGACGGTGCGAATGCGTCGTCGTCGCCGGCGACAACATCACCGTGGAAGGCGACGGAGGCACCACCGCCCCGTACGTGATCAGCACGACCGGCGCCGCGGTCACCTGCGAGCAGGTGAGGCCCTGCCTGTCGGCCGGGCCGGGCGCGACCTACGACCCGGCGACCGGGGTGGTCGGCGCGCTGGTGTCGACCGACGCCGGGAATCAGGTGACGATCGGCACCGATGACGGCCTGTTCGTTCCCGCTGGCGGCGGCGATGTGGAACTCGCCGTTGAGGACACGCCCACAGCTCACATGGAACTCACCGGGACCGGCGCCGTCGGTGACCCGTACACGGTGACCGCTGACGTGGTGCTGGACCCGGCGCCTCCGGGCGGCGGCACGAACCTGTTGCAGGAGGGCCCGGACGGGCTGTTCGTCGAATGCGACACCGTCCGAACCTGCCTGTCGGCTGGCGACGGCATCGAATATGACCCTGACACCGGTGAGATCAGCGCCTTCCTGTCCGAAGACCCAGGCAACCAGGTGGAGTTCGGCAGCGACCGCGGCCTGTTTGTTCCCGCTGGCGGGGCGGGCGGTACGGCGCTCGCGGTGACCGACACCGACACGGTCGACCTGGGTCTCACCGGGACCGGCGCCGTCGGTGACCCGTACACGGTGACCGCTGACGTGGTGCTGGACCCGGCGCCTCCGGGCGGCGGCACGAACCTGTTGCAGGAGGGCCCGGACGGGCTGTTCGTCGAGTGCGGCGACGTACGGACCTGCCTGTCGGCCGGGCCGGGCGCGACCTACGACCCGGCGACCGGTGTGATCGAGGCCAGGTTGTCGGGAGACGCTGGGAACGCCGTCGTCTTCGGCACTGACGACGGCCTGTTCATCTCCCCGGCAGCCGTGGACTGCGACGACGTGCGGCCCTGTCTGTCGGCTGGTGATGGGCTGGCGTACGATCCGGCGACCGGCGAGTTCGAGGTGGACATTTCCGCGGACGCCGGTAACCAGCTGGCCCTCGGCGGTGACGGAGGCTTGTTCGTGCCGCCGGGTGGCGGGGGCGGTGGGACGGTGGTGGCCGTCACCGACAGTGCCACCGTTGATCTGGGACTCACCGGCGACGGCTCTGCCGCGGACCCGTACACGGTGACTGCGGAGGTGGTGCTGGATGCGGCGCCTCCGGGTGGCGGGGCGAACCTGTTGAAGGCGGGCGCGGACGGCTTGTTCGTCGAGTGCGGTGACGTACGGACCTGCCTGACCGGGGTGAACGGCATCAACTACGACCCGGGGACGGGCCAGATCGGCGTGGAGATTTCCCCGCAGGCCGGTAACCAGGTCGCGGTTGCTGCGGACGGCGGCTTGTTCGTGCCGCCAGGTGGCGGGGGCGGTGGGACGGTGGTGGCCGTCACCGACAGTGCCACGGTGGATTTGGGGCTGACGGGGGATGGGTCGGCGGGGGCGCCGTACACGGTGACTGCGGAGGTGGTGCTGGATGCGGCGCCTCCGGGTGGCGGGGCGAACCTGTTGAAGGCGGGCGCGGACGGCTTGTTCGTCGAGTGCGGCGACGTACGGACCTGCCTGTCGGCTGGTGATGGGCTGGCGTACGATCCGGCGACCGGCGAGTTCGAGGTGGAGATTTCCCCGCAGGCCGGTAACCAGGTCGCGGTCGCCGCAGACGGCGGCTTGTTCGTGCCGCCGGGTGCTGCGACCGTGGAAACAGCGTGTGGCCTAACCGGTGACGGGTCCGCAGGAACGCCGCTGGGGGCCGCGGTGCAGGCGTGGCCCTACCCGTGTGACGTCAACGGCAACGCGGGCGGCGTGTACTGCGACAGCTCCGGGCAGCTTCGGGCGGAGCCGCGCGCCAAGTACCAGTACTTCACCACCACGCTCAACGAGCTGTTTCCCGCAAACCCTGTCGTGCCAGCGACGACCACGACGGGCGGCACGGTGGTGGCCACCCGGACGCTGGACATCACGAACCCGGACCCGTGCCGGCCGGCGATCGCTATCACGTCGGTCGAAGTCGACGTCGACTTCGTTATTCCGCCGGGCGGCAGGGCCGGCCACTTCGTCTACGGCGATGAAATGTACCGGTTCGAAAATCGTGGTTCCGCGACCGTGTCGGACGTCCACACTCAGACCACCAAAGTGCTGGGCAACACGACGATTCCGCCGGGCGCCACGATCACCGTGAGTTTGGACATCGCGTTGGGATTCGGGCTGGGTGGGGCCACCTACAACAGGGTTCAGTCGTACATTCGCGCGATGGTGTTCGCGCTGTAGAAGGGGGACGCATGGAAACGCGGAACGGCGAGCACACGCGGTACTTCCGCAGCCAGGGCGGCAGCATCGGTGAGATCAACGAGTCACAGTCGGGTGCCGGGGGCCTGCCCGAGGGGGCGGTGGAAATCAGCGAGGAGGAGTTCCAGGAGGCTTACGCCGGGTGGCAGACCGGGGTCGCCGAGCATGTCGCTGGCCTGGAGGAGGCCGAAGCTGAGCGGGCCGAGGAGGACTACGAGGCGTTGCGCGCCGCTGGGATTCCGCAGGCAACGGCGCAGCGTCTGTCTGGGTACGACGTGGAACGTCGTAGTCGCTGAGACGCGCGTGCCGCCCGGCTCGGTGCCTGGAGGGGAGGGGCCGCCCCCGGCGTGTTGAGCGGGGGCGGCCCTGTGCGGGTGCGGGGCGGCCCGGGGTAGTCGGCCGGCACCGGCGCACCATGACGTGGTCAGCCCCCACCCGCCGTCGACCCGGCCAGGTGCCCGAGCGCCGCGCGGCGATCCTACGGGGCATGGCAGAAGGTCGGCACGGTGCTGTTCGTGGCGTGCGGGTGATCTGGGGGCGGCATGCTGAACGGATGCTCACAGATGGTCGGCTGGCGCGTGTCCTGGCCGGGGCAGACATGCCGCGTGCGGGGTAAGGCGGAAAGGGGAGCGGCGCAGCGGATAGCCTGACCTCGTAGATTGCCGCTGGTCGTGGGCCGGGCGCGAACTCCGATGGGAGGTGCGTCCTTTGCCGGCGACATGCTGGAAGTCGATTCACGGGCTGGTGGTCCGTGCGACCAAGGTCGACGCGTGCGGTATTCCGGTCGTGGGTCCCTGCTCCGTTGTTACTACGGATGGGCTCATCACCGCGTCGTACTCGCCTGAGATCGCGGAGGGCGATGAGATCGAGGTGAAGAACGCCGCGGGGAAGATCTGCATAGCGTCGAAGGACTGCCCCCAGCTGAAATGGGTGAACTTCGAAATCAACCTCTGCGGCGTGGACCCAGACCTTTTCACCCTGTTGTCGGGTTATGAGACGGTTTTGGATTGGCAGGGCACCAGTGTTGGAAACCGTATCGGCGAGGACATCCTCTGCGCCGGTGGTGTCGGCCTGGAGATCTGGTCGGAGGTGCCGGGTGAGCGCTGCGGCGCGACGGGCCTGCCGCAGTACGGGTACTTCCTGATCCCGTGGCTCAAAGACATGATCATCGGTGATTTTGAGATTCAGAACGGTGAGACGACGTTCACCCTGTCGGGCCGGTCAGAGAAGGGGTCCGGCTGGGGTGTCGGCCCGCACGACGTCGACGCGACCAATGCCGCGAACGTTGCGGGGCCGCTGCTCACCCCGATCGGGTCGAAAGACCACATGGACCTGCACCTGACGACGGTGCCGCCGCCCGAGCCTGCCTGCGGGTGCGTCCCGCTGGCCGCGTAGCGGCACGGCCGGGCGTTCCGGCCCCAGGGCTCCGCCCTCGGCCTTCGAAGACGGAGCCCTCACCCCTGAAAGGGGCGTTTTTGTAACAGTGTGGCTGGGGGAGAGGGGTGGCTTGTGGGGGTAACCGACCATGGGCCCTGCTGGCCGGACCCTGACCCGGACCCGTCGTGCTGCCCGGGGTGGGCGGACGCCGACCCGGCGCTGCGGACCCGCTTGGGGAGGGTCGCCGCAAGGATTCTGTCGCCGCTGGCCGGCAACCAGTACGGGGTGTGCGAGCTGACGGTCCGCCCGTGCGGGAAGACGTGTGGTGGTGGCGGGCCGTTGGACGTCGGGGTCGGGCCGCCGTTCTACCCGATGCTGACCGGCGCCGGGTGGGTGAACTGCCGCGTCTGCTCCGGCGCCTGCTCCTGCTGCCACGTGTGCAAAGTCGATCTGGAAGGCCCGGCGCAGGAGATCGTGCGGGTGGTGGTCGACGGGGTGCAGCTGCCGCCGGAGGCGTACCGGATCGACCTGCACCGCGAACTGGTGCGCGTCGACGGCGAATGCTGGCCCGAATGCGCGGACCTGGCCGCCCCGGCCGACGAGGTCGGCGGCGGCGGTTTCCTGGTGACGTACATGCGGGGGCTGCCGCTCGACGAGGCGGCGATGCACGCCTACTCGACGTACGCGTGTGAGCTGCTGAACGCGTGCAACGGCGACGACTGCTGCCGGCTCCCCGAACGGGTGACGACGATCACCCGGCAGGGGGTGACGGTTGGTTTCGTCGACCCGATGGATTTCCTGGACCGCGGCCGGACCGGCATCCCCGAAGTCGACCTGTGGCTCAGCGCGGTGAACCCGTACGGGTTGCGGCAACGGTCCCGGGTGCTGTCGCCGGACCGGCCCCGGCTGAGGAGGACGTCGTGGCCGTGAACGTCGACCAGGTGGCGTTCGGTCTCGCGGAGGAGCTGCTGGGCTGCTTGTGTGAGGCGTTGGCGGCCAGCGCGGGCGGGGCGGCGTGCCGGTGCTCGATTCTGCCCGGCGCGCAGGTCGCTGCGGATTTGTGCTGCGACTGCGGCGACGGTAACGGGCAGGCGTGGGTGCGGGTGGCGGAGATGTGGCCGACGACCGCGGCGTGGCCGCAGCGGGTCGCCCAGGTGGAGAGGTGCCCGCTGAATCTGTGGGCGGTCGAGCTGGAGGTGGGCGCCTACCGGTGCGCCGCGAAGGTCGACAACCGGGGGCGGTTTCCGAGCGCGGATCGGCTGACCCGCGACGCTGAGATCGTCCTGGATGACGCGGCCGCGATGCGCCGCGCTGTGACCTGTTGTTTCCGTGACAGCGAGGAGGGGCGCCGCTCAGCGCGGAAACTTCTCGTCGGCGCGTGGCGGCCCCTCGGCCCCGATGGCGGCTGCGTGGGCGGTCAGATGTCCGTCACGGTGTCCGCGTACGACTGCTGCCCGGAGTAGTTTCACGCGGTGCCGCTGCGGAGCGCTCCTACCCGAAGCGGGCCTCACAGGCGCTTCTTTATGTAATTGAGATATGGGGACAATGTACAACTGACACCCCATGCCTGTAGTGTATGAATTGCATCAATAGCCCCCGTGGAAGGGAAAAGTCATGAGTGTTCTGACCTGCGGTAACCGTGCGCTTCAGGGTCTGTCCTGGTGGGCTCCGGCGGTGCAGTGGGGGTAGGCGCCGCGTGTGAACGAAGGGCTTCCGCTGTCGAGGGCGGAAGCCCTTCTTCGTGCCCGCCGTCAGGGGGTGGCGGCCGTGTTCTGGAAGGGGTCGCAGGGGTGGGCGGGCCGGACGGGGACGATGCCGGCGCACGCCGCGCGGGTGCCGAGCATGGACAGCACCTGGGGCATGCTCACCTGTCCGCGCTTCCATGGCAGGGGCGGGCCGACGAACAGCAGCGCCCGCCCCTGTTCCAGGGCCGCGCCGCACCACGGCGCCGGGTCGGTGATCGTGACCCCGGTGAGGAAGGGCAGGTCGCCGCCCGCCGGGCCGGGACAGCGCACTTCCACGTCGCGGCGGGCGCCGATGCTGACCTGCCACTGCCGGCCCTGCGCCTTGTAGAGGCTCATGGTGGTGTGGCCGCCGCCGCCGGTGAGGGTGAGGGGTGCCAGTCCGAGGTGGGTCATCAGCGGCAGCAGGTCGGCTGCCGGGTCGCCGACTTCGGGTGACAGGTAGAGGGTCGGGGGGAATTCGTCGAGGCCGGGCAGGAGTGCCCGCACGTCGAACACGTCGTCGCTCATGGCAGCCGATTGTGTCCCGTGAGTGACGGGCGCACCGTGTGATCGCACTTATGCAGGTGTTTCTGTCGGTCACGACGCGTATCCTCCACATGAAGGAAGGCAATCATCATTGTCCCCTCCTAGGAGGTGTGGGTGACATGGCGATCCCCTGCCCGTTCGCGACCTGCGAATGCCTGCATGTCGGCTGTGAGTACGGGTGGATCACCCTGGCGGGGCCCGATGGCCGTGACTTCGTCATCCCCTGCCGGACCTGCCGTCCCGAGGTTTCCGCGCACCTGCTGATGGGGTCGGGGAGCGGCGCCCAGGTGCGGGCGCAGCTGCGCCACCTGCCGCGCCCATCCCGGGTGACCGAGGCTTCCGCGAAAAAACGCCCTTCCCGCCGGGTGTAGTGAAACACTTGCAGCAGTCACCACACATGTGTAGTGTATGAATTGCATTCATTGGATGAGCTGCGGAGGTTCGCATGCCTGCATGGATCGACACCACGCCGACGGACTTCGGCATCAAACCAACGCCGCCACCGCCGTTGTTCGACGCCCACGCCGCCACCGGAACCGAAGGTGACGGCCTGTTCGATCTCCATGACCTGTAAACGCGGAAGGCGCCCCAGGGCGGGGCGCCTTCCGCCTGTCTGCCAGGAGAACCAATGCCCCCCGAACACCGGCCAGGACAACCTGCTGGCCGCCATCGACTCCCTGACCACCTCCCGGACGTTGCTGGCAGCCAGCTGCAGCAACCCCGGAAACCGTGGTTCCAAGTCCGTCAGCGAAGCCGACCGGGAACGCGATGCCGCCCTGATCCAAGCGCTCCTCGGCGTCGGCCACGCCCTGGTCGCGAACACGCTCGCCGTCGCCCTCGGCACCGCCAGCGGACTGGGCCGCCGCGATCCTGTCGAGCACCGCGCGTGGCTGGCCACTGTCGGCCGGCTGCGCGGCCAGGAGACGGCCCCGCGCGACCTGTAGACGCGGCCCTGAGTTTTCTTTCCGCCCGCCCAGCCGCCCGAAGGCTGGGCGGGCGGATCGGCACCCGACACCAGAACGGACGTTGTTGTGATGAACGAACCCCCGGGGCCAGACGCCCCAGGCCCCTTTGGTCTGCCCGCCCCGCGGGACGCCGGAGATGACATCGCCCCGAGCAGGGGCGGGCAGGACACCGCCCCTGACTGCGGCCGCTGCTACGACACCGGCATGGTCGACGAGGTGATTCCCTCGCCCGGCGACCTCACGGTTGAACAGATGCGGGAACTCGTCGCCGCGTTCGAAGCCGCCGCCGCCGCAGGCGGCGACAGCGGCTCGGCGACCCGAGCTGGCGTCGCCGAGCTCGCGGCCCGCCTGGGAGGATCCCGCTACCAGGGCCGCTGTTCCTGCAAACACGGCCAGGACCAGGAGCTGCAGGCCCGCACCAGGCAGCTGTTCGGCGGCGCCGCCGACCCGCGGAAGGTGCTGGTGCAGCTGATGCCGGTCGCCCGAGCCCTGTACTGCGTGTGGGCCAGTCACCAGCTGGGGGAGGACGCGCCGTTTCGGGTGCAGCGGCAGGCCCGCGCCGAAGAGGAAGCACAAATCCTGCTCAGAGGCACCGACCCGTGGCTGCGGGACGTCCTGGCCTTGTCGTGGCGGTTCGAACTGCAGCGATACACCCGGCCAGGCGGGGACGGTGGCCACTGATGGCGCTCACCGTAGGAGAGGCGCAAGCCGTTTTCGACCTGCTGGGATTCCTGTTCGCTGCTCCTTCGTCGACGGGGCGGCCGCGTGACCCGGTGCGGGCGTTGAACGGCGCGGAGTTCCTCGCCACCCAGGCCGGGCAGGCGCAGCCCGCCGATATCCGGGTAGAGGACATTCAAGCCGGATGGCAGCGGCTTGAACGGTTCGTTGAGCTGATCACCGCTGGCCACGACCCGGCTCAAACCCTCCACGCCGCCGCCCTGTACCGGGTGGCCGCGAAGGAAAGCGTCGCGCTGCTCGAAGCCACCGTGCGGGAAGCGGACAGAAGTTCAACGGCGATCGTCGCCGCCCACCGCGAAATCAAGGAGCTGCGCCAGACCGGGCTGCTGTCGCGCCAAGCCGCTGCCCGCCTTCGTGCCGCGCTCACCCCAGACGGTGGCCGGTGAGCGGCACCCACAGCCTGGTACCGCTCACCGGCGCCGAACGGCACGCCGCCGAGCAACTCGCCGAGGACGCGCAGACAGTTCTCCGCCAGCTGGTGGCTGGACTTCCGCGAAACCACCGACGTGCACCGCACCCTGTCGGAAGCGGCGCAGGCCGCAGGGTTTGACGCGGTCGGCCAGGACAGGGGGTGCGCCCTGTACGAGCAGGCGAAAACCGGCGCTGCCCTGGTGGACGGCTACCTGTCCGACGTGCTGGGCCACGACCTCATTCGCGGCCCCGCCGACCTTGGCGAGGTTGCCGGGGCCGACCCTGACACCACCCCAGGTTTGATCATTCGTTTGTGCCGTCCGGGAGCTTCCCGGGCGGCGTCTCACCGTTGAAAGGTGGCATCCTCTGTGAAGCCCATCCGGGTCGGCGTGTTGTTCGTCGCCGTCGCCCTGCTCGTCTTCGCCGCTTACTCATGCGGGTGGGGTCCCGCCACCGCGACGTATCCCGCCCTGCCCGCGCCTGGCCGCTCCGCCCCAGCTGTGGACGCGTGCGGGGACGCCCGGGTGGCAGTGCGGCCCGCGCTGCGCCTCGCGCGGGCCGCCATCAAGGAGACCAACGCCGGAAACGCCAGGGTGGCCAGCATCACCGCGGCGCGTGACCTGCTCACCGAGCCGGATGTCATCGCCGCGGTGAACGCCTGCCTCACCGCGGACCGAAGCAAAGGGCCGGCCTTCACCAGGGTTTCCGACGCGTTCGACCAGGCGGTGCACCGCATCTCGACCATTCAGGAAACCGGCCGCGCCGACGAAACCGACCGGGCCGCCCTCGCCGACGCCCAGCACACCATCAACGCAGCCCTGACCTGGAAAGGAAAAACACGATGATCGTCACTGGCGCCGACGGCCGCGTGGACGCCTCCCACTGGCGCCGCCTGGCCGACCAGCGGGAAACCGTCATGGGTCTGCTCACCATCCTGGACGAGGTGGAGGAGAAGCTCGGCGACGCCGACCGGTGCGTCAACGCGCTGCTGCGCTCCAACGGTGAGGGCTTGAGCCCCACCGACCACCGGGACGGTGTGAAAGAACTGGAGGCCGCGCACCGGGCGGTGCGTAACGTGCGGCGTATCGGCGCTGCCCTGCAGGCAAACCTGCAGCCGCTGATCATGGATCCGGTGCCGTGGGCGGGGACGATCGCCCGGTGCGGTGTTCCCGACCGCGGCGGACTGGTCATCATCTGCGCCGGGGAGGACCAGCCGGTGGGGCCGCCCGCCGCGCTGCGCGACCAGGACGGCGCACTCGTCGGCCTGGTCGACAACGTGTGGGTGGACGAACAGCGCAGGATACGGGCTCGTGGCCGGGTGGACACCTCCACCCCGGCGGGCCGGGTCGCCGCCGCCTGTATCGCGTCCGTTCAGCACGTCACCGTCCACTTCGACGACGCCCGCACCCGCAAGCACGGCCACGACGGCTCCAGCATCCGTGAGGTGGTGCTGCTGAACGGGTGGCGGGTGACGGCGGTGCAACTCGTCGGCGCCGGCCAGGCCCCGTGGGGGGAGGCGGTCATCACCGCCTACCTCGCCCCTCACCCGTCCGGCATCTGA
>Ga0233377_1000794_pt1 | contig 12987 bp, 5 predicted proteins | sample ElkDunMinimDraft_6_FD_191540 | JGI IMG/M metagenome (GOLD analysis project Ga0233377, IMG submission 191540) | Fecal eukaryotic communites from dung pellets of Tule Elk in California, USA - Elk Dung E36 | ecosystem: Host-associated > Mammals > Digestive system > Large intestine > Fecal | place...
GCCCGGTTTATCATGGTTGTGACCTGTTCCCTACAAACACCTTGTAAACCATCCCGTCATCTAAATACTAAATACTATATACTAAATACTATTTCGTCACTCATCCCTCAAACTATCCACCGGATTTGCTCTTGCTGCGAAATAAGTTTTTGATGTCAAAACAAGGGATGCGATGCTGGATAAACCAATTCCGGCAAGAATAAATATCCACCAACTTAGCTCCGTTTTATATTCAAAATCATTGAGCCATTCATGCATAAAGTACCAAGCAATTGGAAATGCAATCAATGAAGCAATTAGTACTAAAATCATTAAGTTTTTCAGAAGCAAGAATACAATTTGACTGATGGTTGCGCCTAATACTTTACGGATACCAATCTCTTTGACCCTTTGATTGGTAATGAAAACAGCTAATCCAAATAGTCCCAGGGATGCGATAGTAATTGATAACCATACCGCCCAATTCAATAGTTTGGAAAGATTTTGTTCCGTTTTGTAGAAGCTAGCTATAATTTCATCTACAAATTGATAATCAAATGAATCTTCAGGAAATATAGATTTAAACTCCTTTTCAATTTTACTTATTGCATTCCCCCAGGTTTCCGGATGATCTTTATCTAAGGCTACATGCATCATATATCCGCTGTTTGAACTCCAATACATGGTCGGCTTTACAGGTTCACGTGCAGAAGAAACATTGAAGTTCTTCATAACACCGACAATAGTAGTCTGACCTTCGTTAAAAGTTTTACCAATTGCCTCTTCAGGAGATTTTAATTTCAGCAATTCCAACATTTTCTCATTGATCAAACTTTCAGATGTAGAATCCAAAATCCTGACATTTCTCCCCGCAACCAGTGGGATATTATATACATTTATAAAATCCTCATCCCCGTTTCGAGCATCAAACGTAATATTTTTTTCATCTCCTGCTGCCTGATCATAGTTCATTCCAGAAGTCATCCAGCCATTGAATGCTGGTGATTGATTTCCAAAGCTGACCGCTTTAACCTCTGACAGTTTTTGCAATTCATTTTTTAAAACCTTCCCTTTTTTATTACGATCAAAATTTGGGATATAAAAAGTAGCTATAGCATCTTTGTTAAACCCCATATCCATATTTACAGCATATCGAACCTGCTTGGAAACGACCAAAACTGCAATTAGAAATACCTGAGCTAATACAAACTGAAATATGGTTAATGCTTTTCTTATCCAAGCACTTCTACTAAGATTACTATTCTTAGTAACCTGATTTTTCAATGCCATTACAGGAGAATATCCAGTTAAAACCCAGGCAGGGTAGAAGCCCGCAATACAAGTGATTACTATCAATTGAAGAACTAAATATCCTAGAATTTCAAGCATTGGAACCGATTTAATGGTGAATCCATTAGGTAGAAAACCTTCAAAAGCATGAGCGAGAATCGGTAATAATATTAAGGAAAGTAAGGTCGCAAAACCAGCGACTAAACATGTTTCCAGCAAGAATTGTCTAACTAGATTTGATTTTTTAACACCTAAGGTTTTTCGGATTCCAATTTCCTTGGCTCTCTGTGTAGATTGTGCAGTGGATAGATTTATGAAATTAATTGCTCCAAGACATAAAAGAAATATAGCTAACAATATCAAATTCCTTTGTGTAGATGGTTTCACTGCATTGTAATTATAGGTTGTGTTGAAATGCACATCACTCAGTGGTTGAAGCTCAAATTTATCTTTCCATTGTCCATCAACCTCTTTTTTATTTTTCTTGAGCACATCAGCCATTACTTTTTCAATAGTAGCTGTCTTAGTACCCTTTTCTAATAATAATAAACATTGATTACCACCATTATAACTAGACCACTGATCCCAATTTTTTATTTCCTTTAAAGAGGGGTTATTAGGTATGGTACTAAGGGAAATAATACCTTGATACTTAAAATCAGAATTCTCCGTCATGTCAGCAACAATGGCACCGACTTGAAGTTGGATACTATCTCCATAAAGAACAATTTTTCCAATAATGTCCGAAGGAAGCATTTTTGGAAAATAAAGCTCTGATCTACTTTTACTAAGAACAATCTGATTAGGTTCCTTTAAAGAATTAATAGAACCAGCTATAGTTTCATGTGGATAGATTTTAAAATACTTTTCATTACTAAAGGTTAAACCCTCTACTTTTTGAAACAACTCAGGATCATCCTTATCATTTTTAAAGGTCTTCAATTTTGTTTTACCAAGCTCCAATACAGGTACTACAGCTTCGACCCCAGTTAATTCAGTTTCCATTTCACGAATTAAAGGCACCAAAATAGCATTACCCTTGAATCCTCCATTACTTACAACCCGATAGACCCTGTCTCCATGAGCTAGATGTTTATCGAAACTATAATCATATCTAATCATCAAAAAGATAATCAGTGTAGCACAGATTCCAATTGCAAGACTAATTACACTAATAGACGAAATCAAAAGATTTTTCTTTAGAAAACGCCAAGCTGTTTTGAAATGGTTCTTTAGCATAATGATTAGTTTTTAGATTAGCAGAGATGTAGATTCAATTCATTTGCCATAACTATATTTAATTGAAAATCAATATATTAAAATAATTTTAAGAATTAAAAATGTTCGAATTCGGACAATATTTTGTTCGGTAATGAACAGGTGGGAAGTAGTATTTATATTAAGTAATTAGTAATTAGACTTTCTATATAGTTTACAAGGATGTGGATGCAGAAACCTCATTAGAGGTGGAATATTTTTAGAAAAAGGAAATTCCATAAAATACATACAAACTATACATTAATTTATGTCTTAAACTCCTTCAATTTCTCCTTCATTTTGTGAAAATAAATAATTAAAAATAATTTTCAATTTTCTTGAATGGAAACAAATCCATTCTTCAATAAAATCTTTTGATAAAAAAACCTATTTTGAGGATGAATTGATTTATTAGGAATAATACCAAGAAAAAAATTCTAAATTACTATATGAAAAGATGCATTCTTATATTCATAACAGTTTTATCATTCTCGTGCTATGCTCAGAATGAGAATATATATTTGACAAAAAGTGAAATTGAAAATGATTTAAAAGTTCTTGATGACATTCTTCAGAACAAATCTTCCTATCAGGGATTAAATGGATTTGATTACAGATTAGATTTTCGTTCTTTTTTAGAAACAATGAAAGAGAATACGGTAACTAAGTCAGACTTTGGATTATTTCTTTCAAAAACAATTAGCAAAATTGGAGATAGGCACTCTAGCATAAGCGGATATGATTTGCCAGAATCTCTATATTTTCCACTTGCATTTGCTCCTTACCACGAGAAAATTTTAGTAATTGATTATGATTCCAATAGTAAAACTTATAATAATTGGAATCCAGAATACCCCTATTTAAAAGCTATAAATAGTATACCTATTGAAGCAATACTTCCACTGATTCGCCCAGGTGACCTACTTGCTCCACATACTTCTTATTTTTCTTATGCTGTAAGAGACTTAAGAGATATTGAGACTGTTTTCAGTCTGCTAAAGAAAGAATTATCCCAACAAGTTCAAATGACTCTCTGTAATGAAAAAGCTGATGAAAAAATAATAACTGTTTCATTGGTACCGAAACAGCATAGATCAAGAATATGGGATGAACGATACAATAAAAATAATTTTTTCTTTGATTTAAATGATGAGCAACGTAATGACAAAGGCGTTATTGAGAAGTTTTTTGTCAAAGAAAATGGAATAGCCTATATTCAAATAACTTCTATGTTAGAAAAAGAAGAAAGTCCCGTTTTCTTTGATATTCTCAATAATTTTATGGAAGGTGCTAAGGAAAGCGAGGCATTAATTATAGATGTACGGGATAATGCTGGAGGAACTAGAGATTTAATTCAAGAATTGGCAGGGTATCTGATTCATCCTGATTCAATATATGTGGTTAACGCAGTAAATCAAAGAGGGGAACAACCTTTAAGTGATGAATTTCAAGAAGAACTGCATTCACGATTCTTATTTGCCAAGTCTGAATTGAATACTGATGAGCAAAAGATTGTTAATGATTTTACCAATTCTTTTCAGCCGACCTATGATTTAGATAAGAAAAAATTTAGTGATTTTTATTATTATGTTTTAAATGGGAAAAAGCTTTCTAATAACAGATATCATTACAATAAACCTATCTATATCTTAGCAAATGAAAAAACCTTTAGCGCAGCGTCTGTGCTCGTTTCCGTATTTAAAGGTTTGCCAAATATTACTATTGTTGGAGTAAATACAGATGGCTCAAGTGGTAATAGCGAACGTTTTGAACTACCAAATTCAGGATTGAAAGGAAAAATAAGTACAATGGTGTCATTCCAAAAAAATGGAAAGCTATTGGATGGTATAGGAACATCCCCTGATATTCAAATTGAAAGAAATTTAGATCAAATTTTTTGGAAAGAAGACTATCAACTCAATAAACTCAAAGAATTAATACAACAGAAATTCCGACTAGATTAATGAAATAGATGAACACAAGAATCCGAACCCTACAAAACCGTCGGCTGAGCAGTTCGAAGCCCGGTTTTATCATGGTTTTGCCTCGCACCATAAGTGTTCCTTGTAAACCATCCAGTCATCTAAATACTATCTACTAAATATACTAATCCAACTATCTAGACTCTTTTGTCTTATGTCTATTGTCTAATAGTCTAAATTTACTCATCCCTCAAACTATCCACCGGATTAGCAACTGCTGCTTTTATAGTTTGATACCCCACGGACAAACCCGTAATTAAAAAAGAGATAAGAGCTGCAAGAAAAAATGCCCACCAAGGAATTTCGATTCTGTATGTAAAATCATTCAACCATGATGTCATAAAAATCCAGGCAATTGGACTGGCAAGAATAAATGCAATAAATATTAACTTCAGAAAGCTATTTGATAATAAACCGGTAATACTAATAACACTTGCTCCTAATACTTTTCTTACTCCAATTTCTTTACGTCTTTGTTCTGTAGTGAATGTAACTAATCCGATTAATCCTAAACAAGCAATTAAAATTGTTAGAACGGAAAAAATCATAATGACTTGACCATTTCTTGTCTCTGAACTGTATAAATTCTGGACATAAGAATCTACAAAAGTGAAATCAAAAGCAGAGTCCGGAACCTCTTGTTTAAAAATCTGTTCGATTTGAGCAATATAGTTTATGGAGTTACCTGTATTAAAACGAATTAATAAATTTCTAGCCGATTCATTTGCCTTATTCATTGTATAGAAAGTATATCCTCCAATACTCTCTTTTAAGCTATAATAATTGAAATTTTTAACTACCCCTGTAATTATCGCTTTTGGAGACATTTCAGTAACTGCAAACTGGCCAACAGCATCCTGAGGATTTTTAAACCCTAAGAATTTCACGACTTGTTCATTAACTAAAATATAACAGTTCGAATCAGATTTGCTTAAGTTCTCAGGTAAATCTTTTCCTGCCAAAAGGCTTAAACCTAATGTCTCTGTTATTGGGCCTAACGTAATGGAAGTCTTTGTTGGCAAACCAGATTTATCGGTTGTCAATCTGTAAGTCGTTTTTCCACTTTCATGCTCTCCGGGAATTGATTGTGCTGCAGATATAGATAATGTTCCCGCTAATTGATTAATCTTATTACTAATACTTGACAATTTTTCATAGGAATCAATTGATCTGATTGGAATAGACAAAACTTCTTCCGGTTTATACCCTAAATCTTTTGATGCAACAAACTGCATCTGTTTTACAATAATAACCACAGAAATAATTAAAACAGTAGAAGTGACAAATTGAAATATTACCAATCCCTGTCTTATGCGCTCAATAACTGAACTCTTCAATGAAGCTTTATTCATTAAAACCAATGAACTCATTTTTGACAAATAAAATGCTGGAAAGCTTCCTGCTATTAATGTAATAATGATCCAAAGTAAGACAGATAACATGATAAGTTCCCAATTGACTAATTGAGCTAAGTTGAAATCTGAGCCTGTCAGTGATTTGAAAATCGGTATAGAGAGGATTGCTAAAATATAACCTATTACAATTGCTATTAAGGTTACAATTGCAGTTTCCAAATAAAAGCGGTAGACAATCTGTTTCCGTTTTGCACCAAGTACTTTACTAACCCCAACTTCTTTAGCATTTTTACTTGTTCTAGAAGTTGCTAAATTCATGTAATTGATACTTGCTATCAATAAAATCAAGACTGATAAAGTGGTCAGGATTTGAATTGTCTTTATATTTCCATTTCTTGAGGAATTTCCCTCTCTCATCCCTGTAGAATATAAATGTGATTGAGATAATGGCTGTAAATAGAAATTGGTATAATATTGTTCGTCTTTAGGGATATTTTTATCGATCAAAGCAGTAATAGCATCTTCCGTAATTTGAGGATTGACATTATCATTAAGTAAACAATAAGTTTCAAAACTGGCATTATTCCATGAAAGGTTTTTCCCCATCCAAGTATCATGGATATTGTAAATCATTTCGCAATCCAAACTGCTGTTCACAGGCAAGTCTTTGAATACAGCAGTGACCCTTAATGAATCTCTTTGGTTGATAACAATAATTTGATTTATTGCAGTTTTATCCCCAAAAAGCTTGTTTTTCCTTCTTTCAGAAATAACAATGCTTTTTTTATCCTGAAATACTGTGTTTGGATTTCCCTCAATAAATTCAAAACTGAAAATGGAAAATAAAGCGGAATCAGATAAGTACAATCTGTTTTCCATGAAAACATTATCCCCCGATTTTAATGAAGCTTTTGCTCCGAAACCATCTCTTACAAGCCTTGCTGTAGATTTAACTCCTGCAACTTCTTCCTGAATTGATGGACCAATGATATTTGGAATTCCTAGCCATTTTTGTTCATTATATTCAGCCGTTGTTTTTAAATAAACTCTATATATCTGTTTCTCATTCGGAAAATGCTTATCAAAACTGAATTCATACTTTACAAATGCTAGTAGTAATAGCGCAATACCTAACCCTACTGATAAACCTAAAATATTTAACAGGCTGAAAAATTTGTTTTTATTTAAATTACGCCAAGCTATTTTTAAAAAGTTCTTTATCATATATTTTTTTATGAAGACACCTTCTTTTTTTTCTATAAACTATTCAACTTTATAAAATCAGAATTTCTATACAAAATTTGATTCCCAATAATCCTGATATTAATGCAGACACAAGGATCCGCACCCTACATAACCATCGGCTGAGCGGTTCGAAGCCCCGGCTTTTCAGAGCCTTGATTAATCGTTCCCTTCGATTCCACTCCCTTCGGCTTCGCTCGGGGCATGCAGGGGACGATTGGTTTTGCACCCTACAGTCACCTTGTAAACTATTTAGTCATCTAATTACTAATTACTAATTACTAGTAAAAAACCATCCAGTCATCTAAATACTAAGTACTATCTACTAAATACTAATCCAACTAGGCTCTTTTGTCTTATGTCTATTGTCTAATAGTCTAAATTTACTCATCCCTCAAACTATCCACCGGATTAGCTAAAGCCGCTTTAATTGATTGAAAACTAATAGTTGCTAATGAAATTAAGATAGCAGCTACAGCAGCGAACACAAAATAATACCATTCAATATTGACGCGGTATTCATAATCTTTCAACCAATTTGTCATTGCCCACCAAGCGATAGGAGAGGCAAGAAGAATGGAGATAATAACCAATTTGATAAAATCCAAAGAGAGTAAGGAGGTTATTTGAGGAACAGATGCGCCAAGAACTTTCCTTACCGCAATTTCTTTCATTCTTGTTTCGGCCATGTAAGCAATCAAAGCAAGTAAACCCAAACAGGAAATAAAAATTGTTAGTCCTGCAAAAATCATGGAGATTGTACCAACCGCCTGTGTCTCCTTAAATTTATTCTCAAATACCTTATCTATAAAATGATATGAAAAAGGATATTCCGAATTGTATTTCTTGAAAATTCCTTCGATAGTTTTCAGATTGTCAGCTATACTTCTTGCAGGGTTTAATCGATAATGAATTACATTAAACCAAGCTTTTGGACCTAAAATTACGGTAGGTTCCTTCTTGCCATAGGGCGAATCCATTAGGAAGTCTTTGATTACACCTATAACAGTCCATTTTTCTCCATCTCCTAAAATAACACTTCCAATAGGATCATTAAGTTTCAGCGCTTTTACGGCCGCTTCATTTAGAACTACGGAGGAGCTATCTGTAGGAAATTTGTAAATATCTATATCTCTTCCAGCAATTATTGTTAATCCCAAATTCTTCACTGCATCAGCATCTGAACTAAAGCGATTAAAATTTATTCTTTTATCTTCCTCAATGGATGCATCTGAAGTAAATCCCCATCCAGAACTATATCGATCGGTAATTGGAGACATGTTTTTGGAAACAGAAACCACTGCATTGCTGGCCAATAATTCCTGTCGAATGTTTTGATAATTTTTGAAAATATTACCTTCCATTTCGGTGTAAATCAATCCATTGTCAGAATAGCCCCGATCCCTATCTTTAGTATACTCAATTTGTTTTGCAACAATAATTGTCGAAATGATTAAGATAATTGCCAGGGTAAATTGAGTGACCACCAATATGGAACGAACACTAACCCCTTTAGAATTAGAATTGAATTTCCCCTTTAAAGTCTTTATAGGTTGAAATGCTGAAAGGAAGAATGCAGGATATGCACCAGCTAATACACCAGTCAATAAGGCAAATCCGATTAAAAAAAGCCAGGTTGAAGGTGTCAAAAAGGAAATGGAAAGATTCTTTGATACCAGTTCATTAAAATAAGGAAGTGCTAATACGACAATTAAAATTGTCAGAACTACCGCAAATAAACTAATCAGAATACTCTCAGTGAGAAATTGAAAAATCAAACTCTTCTTGTTGGCACCAATTACTTTACGTACTCCAACCTCTTTTGCCCTGCGTTCCGATTTTGCTGTACTTAAATTCATAAAATTAATACAAGCAACCAATAAGATAAAGCCTCCAATCCAAGCAAAGAGCTTTACTAAATCGATACGGCCAGAAGTGTAATTCCCACCTTCACTTTTATTATATAAATAATGATCCTGGTATGGAAATGCAAAAATTTCGAATTCTTTTGTTAAATTTTTATCTACTGTGGTATGATCCCGGCTGAATCTTTTGATTTTATTATTAAAATCGGAAAGTACAACAGTCGGTTTAAGAAGAATATACGTCGCAATGGAATTGTTTGTCCAATTTTCATCATAATAACCAATTGTTTTGGCATATTCCCATGAAAGTAAACCCTCAAAATCAAAACTTGAATTTACCGGTAAATCTTTTATAACTGCTTGAACTTGTACTTGATTAACTGAATCTATCCTGATTATTTTGCCAATTGGATCCTCATTTCCAAATAAAGCACGTGCCTTTTTTTCTGTCAATACAATAGATTTAGAATCTTTCAATAAGCTAGTCTTTTCACCAGAAACAATTGGAAAACTAAACATATTAAAGAATCCTGGATCGACAAATGCAACATTTGATTTCAGCTTTTTGTCCTGATACGTCGTTAAGAATTGATTTTGATCACCATATCTAGTGTAAGATTCTATATCAGGAAATTCTTCCCCCATAGATGGGCCTAAAATTTTAGGAGTATATACCCAGGCAAACATCTCGCCCTTATAATTATCTCTATTGCTTATAATATATAGACGATCACTTTTTTCATGAAACCTATCCATGGTCAGCATATTTTGCAACCATAACATAATCATCAATGCTCCAGCCATCCCAATCGCTAACCCCGCAATATTAATCGCAGTAAAACCTTTGTTCTTCTTAAGATTACGAAAGGCTATTTTGAAATAATTTCTAAGCATATATTTATTTTTTTTCAATCATTTCAAGCCAAAGCCTGCAATTGAGTTCTTTATCAATGTTATCTGGCAAACTATCTAGTCATCTAAAGACTACTAAATACTTCTGATGAACGGGCGGACACATGGATCCGCACTCTACATAACCGTCGGCTGAGCGGTTCGAAGCCCGGTTTTATCATGGTTTTGCCTCGCACCCTACAAACACCTTGTAAACTATCCAGTCTAAGTACTAATTACTAAATATACTATCATGAAAGGCTCTTATGTCTGTTGTCTATTGTCTTATATCTACATTACGTTACTCATCCCTCAAACTATCCACCGGATTAGCAATTGCAGCTTTAATTGATTGATAACTCACGGTAAGAATAGTAATCAAAAAAGCCATTATAGCAGTTACAACAAAAATCTCCCAGCCTATTTCAATTCTATAAGAATATCCACTGATATATTTATCCATTGCCCAATAAGCAATAGGGAAAGCAATCAAACATGAAATTCCAACCAATAGGATAAATTCTTTGGATAGAAGTTTCGTAACAGAAAATACAGAAGCACCTAAAACCTTGCGAACCCCAATTTCTTTCGTTCTACTTTCAGCCATATAAGCTGCCAATCCAAATAATCCTAAGCAAGAAATAAGAATGGTTAGAGCAGCAAAGATTGTGGCAAGTTTGCCGGTCTTTTCGGTTTCAGCAAATTTCTTCGCATATGCCTCATCTAAGAACTGATATTCAAAAGGGTAATTTGGGTTGTATTCTTTGAAAACCTGTTCTGCCTTAGCAAGAGCATCCTTAGTATGCAATTGAGGGTTAAATTTGACGTTAAGTGTATTAACCCACATATTTGCACCCTCAATTACCGTAGGAGTAACATTTCTAAATGGAGATTCTTGAATGAAATCCTTAATTACTCCGATAATGATGTATTTATCATCGCCATCCTTAAAATAATTACCGACAGGATTTTTAAGTCCCATTATTTTCGCAGCGGATTCATTGATCAAGGCTGACATGGAATCAGTAGGAAATTTTTTAAGATCAAAATCACGACCCTCAATTAACTTTAGTCCCAAAGTTTCCACTACTTTATCATCTGCAGATTGTCTGTTAAACGAAATGATGCTGTTAGGATCTTTTCCCTCCCAGTCAAATCCATTCCATCCACTCCATCTTTCAGTCATGGGTGACATCGTTCTACTAACTGATGATGCAATTCCTTTGCTTACTAAATCCTGTTTTATGAGTTCAATATTTTTCTTGATATCTCCAACTTCAGAAATATAAATGACATGTTCTGTATCAAATCCTGCATCCCGGTTTTGAGCATGTGAAATTTGTTGACGGATGACCAAAGTGCTGATAATCATAATTACCGCTATTGCAAATTGGGTAACAACAAGAACTTTACGTGGATTTAATTTCTGTTGGATATGAATAAATTTACCCTTTAACACTTTGATAGGTTGAAAGGAGGAAAGGAAGAAAGCGGGATAACTGCCAGCTAATATTCCTGTTAATAAGATAAAGCCAATAAAGGATAACCAAAAGTTTAAACTCGAAATCGGTAAACTTAATTTACGGCCAACGAGATCACTAAATGGTGACAAGAGTAGAAAAACAATAATTAATGCTAATATTCCAGAAATAAAGGATAGTAGAATTGATTCAGAAAGAAACTGTGAAATCAATGATTTCTTTTGAGCTCCAACCACTTTTCGGATCCCAACTTCCTTGGCTCTTCTTTCACTTTGGGCTGTACTCAAATTCATAAAATTAATACAGGCAATTAAAAGAATAAATCCGGCTATAAGCATAAAAATTCTGACCATGTCTATTCGACCGCCAACGGCTACACCATTCTTATAATCGTCATACAAATAATTGTCACCTACTTGTTTTAGGAAATTCTCGGTCTTTAGTTCGGAATGTTTTTTGGTTATATTTTTAAATTTTTCCTGAACAGCTTCCAAATTATTATTTGGAAATAATTCTACAAACAAGTTAACCGAACTATTTCCCCAATTCTTATCAGAAAAATTTAATTTTTCCATCCATGTCCAGGGAAGGAAATATTGAATTTCAGCAAAACGACTATTGCTTGGTATTTCATCCATAACCGCTGAGACATTTAATACCTCAGCACTATCTACTTTAATGCTTTTTCCAATAATATCCGTAGAACCAAATAATGATAATGCAAAATCTTTGGTTAAAACTATGCTTGATGGATCAATTAGAGCAGTTTTTGGATTTCCAGCTAAAACAGGTAATTCAAAAATATTAAGAAATGTTGAATCTACGAATGCACCTTTTTTAGCAATAATTTTTTTGTCACCGATCGTAAAAAGGAAACCTCCTGTATTACTCATTCTACTGTTCTGCTTAACTTCAGAAATATCATTTTTAACAGCTTCCGCTAATGGTTTTGGCGTAGAAAACCAAACAGCAATTCCATCATCTGAGGGTTCACGTGATCCCACAGAATAAATTAAATCTGATTTAGAATAGAACCGGTCAAAGTTTAGCTGGGAACTAACCCACAGCATTATCAAAATTGCCGAAGCCATTCCAATCGCCAACCCCACTATATTAATTGCAGTAAATCCTTTGTTCTTCTTAAGATTACGAAAGGCTATTTTGATATAATTTTTAAGCATGGCAGGCAAAAGATATAGATGGAAGAATTGTTTTTGGGAATAAAAGGTCTACCTTGTTATCCATTAGACCTTTCCTGTAAGTTTTAGTTATTGAAACTGTTTCAGACAATAAAATTTTATTGAGTTTTTCTGAAATCATGTTTTTAATGAAATGATACACTTGTACCTGTATTATTTTTAATGATATTAAACTCGAGATTGATTTTATCTGAACGAATAAATTTCTTTCTCCAGAATCATCAAATAAATCAACATTAATACTTGTCTTAACATTTGGTTTTATTCTTGTAGACTTCTTATTAGTAGATTTACAAACGGCATTCTCGGTGACAGTAATTACTGAAACTTCCTTGCAGTTAATAATTTCCTTTGTTCCACCAGCATACCATTCTCCAGTAACAGGGAGGTTCTTATTAAAGCCATACTGATAATTTACCAATAACAAAATCAGCAAAACAGAAAGC
>Ga0233377_1000797_pt1 | contig 12961 bp, 13 predicted proteins | sample ElkDunMinimDraft_6_FD_191540 | JGI IMG/M metagenome (GOLD analysis project Ga0233377, IMG submission 191540) | Fecal eukaryotic communites from dung pellets of Tule Elk in California, USA - Elk Dung E36 | ecosystem: Host-associated > Mammals > Digestive system > Large intestine > Fecal | place...
TCGCTTGCCTGCCGTTCTGCGCGCCCGAGTGCATGACGTAAACGCAATCCTCTGTCACAATGCCGTCGATCGTGAGGCCGTGATTGAAATCCAGTTCGTAGACCCAATCGTTGATGAGCTGCTGGATTTCTCCAACCGCAACAATCTCTTCCAAGCTGAACTTCGCCACCGCACACTTCAATCTGAGTTGTTCGGCCAAGCCTCGAGCTCGACCGCGAAAATCTATCTGCTCCGCAGTATCTGCCCCGGAAGCGCGCCGGTCGGTCGATCGGCCTCGACAGTCGGCACGCCATCGACAAGTGTCGCGACGTAACCGCTCGCGCCCTGATGCAAGCGTTTGGCGCCACCGGGGAAATCGTAGAGGAGACGCGGCGTCTCCAATTTCAGGCGATCGATGGCGATGACGTTGATATCGGCTCGGGCGCCCAGGCGGATTTCGCCGCGATCGGCAAAGCCGAAGACCTTCGCTTGTGCGCTCGTCAGCCGATGGACGAGCAATTCCCTGCTGAACCCGCGCGCGCGATCGCGGCCCCAGTGGATGAGGGCGAAGGTCGTGTTGGCGAAGTCGCAAGCGGCCGTCACGTGCGCGCCGGCATCGCCGAAACTGAACATCGCGTTGGGCAGCGACAGGATGGCATGCTGCTCGTCGAGATTGCCCTGGCCGAAATTGAACACGATCAGATAGAGGAAACGCCGCCCCTTGCCGGCGATGAGGGCATCGTAGAAAACCTCGTGGATGGTCCGCCCTTCCCGCTCCGCGATGGCCTTCACCGACGTCGCGGGATCGGGCTCGTAGTCGGGCGTGCCGTCGACGATGAAGATGCGATCAGCCTGGTTGGCGAGGATTGCGAACGGCTCTGTCAGACCAGTGTGGCACGGCGGGTGTGTCGCTGCTAGCGGCGATGGATGGCTCGCAAATCCAGGGCGAAACCGCCCAGCCCATTCCGCTGTTTTAACTCATCACCAGAGGTGATCCGCCTCGTGGTGCTGATGTATGTCCGCTTCCCGCTGAGCTTGCGCAATGTCGAGGACTTGCTCTTCGAGCGCGGGATCGACGTTTGCCATGAGACCGTGCGCTTCTGGTGGAACAGGTTCGGGCCGATGTTCGCGGGTGACATTCGCCGGCAGCGGGTGAGCCGTATGCGAGGGTTTCGGCACTGGCGCTGGCACCTGGATGAGATGTACGTCAAAGTGAACGGCGAGATGGTTTATCTCTGGCGGGCGGTCGATCAGGAGGGCGAGGTCCTCGAGAGCTACGTCACCAAAACCCGCGACAAGAGCGCTGCTCTGCAGTTCATGAAGAAGGCGCTGAAGCGTCACGGTTCGCCGGAGGCGATCACCACCGACGGCCTGCGCAGCTACGGCGCCGCGATGGACGAACTGGGAAATCGGCAAAAGCAGGAGATCGGGCGATGGGCGAATAACCGGTGCGAGAATTCCCATCTACCGGTCCGACGAAGAGAGCGCGCCATGCTCAGGTTCAGGCAGATGAAGACCCTCCAGAAGTTCGCTTCCGTCCACGCCAACGTCCACAACCACTTCAGCCTTGAGCGCCATCTCGTCGATCGCAATACCTACAAGCAACGCCGCTCCGCTGCCTTGGAGGAGTGGCAGAACCTCGCGAGCTAGGCTGCCATTCTCAAAGATCGAGCCACCCCAGGTGGAGAGCGGTTCGCATTAGACTGACAGCACCTTCGGTCCAATTACGACTTCGTCCTTCTGCAAGACCCTATCGCCCCGACGCGGCGCCAGCTGCTGCGACGCAAGCGTGGCGTGCCACGGAGGCCGCGAGCATGAAATCCGCCGAGATTATCCCATTCCCGACGTCTGCCGCGACGTTGCCCGACGATGCCAGCGATCTGGACGAAGCCCGCTTCCAGGTTCGCCAGCTCCGGATCCGGCGTGATGGCGCGCCAGCCGGAAGCCGCGCGCAGGCCGTTGCCCAGATCAAGCTCGACTGGTGGGAGGAGCACCTTGCCACTCTCGAGGGTCGAGAGCGGTTACCGGCTGCAGAACTGACGCCGATCTTCTTCGCCATCGAACGCTGGGCAGGCATCATCGCCTTCGATAAGAGCGCTCGGCTCGGCACTCGGGCGGGCGGTAGAGACGAGGATCGCGCCTCCGGTCGTGTTGCGTCCGAACAGGGTGCCCTGCGGCCCCTTCAGCACCTGGATATCGCGGACGTTCATCAGTTGGAAGTTGGAACCGGCTGCGGTAGACGAGTAAAACCCGTCGACATAGATGCCGACGTTGGATCCCACCCCCGAACCGACCAATGCCGTCGACACGCCGCGGATGCTTGGCTGCTGGAAGTTGGACGAACCGCGGAATCGCACGCCTGGCGTCAGCTTCGATATGTCGCCCAGTTGATTGATGTTTGAGCGAACCAGTTGGTCGCCGCTCAGCGATACGATCGAGATCGGCACGTCGCGCGACAATTCGGAACGACGCTGTGCGGTGACGACAATGTCGAACGCGCCTTCGCCTTCGGTTGTCGAGGTCGAATCTGCACGGCCCGCCTCCCCCTGCGATGTCTGAGCGATCGCGGCGCTGGTGGACATGATCGCAGTCGCAGATGCGAAAAGCAGCAGGCGGCCGGCCGCCCTGCAGAAACCGTATTCCATCTCCCGTTCCCCTTGTTTGGGTCAACGCCCTTTTTGATACGGTTACGTGTCTAAAATCAGCTTCCGTTTGTCAAGGATGCTATCGGGCGAAGGCATGAAGTTTGCTGATCCCGATCCCGCTGCTAAACATGGACCCGTGACCCAAAGCACTTCTGCACGCAGAGGCCGTCCTCGCGCCGACGCCGCGACGCGGCGCAGACGCATTCTCGACGCCGCTTTCACCGTCTTTTCAGAGCGGGGTTTCAGCGAATCGACGATCGAGGCGATCGCATTGACCGCCGGCGTCACGAAGCGGACGATCTACGAAACCGTCGGTGAAAAGGAGGCGGTGTTTCGCGCCGTATGCTGCGATAGCCTGGCCAGCGCCTCGCGCCTGGTCATCGCCCCCCTGCCGCAGAATGCAGGAATACACGACGCCTTAGCGACAATCGCTCACACACTGCTTGGCCACGCAACATCACCAGGGCGCGTCGCGATTTCGCGCATGATAATGTTGGAAAGCACCCGTTTCCCAGACCTGGCTAAAGACGTGCTGGAAACCGGCAGGGAGAGCGTCGACCATGCCATCATCGCGGTGCTCAAACAACTCGAGGATCGCGGCGCGGTTCACATCTCCGACCACTCCATGGCGGCAAAGCTCTTTTACGACGTCGTGATCGGCAACCTGGCTTTCCGCATTACGCTGGGATTTGGCAGCGAAGCCATGAGCGAAGCTGAGCTCGACCAGCGCCTTCGATTATTCGTCAGGGGCTACTTTCATCCGACAGGTGACTGATCGCGAAAGAGGCGGAAGGCTCTGTCAAAGGAACTGCACCGTCTGGCGGGGAGCCCGAAGGCAAGGTAGAATGGGGCATGCCCACACGTCGCAAGCCTGCCAGTCCCTTTCGGTATTTTCGGTCTTCGCCGGAGGTCATCCGCCTTGTTGTGACGCTCTACGTCCGATTTCCGCTTTCGCTGCGCAACGTCGAGGACCTGTTGTTCGAACGCGGGATCGACCTCTGCCACGAGACGGTGCGTCTGTGGTGGGGCCGTTTCGGCCCGATGTTCCCAGCCGACATCCGCCGCCAGCGGGTGAGTCGGATGCGTGGCTTCCGGCAGTGGCGATGGCATGTTGACGAGGTCTACGTACGGATCAACGGCGCGATCCATTATCTCTGGCGAGCCGTTGATCACGAAGGCGAGATTCTCGAGAGCTTCGTCACGAAGAAACGCGACAAATCTGCGGCTTTGGCCTTCTTCAAGAAGGCCCTGAAGCGTCACGGCAGGCCGGAGGCGATCGTTACCGACGGTTTGCGTTCCTATCCTGCCGCAATGCGCCAGATCGGCAATCTCGATCGGCAGGAGATGGGGCGTTGGCTCAACAACCGAGCCGAAAATTCGCACTTGCCGGCTCGACGACGCGAGCGGGCGATGCTGCGGTTTCGACAGATGGTTTCGACAGATGAAGTCATTGCAGAAATTCGCGTCCGTCCACGCTTCGATCTCCAACCACTTCAACCTCAAGCGCCACCTCGTCGATAGCAAAACCTTCAAGGAACGCCGCTCTGCCGCGTGGGCAGAGTGGCAGTCGCTTGCCGCCTGATGACCGCCGGATCAGAGGGCGTTCTTATCTCCTGGATACGAGTTCGCATCTGTTTGACAGCTCCCTTACAAGGAACGCCGCTCAGCCGCCTTAGCTGAGTGGCAAAACCTAGCCGGCTAGGCTGCCAGCTTCAAAGACCGGCCTCTACTCAGTGGAGAGCGGTTCGCATCGGACTGACAGCACCCGCTGGACATGTCTGAAATGGCACTGGCCGCGTCGTAACCGGCCGTTCCGGGACGCGGTAGCCAAGTTAGCCTGTGGAAGTGACCGACCGGATATGGTTCGAGCGATAGAGAATGGTAACCTCATCTTAAAGTGATCTCAATTATGGGCGTGGGCATGACATCGTCTCGATCCATCCTCGATAGATCTTCGTTTGTGGTGCCGCAGCAAACATTGCCATGCTCGCGGTTTTGTATCGTGACGCTCGTGCTCATCGCTATCATCGATATCGCTTGGGTAGCCCTTACACCGCTACAGATGCACCCCTCGACACCGAGCTTTATTGCTAGCGTTGCGACGTCGGCGGCCGCGGCACTCGTACTCGCGCGATATTTTTGCAGCAATTTGCGATTGCAAATTCTGTTGAAAGGATTCACGTTTCTGCTCGCCGCGTGGCCGGTGCTCCGTCTGTTCAATCATCTTACGACAACGATTCCCATTCCCCTCGCCGATGCGAAGTTGGCCTCATGGGACCAGATGATCGGATTCGACTGGCCTGCGTATGTCGGGTGGGTGGACCGGCACCCGGCACTGTTGCAAATGATGAGCTACACCTACACCGGGTTGACTGCCTATACCTGCCTACTTTTTCTTATTCTGGCGCTTGCCGGACCTGAACCTCAGCGGCGCTGCTCGGAGTTGATTGAATTATTTGTAGCTACTGCGTTAATATGCATGCTGATCGGCATTGCCTTTCCTGCTTTAGCGCCGACAGCCTACTACACGCTCCCGAGCGGTACCTTCGAGCATATCGACCAAAGTTTGGGCACAGGACACGTCAGTTACCTGAACGACCTACGCGACAACCCTTCACATGAGCTGAATCTGGCAGTGTTGCCGGGCCTCGTTACCTTCCCTTCGTTTCACACGGCAATGGGCGTGATCGCAATCTATTGTGCGCGAGGTTCAGCTTTGATCTTTCCGCCGATCCTTGTGATTAATCTTCTGATGATCGGCTCGACACCCGTGTTTGGAAGCCACTACGGAGTCGATATCATCGGTGGCGCGATCGTGACGGGGTTGGTAATACTTTCTCGCTACGCAATCCTACATCAGCGCGGCAGAACGGCTTCGTGAGCGCTTGAGCTGGGTCCGTTCCGGGTGGCGGGGGCGATTTTGGATTTACAGGAAGCTATGAGCGAACGCCATCTATCGGGTGTATCCTTCAAAAGCAGACTGTCCGGCCCTCCACAACAAAGCGGACGCCGTCGGAATGGCATCGTTCAGCGTCGAATTTCGGTCGGTTGCACATGTTGCGATTGACCGTCTCCCCACAAGCACGGGGAGCCAGCCGCTTAGATTTCGGTCCTTTCCGCGAGAACCAGAGCATTATCGATATCAACGCCAAGCACGCCAAACTTGGCCGTGTACTTGTATAAGATCGCACCGCTGCTCCTGCGGCGGCAAACTTCCGCTAAAGCCGCCGCGCAAGGCAGGCACGACTTTCGGCCGACGACTCCTGTGGAATTCGCACCTCCTTTACACTGCGGAAACTTACTCCGGCTACGATTGGGTACTAAATCGTAGCCGGAGTGGAAAGAATGAACGACCAGCTGATTGCGTGGGGTTCGGCCGTGGCGTCGCTCACGATTATCGGCGTTCTGTTTTGGGTTATCAGCCTGCGGCTGCCGAAACCCGAAGGGAAAACCGAGAACCTTCGCAATTTTCACTGCGCGCACCCGCCGTCGTTGATCAACAAGGAATTCAAGTGCGAGGCCTTCTACCCACCGATCTCGACCCTGATCACGAATCCGCTAGTCTTCTATTGCGTCACTGTATTTCTTTCCGTCGGTAGGGATCACCTGCCCTATCAGATCTTCGCCGACTACGTCGTCAGCCTTCCACTGCTCGTTCAAATCTTTTTCGGCCTGCTGGTCATCGACATTTCAGTTTGGATCCGGCACGGCTTCGTTCACAAGTACTTCTGGTCGTTCCATGCCGTCCATCACAGCGCCGAAGAAGTAAGCTGGATCACGACCCACCGCCTTCACCCGCTTGACCATTTCGTCATGAGCCTGATGAATTTCGCCGTTCTGTACATGATCGGCTTCTCCGCCGAGGGCATGGCGGCAGCGATGATGATCAAGAACTTTAACAACTATTTCGTGCACAGCAACATCGTTTTGGACTACCCAAAGCCGTGGAAATACATCTTTGTCAGCCCGAACATGCATCGCTGGCATCATGCGCTTGAACCGGAAGCCCACAACAAAAATTTCTGCGTGGTCTTTGCGTTTATCGACTACGTGTTGGGGACATACTACGTGCCGAACAATGCGCTGCCGAAGGGATATGGCAGCAATCAGACCGATCTGGACGACATCGAACGCAAAACGATCCTGAGCGAACTGTGGATCCCGTTTAAGCTGAACCGTCCGGCCGTGGCGCGTGACCCGGACACTTCGGCAACCCTCGAGGCAAGCTAAATCGGAATTGGCGCGAGCTAGGTCCCAGCGACCGCTCGCTGTTCCACAATCTCGATGATTCGCTGGCGCTTGCGGATTGGAGGCGACGGAAGAAACGCTGTCGCGCCTCGTTGAGCAATACACCGGCGATACTCGGACGGATTGTCCGACCGTCGAGGGTCTTTCCGGCGCGCAGCAACCGATCAGGCGGGCCTGACCGGCGGCGCACCGCAAAAGACCAGGGGCCAAAATGGCGTCGCAAGCGAATGCCCCCCTCCCCCGACTTTGCCGTCGTGCGCGGCCTTGGTCGGTCAAACAGAAAGCGGCCATTTGGGCGCGCTAGAGGTGTTTAAAGGGCGTGCCGCCACCTTTTGACGATCCCGATCCGGGCATAGCACGGGTCAAATTTCGCGATTCCATTGGGCCAAATATCTTTCAGAAGAGAAAAGTCGGCGGCCGGTTGCGGGGCGATCGCCCGCGTCCGAGTACAACGACCCCTTCTGGGCGCGCATCAGCGAGGCCGGCGTCCCCGTCGCGCTGCATTCCTCCTGGAGCCAGTATCACAAGCTATGGTCGGCCCAGTGGGGCGAACAGGCCGATCCCACCTATCGGGAGGTGAGCTCGTTCCAGTCCTACCTCGGCATGGGCGCGCGCCCGATGATGGATACGCTGGCGGCCATGGTGTTTCAGGGGCTGTTCAATCGCTTCCCGAATGTCAGCGTGATGGCGATCGAAGGCGGATCCTACTGGGTCCCCGAACTCATGAAGCACATGGACAAGGCCCACCGCTCGGGCAAGGGCAGCAAATTCTCGTCACGCCTGCTGGAGTGGCCGAGCGATATCCTCAAGCAGCACTTGTACGTAACGCCTTTCCACGAGGAGAACGTGGTCGAACTGGCGGAGAAGTTCCCCGCCGAGCGGATCATTCTGGGGTCCGACTATCCGCACGCGGAAGGCATGCCGCACCCGACCACTTACGCGGCCAGGCTCGCCGCGCTGGGGCCCGAGGCGACGCGAGCGATCATGGGAGAGAACCTCGCCAAGCTGATCGGCGTTTGGGAGTTCGGCTGAGCCAAACGTCATGCGATATCCCGAAGTCCTTTCCCTCAGCTCGCGGCCTTCGACGATCGCCTATGCCCGCGAGGACGCGATCCTCTATGCGCTCAGCGTCGGCGCCGGTCTTGCCCCCGCATCCCTTGACGAACGTGATCTGCGTTTCGTGTACGAGAAGGATCTGGAGGTTCTTCCGTCGTTCGCGACGAACCTGTTGGGCAAGGACGAAAGCCTGTTGACGCAGGCGGGCATCGATCTGGCGCACATCCTTCACAGCGAACAGCGGCTCACCATGCACAAGCCGCTGCCGCCGGAGGGGCGGGTGACCGCTTCGAGCCGGGTTCTGCATGTCGCCGACAAGGGGCCCGACAAGGGCGCCGTCGTCCACATCGAGCATGTGATCGCCGACGCCGCCAGCGCGGCCCCCTACGCGACGGTCGTCATGACCGTCTATTGCCGCGGCAACGGCGGCTTCGGCGGCCCCGTGGACGATGTGTTCGTACAATACCGCGCGCCGTCGCGGAGCCCCGACCATGAAGTGCGGCAGTCTACGATGCCCAACCAGGCGGCGCTGTACCGTCTCAGCATCGGTGAAACCACGCCGCTGCACATCGATCCGCAGGTTGCGCGGCAGTGGGGGTTCGAACGCCCGCTGCTTCATGGGCTTTGCACGTACGGTTTCGCCTGCCGCGCCTTGCTGGATGCCTGGTGCGATGGCGTCCCGGCGCGGATGCGGACCCTGGACGCACGCTTCGCGGCGCCCTTCTATCCGGGCGAGACGCTGGTCACGCGGAGTTGGCGGGATGGGGGCGTGATCTCGTTCGAATGTCACTCCGCCGAACGCCAGGTCACCGTGCTGAGGAACGGCCGCTCCGAAATCCTCTAGCGAGGCGGCGCGGCAAGACAGTTTCTATACAATGATGGGAGAATGAAATGGCTGTGGATTCTATACTCGACGGGGACGGGATCAGGACGATTACCATCAACCGTCCGCCGGCCAACGCCATAAACTATGACATGATGCGGGCCATCATCCAGGCTTTCAATGAAGCGAGCGAGGACTGGAACACGAAAGTCGTCGTCTTCGACAGCAATAACGAGCGCTTCTTCTCGGGCGGCATGGAGATCAAGCACCCCCGACCCAGCATCGACACCTTGCCGCCCGGCGTTCCCCATCCCGGCTCCTACATGGGGCGGGAAGTCTTCCGGGCAATCTATGACTGCGGCGCGCCGGTGATCGCCAAGGTGCGCGGCATGGCGGTGGGCGCCGGGTTCCTCTATGCTTGCCTTGCCGATTTCACCATCGCCAGCGAAACGGCCAAGTTCGGCCAGTTCGAAATTAAGGTGGAAGCCGTCGGCGGCGCCGGGATCCTGCGCCGGATGATGTCGGAACAGGCGATGCGATACCTGACCTGGACGGCGGCGCTGGTGCCCGTTTCCGAGCTCGTGGCGCTGGGCGCCGGTATCAGGGTCGTGCCCGACGAAAGGCTGGACGAGGAAGTGCTGGAGGTGGCCCGGCTGCTGTCGTCCCGCAGGCCCCGTGTGACGCGCCATACCAAGACCTCGTTCAACCAGGTGGAGCGACTGGGCGCGCTCGACGCCTATGCATTCGAACAGATGCACAGCCAGATTCTGTCCGGCGAACTCAGGAGCTAGGCGGCCGTCCCGGCGCGCCGATGGGAAATCTTTGGAAGGATGGGAAGGAGCAGCAATGGCCGACACGGAACTGCGGACACAGATGGACTATGTCAGGAGCCGCATGGATATCCTGGACTGCGTCAATCGCTATGCGCGCGGGCAGGACAGGCTGGATTCGGAACTGACGACATCGGCGTTCCACCCGGATGCGGTTCTCGACTTCGGCGTATTCGTTGGCGATCCCGCTGCATTCGTCGACTACTTCTATGATCTGCATCGCCGCTATCACCATTCCACCAGTCATATAATCTGCAACCATGTTTGCGAGATCGATGGGGACCGGGCCTATGCGGAGACCTATTTCATGGTCACCAACAACAACCGCGAGGGCAAGCCCTTCCACCTTGGCGGCGGCCGCTACGTCGATCAGTTCGAACGCCGCGCGGGACGCTGGGCGATAGCGGTGCGCAAGTGCATCGCCGAGTGGAACGCCGATAGCGGCGGAGACCTGGCCGAGAAGCTCGGCTCGCTCCACACCGACGTCGGCCGGATCAGCCGCGACCGCGACGACGTCTCGTACGAGCGCCCGATGACCGTTCCGGCAGAGCGGCTGGGTTTGCGCGTCCCCGTATGAGCCGCAATCCGGCCTTGCCGGCCAGGGGCAGGCGTCGGCAAGATCACCATTCCAGCCGTGCCCCGGCCGCCAGCATTCGAGCGAGCACCTCATGAAAGCGATTAGAGTTCACCAGTACGGGCTTCCCCATCAACTCGTGTACGAGGATGCTCCCGATCCCCTGCCGGGCCCTGGCGAAGTGCTCGTCGAAGTGGCGGCGGCGGGCGTGAACCCGGCCGACTACAAGTTTCGCAACGGTTCGCTGGCCGAGGCCGCGCCGCTCGCCATGCCTTTCGTGCCGGGTATGGATATCGTCGGTACGATCGTCGCGACCGGCGATGGCGTGGCCCGCTGGCAGGTGGGCGACCGGGTGCTGGCGATGCTCTACCTCATGGGCAACGGCGGTTATGCCGAACGCGTCTGCGTCCCGGCTGAATGGTGCGCGCACCTTCCGTCGGGCCTCGATGACCGCCTGGCGGCGACGCTGCCGACTCCCGCGACGACCTCCGTCGAATGGATCGAGGACGACCTGAAGGTGAAGAGCGGAGATCGCGTGCTGATCACCGGCGCGACCGGCGCGGTCGGCCGCATCGCCTGCTACGTCGCCAAGAGCCACGGTGCCCATGTCACCGCCGCGGTGCGCGCGGCGAGGGTGGTGGACGTGCGGCACGCGGACGCGACCTTGGTGCTCGACGGACCGGCTTCCCCTATCGGCCCCTTCGATTTCATCGCCGACACCGTGGGCGGCAGCCTGGCGGAAAGCCTTCTGCGCTTGCTGAAGCCCGGCGGGACGCTGAGCACCATCGGGACCGATCCCGTAGGCAATCCGCAGGCGCATGACGTCCATATCAGAAGATTCGCCTGTTTCTGCGACGCCGAGCGCCTCGAGCGGATTACCCGAGCGGCAGCGCGTGGCGAGCTGGAGTTACAGGTGCCGCAGCTCATGCCGTTGAGCCAGGCGGCGCGATCACACGAGCTGCTGGAGCGAGGCGGCGCGGGCAAGATGGTCCTGGTGCCCGACGCGAAGTGGTCTGCCGCAAGCTGAGCTTGCTGCCTCGCGGCGATCAGCTCGGCGGGCGGAGCGAGGTACTGCACAAGTGGCGGCGCATCGCGCCATCATGAACGGACAACGAGGAGAGGATATGGATATCATCGCCGAGGGGCTCGATTTTCCGGAAGGGCCGGTGGTCATGGCGGACGGTTCCGTCATCGTGACCGAGATCCATGCCGCCCGCGTGACGCGCTGCTGGAACGGCCGCAAGGAGGTCATCTGCGAAACAGAGGGCGGCCCCAACGGAGCGGCGATCGGCCCCGACGGCGCACTCTACCTCTGCAACAATGGAGGGCTCGGTCAGACCGGGCCCGGATCGGAAGGCCGCATCGAGCGCATAGACCTTGCCACGGGCCGGCTCGAAAGAGTCTGCGACGCCTGCGAAGGGATTTCCCTCGAGGCTCCCAACGATCTGGTTTTCGACGCGGACGGGCGGCTCTGGTTCACCGACCTCGGCACCCTACAGTTCAACGAACACGGGATCGCGCGCAAGGAGTTCGGGGGCCTATATGGCTGCCTCGCAGATGGGTCCGCGATTACGGCGATCAGGCGCGGAACGCTATCCTACAACGGAATCGGCCTCTCGCCCGACAGCCAGCACATTTATGTCGCCGATACCTTCCTGGCCCGCGTCTACCGCTATCGCGCCGAGATGGCGGCTCAGGCGCCGGTCTACGTGGGGTCGGGGGTCGGCGACGTAAGCTTTGATTCTCTCGCGGTCACGGCCGCCGGCAACATATGCGTCGCCACCCTGAAGACCGGGGGCATCACCACCTTCTCCCCGCACGGGGATGGGGTGAGCTGGCATCCCATCTCCGCCGACAACACCGTCACCAACATCGCGTTTGGCGGCCCTGACATGCGTGATGCCTACATCACATTGTCGGCCACCGGGCGACTCGTTCGCGTGCCGTGGGCCGAGCCTGGACTCAAGCTCGCTTTCAACGGCTGATCCTCGCGCCCGCCGCGGCCGAACGAGAGTCGAACGTCATTCCGCATATTCCGGCGCTCGAAGAAGGGCGTTCGGGATCGCCTCTGCACGCCAGCAGCTGACGGCTCCGCTTTGCCGCCAGCCGATATCGGATCGAAAACCATGAATTTCGAACTCACCGACGACCAAGTCATGATCCAGGAGACTTTCGCTCGCTATCTCGATCAGGAGAGCAGCACGGCTCGTGTTCGGGCCGCCATGCCCGGCGGCGGCTTCGACCGGGCCCTATGGCAAGGCTTTGCGGACCTTGGCGCGTTCGCGATGCGCGTCCCGGCGGACAAGGGGGGCCTCAACCTCGGCCTGTTCGAAGCGGCGATCCTTATGGAGGAATGTGGAAGAACGCTTGCATCGGGGCCAGTGGCGGAGGCCTTGGTTGCGGCGCGGGTCCTCGCTCGCCTAGGCGCGGAGACGACGGGCTCCCTGCTGAACGAGGTGCTGGCTGGCCGATCCGTGCTCTCCATCGCTTTCGCCGATCTCGCTCTCAGTCCCGTGCAGATCGTCGCCGGCGGCCTTTGCGCGGATTTCTTGATCGCACGCCGTCACGACGCGATATTGCTGGTGACGGTGCCGCAGGAAGCGCGACACGCCGAGCCCAACCTGGCGACGACGCCGATCGCCGAACTCGATCTCGGCGGCATGCCGCATCAGGTGCTGGCCTCAGGAAAAGCCGCTGAGGAGGTCTTCGGTCAGGCGATCGAGGAATGGAAGCTGCTCATGTCGGCGGCGCTGTCCGGCCTCGCCCGCGAGGCGATCAGGCATGCCGCCGCCTATGCTTCGGAACG
>Ga0233377_1000799_pt1 | contig 12958 bp, 9 predicted proteins | sample ElkDunMinimDraft_6_FD_191540 | JGI IMG/M metagenome (GOLD analysis project Ga0233377, IMG submission 191540) | Fecal eukaryotic communites from dung pellets of Tule Elk in California, USA - Elk Dung E36 | ecosystem: Host-associated > Mammals > Digestive system > Large intestine > Fecal | place...
TGACGGTCCCATCGGCGATGCGCTCCCAGCCATCGGCCGTCTTGCGAACGAGGAGCGGGCAGCTGCCCATGCCGCGGTCGCGCGCGCCGGCGAACCAGACGTCGTCCGGTCCCGTCCCCGACGCAGCGACGAAGAACGCGTGCTCATCGTCGGCGTCGAGCTCGTCGACGGTGTACACGGTCGACCAGCTGCCATCGCCGGGATCGCGCCGGAAGATCGTGTTGCTGTAGTAGGCGTAGACCGCGCTCGCGCTCGCGCCCCAGACCCCGAGCGCGGCGCGTCCCTCCTGAGCGACGCCGTCGTTGAAGTAGCCGTGGTCGTGCGTCGTCGGGTGGGACGTGATGTTGTCCGGGAGCTTGGTCCGCGTCCACGTCCACTTCGCCTCCGCGCGCGTGCCGCGGTAGATGAACGAGCCGCCGACCGCGAAGTAGACCTCGTCCGCGCTCGGGGCGTACACGCCGCCGGCGAACGTGCCGGAGCCGGCCCCGTTCTGGCTCAGATCGTCGATGAACTCCCAGGCATTGGTGGACTTCTTCCACTCGAGGAACTTCACCCCGTCGACGTAGCTCTCGGCGAGCGCGAACGCGGAGTCCTCGAGAGGCCAGATGTCGCGGAGGTCGAGGTCGGCGCTCGGGAGCGAGGTGACGCACCAGCCGGCGCTGCTGCAGTCGGGGATCCGGGTGTCGGGGACATCGACGTCGGGCGCGGCGGCGTCCGGTGCGCTCGTGTCGCTCGCGCCGGAGTCGAGGGCGGGCTCCGGCGCGAGCGCCGTGTCGCCTTCGGTGCTCGCGCACGCGGCGACGATCGCCAGCGACGCGGACGTGGTCAAAAGGACAATCGGGGCTCTCATGGTTTTCCTCCGAGCGAGACGAGCGCGCCCTGCCCGGCGATCCAGACCTTCCCCGGCGAGGGGACCCAGATCCGCTCGAGGCGCGGACGCCTCGCACCGAGGCCGGCGACCTTGATGCGGGTCCAGGCGCTGCCGTCGTAGTGAAAGACCGTGCCCTCGTCGCCGGCGATCCACATGTCGCTCGGCGACGAGCCGGCGACGGCGTAGAGGTGTTGCTTCGAGGGGAGCTCGTCGTACGCCTCCATCGCGCGCGCATCGCCGCGGTAGCGACGAACGGTGCCGTTCGCGCCGACCGCCCACACGTCATTCGAGGCCGCCGCCCAGACGCCGTTCAGCGCGTTCATGGTGTCGGTGGTGAAGCCCGTGAACGTCGGCGCGTCGGACTCGGCGTTGGTCACGCGGAACGCCGCACCGTTCGGTCCGACGCCCCAGAGCTCGTCAGCGGAGACGCCGTCGAGGCCGTAGACCTCTCGGCACGGGACGAGCAAGCAGTTGGCGTTCGGCGAGGTCACCTCGAAGCGACCGTCGCTGGGCGAATACCGCATGCGAAACACACCCGGGGTGCTGCGCGTAGTGGTCACCCCGATCCAGAGCGTGTGCGTCCCAGCGGGGCTCCACGACGCCTCGATGCGTGGCGCGGCTTGGGTCCACGCGGACGCGAGCGTCGCGCTTCCGAGCGGCGACCAGCCGTCGTCGGACGTCGGGGCGTCGGCGCCGGCGTCGAGGCCACGCGCGTAGATGCGCGCCGGGCTGTCGAAGGCGACCTCGGCGCCGTCGAGCAGCCAGAGCGCGTAGAGCGAGTGCTGCGTGTTCGTCGCCGAGCGCCTCCACGAGGTCCCGTCGAACCGCGCGACCACTCCGGCTGCGCCGGAGAGCCAGGCGTCATTCGGTGATCGCCCGACGAGCGCGTGGACGTGGGTGCGGAGATCGAGCCCGGGCGACCCGGCGTCGCCATCGAAGAGGCTCGCCACGCAGAGCGCGTCGTCCGTGCACGCGTCGGGGAAGAACTCGCAGTCGTCCGTGCAGGCCGAGCCGTCGGGCTCGGCGGCGTCGAGCCCACCGTCGACGGCGGGCGCGGGCACGGGGGTGTTCGCGTCGTCCGAGGGACCGACGCCCGATGCGCCGTCGTTCGCACACGCCGCGAGCGTGGCCATCGACTGGGCGCTCACGGCCGCGATGACAGCGGCGAGCATGTTTCGTTTCATCATCGCGCCCCTACTCCTGCGTCATGGATCACGTCGCACGGCTCGACCATGCACTGACCGTCGACGCACGCCTGGCCTGCGATGCCGTCGCAGACGATCCCGCACCCGCCGCAGTTGTTCGGGTCCGACGCGATGTGGGTCTCGCACCCGTCACTCCGGTTGCCGTTGCAGTCGTCCCAGCCCTCGTGACACGAGGTCTGGCACTCGCCGTACACGCAGGCCTCGATGCCCTTCTGAACGCCGGGCGAGCACCGGACTCCGCAGGCGCCGCAGTTGTCCTTGTCGGACGTCAAGTCGTAGCAGCCCCCGAAGCACGACTCTCCGGCGCAGACTCCGCAGAAGGTCTGGCCGGCCGGGCACATGCACATGACCACCCCTTGCAGGTTTTGCCCGCACCGCTGTCCGTCCTGGCACTTGTTCCCGCACGCGCCGCAGTTGTCGCTGTCGAGAAGCGGAGTCTCGCAGCCGTTCTCGGCGACGAGGTCGCAGTCGGCGAATCCGCCATTGCACTTCGGCTCTCCGCACTGCCCCTCGACACATCCGAAGTAGGTGTTCGGAAGGGCCGTCTTGATGCCGTCGCCTTCGGGGGGACACGCGTTGTTGCAGGCGCCGCAGTGCTTGTCGTCGTCGTTGGGATCGACGCAAGGGAAGATCGGGAAAGATGGATCGGGGCAGGAGAGCTCGCCTGCGTTGCACCCGCACGCGTAGTCCATGAGCCCGCGGTTGATGCAGGGCTTGTCCGCCGGGCACTTGTTCCCGCACGCGCCGCAGTGGTCGTCGTTGAGCGGCCTGGTCTCGCAGCCGTTGTCGGGGACGCCGTCGCAGTCGAGCCCCGAGGAGACCTGGCACGTCATCGTGCAGCGTCCGTTGACGCACGTGTAGGTCTCGTTGATCCCCGAGGTCGGGCAGGCGTTGCCGCACTCTCCGCAGTTCTGCGGATCCGACAGGAGGTCGACGTCGCAGAGGAACTGCGAGCCCGGGCAGGTCGTGTGGCCGGCAGGGCAGCGATCCGACGGGCAATAGGACGTGAGCTCGATCGTCGAGGCGTCGCCGCCGTCCGCTGCCGGAATGAACGGAGGTGGTTCCACGTCCACGAACTCACCGATCGGGCGTGAGGTCGTGGTGCACGCAACGACGGCGGTGAGCGAGATCGACAGCGCTGCCGCGAGCGCACCGATAGAGGTTCTTTTCACGGGGTACCTCGGCAAGCAGCTCGGACTCGTTCGAGGAGAGGGGATGACGTCCAGCGAAGCTCGAAGTCAGCGATGTGCGTTTGTGCTTCTCCTCGACGGCCAAGCGCACAAAGCGCGCTGATTCGTTCCGCATCGCGTTCTGGAGCGAGCGCTCCATTCGGGAAACGTGTTGCGTGCTCGGTCACGAGCGACAGCGATCGACCGGCAGCTCCGGCAAGGCGAGCGGCGCGGGCCTCACGCAAGATCTTCGCCTCGATCTCGAGCGAGCCGTCGATGAGCTCGGTCCGCTTGAAGGCGGCGCGGGAGCTCGTCGCCGGCGGCGCGTCGGGCAGGGCGCGCACGTCGATCGACGGCTCTGGCTGCCTGCTGGCGTGCAGCTCGGGTTCGTGGACGGGCGCTGCCTGCGCCGTCGCGAGCGGCGCCGTCGCACCGGCCGCGATCGACGGGGACGCGCCGGGCGCGGCGGGAGCAGACGCGGTGCTGCTGCGGAACGCAACCACGGTGAATGCAACGCAGGCCAAGCCGACGACGCCTGCCACGCGCAGCCCGAAGGACGACGCCGTAGCTGACCTCGGCGCGCTCGTCGCGTTCATCGAGGCGATCCGGCGATCCACGAGCTCACGGAGCTCTGCCCCTCGCTCGTCCGGCGGCTCGTCCCACATGCGTGCTTCACGCAAGAATGCGTCAGTCTCTTTCGACGAGCTCACTTGAGCCTCCATTCGTCGCGTGCGCGACTACGTTCGAACGCCTTGTCGAACTCCGCCCGGGCAGCGCTGAAGCGTGAGTAGGCCGTGTGTTCGTTCAACCCCAGCGCGGACGCGGCGTCGCGCACGGAGAGTCCCTCGAGCTCGACGAGGACGAACAGCTCGCGCTTGCCGTCGTCGAGGGTCGCCAGCAGCTCGTAGAGGAGCCGCACCCGCTCCGAACGCTCGGCGATGACGTGCGGAGTGTCCGTAGCGGCAGCTACCGATTCGAGATCGGTCGCATCGGACCGAAAGACCGCTTCCTTGCGGACGTGCTGCCGCCGATGGGAACGGAGGACGAAGCGCAGAATCTGGAAGACCCAGACGCGCTCCGCCTGGTCCTGGTTCTCGGGCGGCGCCTTGTATTCCGGCAACCGGCGATGAACGACCAGGAAGACCTCCTGAAAGACGTCGTCGAGCGCCGACGGAGGCACGCCCAGACGCGCCAGGCAGCGCAGCACGAAGCGCCAGGTCTTTCGGTAGAGCTCATCGAAGGAAACGATAGGCAACGCCGCTTCACGGGCAGAGGCAGGCAGGTAGGACCTGCCGTCCTCCACGAGGGTCGGAGGCCCCGCGGGCACCATCACGTGACCGAGCAGCTTCTGCACGCTCGACAATGACCGGCACGCGAGGGAACTACTGAAAAAAAGAGAGCTCTACCGAAAGTGAGATCCCGACGAGCGCGGCCGCAGTCCGGTGGACGGATGCTGCGCCGCCGGAGCGGTCGACGACCACGAACTCCTGTTGCCGAAACGGTAGCGCGACGTCCAGCGATGCACTCATCGCGAACCATCCTTCCGTCAACCTCAAGCGGGGGCCGACGAAGACGCTCCCCGACCATCCTTCGGTCGTGGTGCCCGCTTCGGTGCGTGCTCGTCGTCCTCCTGCTTGGTCGGACGCGAACGGGTACGCGGTCACACGCGTTTGCAGCGCGCCGAACCCGGCGCAGGCAAAGACGCGGAGCCTCCGCCCCAGGAGCGACAAGGCTGGAGCCGCGGGGCAGACAGCGGTCCTGACGAAGAAGGCCGAGAACTCCGCGTGCGAGATCGTCGCGCTTCGCCCGGGCGGAGGCTGAATCTGACGGTCTTGCCCGACCAGTCTTCCAACCGTCGTCTCGAGGAGCACCGGCCCTGCGTACCAGCCCACGAGCGCTCCCGGGCCCAGGGCTACGCCTGGAAGCGTCCCGACATCGGCGCGTGCGAAGAGACCAACGGTCGGCCCGGCGCGCGGCGGGCGAGGAGTCGCCGTCTTCGGCGCGAGGGGCGGCTCTGTCTCAGGCTGCGGACGGGGCGTTGCTACGCGTGGTGGTGGTGGTTCGACAGGGCGCAGCCTTTCCGCCTGGAGCTCGTCCACGTCGGCGGAGGGCTCGCCAGCGGGTTCCGGTTCGTGCTCCGTCATCGTGAACGCGATCACGACGGCGGAGGCGCGCGCGAGGGCAAGGCAAGACGGGGCTGTCAGCGTGCGGGTCGAGCGTCCCGCGTCGGTCACCAGGATGAGCTCGACCGTCCACGCACCGGCGGTGCGTCTCACCTCGCCGTGTGCCCGCACCTTGCGCTGCACGTCTCCGGTCTTTCCGACGACGAGATCGACTTCGCGCCGAACGCTTCGTGCGTCCCCACAATCGCGGGGCGCCTCCCACGACAGCTCGAGCCCGTGCTCTGCGTGGGGCGCCGCGACCGGTGCGGCCGACGCGGTGCGACCGTGCGCGCCGAACGCGAGCGCGAGCGCGACCGCGGTGGTGGTCGCGCTCGCGGTCCGTCGTGCTCGGCGTGTTCCGGGCTTTGCGGGCCCGTCCGGGACCATCGCCGGGCATTATCGAGGCGTGCTGTCCGCACTGCAACGTGACGGTCGCGAGGAGCGCACGCGTGGGGCCGCGTGCCGTGGTTCATCCACATGGGATGGTCCATGAACGTCGACGGCAGGATGATGGTCCAATGCGCGAACCCTGCGCTGCGGACGAGCTCACAGGTCGCGAGCTTCTCTCAGTAGTCCTCGTGGGACTTCCATCGACCTTCGGCCCATCCCTCGACGTTGCGATGGTCGCCGACCCCGGACGTCGCCGTGTGAACGAAGGTCGCGACGCCTTCGGCGAGCGCGGCCTCGACGAGGTTGCGGCCCTGCTGCCGCTCCTTGCTGTTGTCCATTCCGGCCGCGGAGACGCTCGGCGCCCGCATCGAGAAGACCGCCCGTGCCCGGCGCAGGCGGCCCGAAGGGATATCGGATCGTCCAGATCGCCGACGACCACCTTCGATGCCGTGGGCGCTTTGTGCGCCTGGGTGGCGACCACGGATGGGGCGTCAGTCTGCCAGTTCGGCCTTGGGCGCCGCGGGGACGAGGTGCAGAGGAATGGAGCCGTAGGCGGCGATCGCGAGCCGCTCGGCGCCGCTCTTGGTCCGCGCCGCCGCGAGGTTCAGGCTCGCTCGCGACTGCACCGCATGGCCGACCACGAGCTCGTCGGAGGTGACCTCGGGAGCGGCGAGATGGATGTGGCCGCCGTTCGTACCGGTGCGCACGACGAAGAACCCGAAGTTCGCGATCGGCTTCGCGATGTCGCCGCGGAGGAGGATCCACGTCCGTCCATCGATCGTCCGCGTCGCGCTCGGATCGACGACGAGATCGAACGCGTCGCTCGACTCGGGGGAGCCGTCCATGACCGACACCTTCACGGCGCTGTCGTCGGTCGGAATGTCGACGGGGCTTCCGTCGACGCTGCTCTTCGACGCCCAGACCTTCGCGTGGAACGGGCCCTTGCCACCGACGAAGCTCGCGAGGAGCGTGATGGCCCGGGACTTCTTGTCGGTCGCATTCTCGGGGCGGATGAGCGCGACGGCGCCGCCGAAGCCTGCAGGGGAGCGGCTGTCGAGCGTGGAGGCGAGCTCGAACGACCGCGAGCCCGTCTCGTGGAAGCCGACGAACGCGCCATAGCCCAGCCGCTGGCGGCCGACGAGCGAGAAGCCCGGATCGGCGAGCAGGTTCACGGGCGACGTGGAGATCAAGGTGCCGTCGACGAGCTTACGGTCGCCCGTCGGAGGCGCGGGCTCAGGAGGGGCCGGCGCGTCCGGCTTCTTGTCTTCTTCGGAGACGTCACACCCGGCGGCGAGGGCAAGAGCGGTGATCGCGGCGGTGATGAGCGAGAGCTTCATGTTGATTCCTTCACTTGCCGTCTGTCATGGGCTCGGCGAGCCAGGCGGTGGCCGCGGTCACGATGGTGTCGGTCCCGGAGAGTGCATCGGAGAGCTTCTGCGCGACGACGACGTCGGGCTCGACGCCGTGTCCGCTCTCCCAGCGCGCCTCGCCGACCGCTTCGAGCGAGGGGCCGAAGCGCGCGTCCTGGGTCTGGATGCTCGCCCCCGACCAGCCGCTCGCGAGGGAAGGGACCGGCAGAATGGCGCCGAAGGCGCCGCTCGACGGATGGGGCGCGAAGATCTTGAAGCCTGAGCGTCCCTTGAGGAGCTTCGGCATGAGGTCGTTCGCCGACACGGCGCGCGTGTTGAGCCACGCGATCTTCGTCGCCGCGCCGGGAGGCGAGGCTTGCTGCGTGGAGAACCCGACGGCGTAGCCCGCGAAGCAGCCCCACGTGTCGCTCCCGACCTGGGAGCCGGCGCAGCTCGAGAGACGTTCGATGAGCGACGGGGATTCGGCCATGTCGTAGGTGCCGCGGCCGACCGCGAAGAAAACCATCGGCTCGTTGGTGCCGCGCAGCAGGTGGAAGAGGTGAGTGATGTTCACCTGGGAGCCGCCGTGGCCCATGCGGGCATCCATGAGGACCGTCGCTGGGCTGCTCGAGAACACCTTCGTCATCGAGCTCCGCCAGCTGCCCTCCCCGAAGAAGCCGTTGAACTGCACACGGGTCTCGCCGCTCGTGCCTGTCGTCGTGAGGACCGGATCCTCGCCGCTCCCGCCTGGGTTCACGGCGGCCACCGAGTTGCTGAATCGCTGGGTGCACGCGAAGATCTCACCCGACGATCCGCTCGTCGGTGACGTGAGCATCTCGTACGCGACGCTACCGATGTCGATCGTGATCCGCTGGCGCGCTTCGGGCCCGCAGGAGGAGGCTGACGCGCAGCGCTCGAGCGTGACGGTGCTCGCACGCGTGCTGATCAGGCTCGAGAGCTCTCCGGCGGCACCGGCCCAGTCGGATCCCGGATCGTTGGGGAGCGTGGTCGCGTAGCGTGGCCACACCTCGTCGACCCACGCCTTCGCATCCATGCCGTCGATCTGGACGAGGACGTCGCCAGTTTGGAGCGGCGTGCCAGTGGTCGGTGCCGCTGCCGCTCGGAAGACAGCGAAGCCGAGGCCACCGCCCATGATGTCCTTCTCGACGACGCCGAAACATGCGCCCATCACGCTCGAGTTGCTCTGCCGAACCTGCGGTGCGAAGTACGTGAGGTTCGACGGCGAGCCGAGGGACGTGTGGTTGTTGCGGAGGAGGTTGACGAGGCGATTGAGCCCGCCGAAGAAGTGGCGCGACGACGGCGCAGTCTTCGCGAGCTCGCGCGCTTCCGGGGCGAGGATCGCGGCGCCGTTCTTGGCGGCGTTGCGATCACCCATGAAGCGCGTGGCGAACTGCACCCAGCGCTCGGCGATCGTCGAGCGGTGCGCTGCGGGTGGGTTGACCCCCCACGTCACCGTCGGCGAGATGCAATGCCCGAACATGCAGTCTCCCTCGGCGCCACAGACGGCATCGACGTTGGCCTGGGTGCAGGCGAGCGGCGGGACGGGCTTGCCGTCGACCGCGCGGATCTCGAGCGCGTCGACGAGGAACGACGCCTCGTTGCCGCTCAGGTTCGGCAGGATCACGACCGCGCGGGCGGGCACGCCCCACACGTTGCCGTCGAGCGGGCCGGTGGCGTACTCGGCCCAGCCGTCGGTGGTCTCGCGCCCCGTACGGATCGCGCGGACGGCCGCGTACTGCATGCGGCCGCCATAGACGTTCTCGGGATCCCGATCGTAGAGCACCTCTAGAATTGGAGCGGCGCCGTCGGCGCGCGCCCAGAGCGAGACCTCGAAGCGGCCGTCCTTCACCTGGTCGAAGAGCGCTTCATCGGTAATCGCGAGGCCTTTTCCGTCGCCGAGTCGGAGCGCCCGTCCGCCCTCGATCGCTTCGGCGGCAGACGTGAAGCGATCCGCGAGCTCGGCTTCCGACTTGATCTTGGTCCGATCGAGCATCGGGAAGCCGCGGCCGTGGCTCGCCGCCCAGGAGGTCAGCTCGACGCCCACGAGGCCGTCGCCGCTCTCGAAGTCCAGCACCTTGAGCGCTCCGGGCGTCATGCGCAGGCCGTTCAAAGCAGGGTCGAAATCCGCGCGTGCGTGCGCAGTGAGCGGGAGTGCGAGCGCGACGAGGAGGGTATGAGCCCAGGCGATCCGTTTCCGTTTCACACGGCGCGCGACGACGACGGACGTCCCTGCCATCGTCGTGTCGCAGGCGCCGTTTCGGAGCCGGACGTTCACGGCATCGCCGCGACGGCCGCGATGCCCCTCGAGAGCAAACACACTGCTTTCCATCCGTTGTCTCCTGTTGCCGCCATGGCGGCAATTCGTTGCCGAGAGAGCAATCACGTAGACACGTAGACGGCGATTCCGGGGTCGCGCCGATCGTGCCGATAAAGAGTCGAGCGAGGCGATGAAGAGAAGATGTCTGGATTGCTCTCCACCGCGAGCTTCATGATGCGTGGACGAGTTGCTCGTTCGGAGCCTCGTCCCGGCCGAACGCGGCTGTCTGCGCGCACGCAGACGACACGTGTCATGGACTTGGGAGAACCCCTCGGCGATCTCGCCCAGGCCGCACGGACCCGGGCGGGGCGCTCAATTCACCCCGGCAAGGGGCACATCGACGAGCTTGCGGATCGCCATTCCGCCCGGGTAGGCGTAGCTCGCGGTGAGGCCCCAGCCCCAGATCGTCGTGGTGAACTCGCCCGTGCTCCGCATCCGGTGGAGGCCGGTGGTGCACTCCTTGTCGCCGAACTTCTCGCCGGGCTTGAATCTCCGCGATAGGTCCACGCGCCGGTACTCGTACTGACCAAGCGTGTCGATGGGGATGAAGTCCGACAGGTCCCCGGCGCACTCCAGCCACACGTCCTTGAACTCGCCGTGCGTCTTCTTTCGGATGATGACGAGCGAGGTCTCGGGGTAGGTGATGTCGGCGAAGAAGCTGTACGAGCTCCTGTATTGCCCTGCCGGGACGACATTGACGAACTCGGGATCGCCGATCCCGCCGAAGCCCTGCTGGTTCGCGGTGCCGTAGCCGCCGGACATGTGCATCGCGAGGTAGAACGGATGCTCGGCTCCGCGCGAACGGACGACGAACGGCTCGCTCGCTCGCGCCCGGAAGAGCGCGAGCTCACCGGCCGCGAGGGTGAGCGGCGCACCGGCGGGCTTGACCGGATCGTAGTCGAGCTCCGTTCCGTCCCGCGCCCCCACCATCCGGTACCAGACGTGCTCGTCCGCGGACCGCGGTCGGTACGAAACGCCCACGTATTCCGTGCCCCATTGCTCGAACGGCGGGATCTGCTGGGCGAGCGTATCGCAGGCGGCGGCTCCGTTCGCGATGTTGGCGCAGCCGTTCCCCCCGACGGTCACGGTCGGCTTGCTCGAGAAGACGAAGCTGCCGGTGAGCTCTTCGGTCTGGTAGAGCTGGACGAACTGACCCTTCTCGAGGGTGACCTTCGCTGGCGTCCCGGCGGCGGCACCCGTGAAGCCGACGCCGTTGAGGACGTCCTTCCTGCCGATGATCGTGACCTCGGTGTCGTCCTCCGAGGCATAGATCTGGGTCACCGGGAGTCCGTTGAGGCCCTTCGACCAGCCGTTGACGATCACGTGCTCGTTCGCCCAAGCGCTCACCGGGAAGACGAGCGTCGCGGTGGGGATGTAGCTCGCCGCTCCGCCGTAGGGGTACATCGAGGTGACGCCGACGGGGACGTTGCTCTTCATGTGGAACGCGTCGCCTAGCGCGGACCCGAAGGTCCCGAAGTCTTCCGCGATGACGGGCGTCACCCCGTAGGGGCAGCGAATGTAATCCTGCTTCTCCGCCGCCGTACGCTGTTTGGTCTGGTCCCGGTCGGACACGAAGAGGATGGCGCTCTCACCGGGGGCGATCGGGCCTTCTAGACGCTCGAGCTCGGCGCTGTTCGGTATCGCCCGGTAGAGTGAACGGGAGAGATCGAGCGTCTCGCCGCCCAGCTCGAGCGAGAGCGTCGCCGGTTGGTTCGAGCTGTTGACGACGAATGCCGCTTGGCACGACTGCGCCCAGATGGCCTGGAAGCGCGGGGTGGCGAAGTAGAACTCACATCCGTTCGAGCTTCGGTCCGCGGCGGCGGCCTCGCAGGGTTCCTGGCACTTGGCTGCACCGCACGCCGTGTCGTCGGCGCATGTCTCGGACACCTTCCCCGTGCACGAATCGATGACCGAGCGGCCGTCGAGCGAGCACTGGGAGTAGCAGACCTCGGCGTCAGCGCCGGCATCGCTGGCGACGTCGAAACCTTCCGGCGCCTTCCTGAAGGCGCCGCGATCGTCTCCGCATGCCCCGGTCGCGGAGGCGACGACGGCGAGCCCGATCACGGCGCCGAGCACGCCGAACGAATAGCCTGCGCGCCTCACGGGAGCTTCACTTCCGCTGGAACGCCGACCGAGGCCCTGGGCAGTCCGGCGGCGCCGATCTGACCATCCGCGTTGCTTCCCCAACAGTACACTTTGCCGTTCGTCAAGATGGCACACGTCGAATAGGGCATCACCGTCACCTCGGCTGCCGGTGCTGGGAGTCCCTGCACACGGACAGCGGAAAGCGCATACTCTTTGGTTCCATCCCCGGCCTGCCCGGCGTTGTTCAGGCCCCAGCAGTAGACCTCTCCCGAGACCGACGTCGCACACCAGCGACGCTTCTCGAAGTAGGTCGCGTAGCCTTCGGAAACGGTCCAATGCCGCGTCGTGGCGATGCGCGTGATCGCCTCGGGTGTGTCGACCGCTCTCGGGAGCAAACGCGCGAGCGGGTCTGGGTTGTTCAGGCGCCCATCGGGCGCGCCCCAGCACCAGCCCACGCCGTTCGCGACGGCGCACGCCTCCAGTCCGGCGACGGCGACCATCGTGACGTGGTCGAGCGCGACGGCGCTCGGCCGACCGTCGGGGGACAGAGGCGTCGCGCGCCCGATGCTGGGGACGGCACCCCAGCTCAGGAGCTTGCCGTCCTCGTACATGGCGAAGGTTGCGCCGCTGGCGAAGCCTCCGATGCCCCCAACCACGACGTCTTTCGCGCCGTGGGCGAGGGGGCAGAGGTGCGGCGCCACGTTCAGGTCGTTCATGGTGAGGTCCCCGCTCACCTGGAGGGTCGTGTTCATCCCCCAGCAGACGACGCTCTTGTCGCGGAGCACGGCACACCCGACCGCCGGAGCGACAGAGACCTTGGCCGCCGGCCCGGGGAGCGGCAGGCGCACGGGGCTCGCCGCCAGGCTCGACGCGGATGCGTCGCTCTGGAGAAACGGGCCAAGGCCCCAGCACCAGACGGCGCCGTCGGTGTCGATGGCGCACGTGCTGGCGAGCTCCGTGATGTTCGATAGCCCGGGGACGCGCACGGGGACCGGGCTGTCGTGCCTCGTGAACTCGGGGTCTCCCAGCTGCCCGGCGGTGTTCGTGCCCCAGCACGCGACGGTGCCGTCGGTGAGGAGGGCGCAATAGCCCTCGTTGCGCGAGGAAATGTCGCTCGGTAATGTCGTGGTGAGGGCGATCGCGCAGGGCGGCGCCTCGCACACGATCGGCAGCGGCGTGGCGTCGACGAGGGTAGCGTCCTTGCTCCCCGCGTCGACGACGTCGTCGGCGGGCATGGCGTCGGACGGTGCATCCGTCCCGGCGTCATCGCCGCCGCCGCTGACGGGCGGAGGATCACCCTCGCTGCTGCTCGAGCAGCTCGCCGTCATTGCGGCCAGCGACGAGAGCCCCACGAGCACGACGAGGCCAGCGTGCGCGGGAGAGCTAAGG
>Ga0233377_1000800_pt1 | contig 12955 bp, 8 predicted proteins | sample ElkDunMinimDraft_6_FD_191540 | JGI IMG/M metagenome (GOLD analysis project Ga0233377, IMG submission 191540) | Fecal eukaryotic communites from dung pellets of Tule Elk in California, USA - Elk Dung E36 | ecosystem: Host-associated > Mammals > Digestive system > Large intestine > Fecal | place...
ACCCGTCACACCATAACTAGTATGGAATTTTAAATTGCTGATAGCGGTCTGATCTTTCATAAAGTCTTCATTGGATACATTCCAAGCAAGACCAGCGGATGGAAAGAAACCATATTTTTTATCCTGACCAAATTTAGAAGAACCATCAGCACGAGCAGTGACTGTTAGTGAATAACGATCATCATAGCTATAGTTTCCACGAACAAAATATGAATTCATAGCCCATTCGTTGGTCCCAGAGCTTGGAGCTCCAGGAATAGAACCAGCACCTAAGTTATTATATTCATAAGCATCAGTTGTAAACCCTTCTGATCGAGCTGTAAATCCGAAGTATGTACGTCCTTGCCAAGAAAGACCTGCCATTGCATTAATTCTATGTTTATCAAAGGCTTTGTTATAGGTTAAATAAGTCTCTTCTTGCCAGTAAAGATCATTCCAGCTATTTACTTCTGCCCAACCATTAGGTCTTGAAATATTATTCAAGGTATTTGATGAATAACCTCTATATTCTTTTCTATGATTGTCAACACCAAACTGAGTTTTAAGATCTAGACCATCTGCTAAATGGAAAGTTAATGCTGCATTACCAAAAATCTGAGTGTTATACCGCATTCTTTTTTGAAGATCCAAAATAGAAACAGGATTCGCCATTCCCTCAAAACCTAACACATTTGAAACCGTTGAAGAAGAAGAGTTTGTATAGACTCCATCAGGTTGATAAACAGGCAACCAAGGAAGCATTTCAATCATTGTACGGCGAGCATCCTGACCACCACCATCTTCCGGCGTATATCTACCCCATGTATGGTTTACCAATAAATTTACACTTGATGATAACCAATCTTTAACCTTAGAATCATAAGCCAGCTTTGCGTTTACACGTTTGCTATAAGTCTCATTAACAACTCCTTGGTTTTCTGAATAGTTTAAGAAAGCACCAACTGAAGAATTCTCATCCCCTTGTTGAATATCAATTTGATGGTTATGAGATAATGAGTTTCTTGTAGACTCTCTTTGCCAATCCGTATTATATAATGGATTACCGCTTGCATCAAAGTAATTAGGGTCATTGAACCAAGTTTTCTTATCTAAGTTCCAACTCTTTCCTTGCCATTTATTTTCATTTTCCAAACCGATCATAAAAGCATCCACCCATTCTTGGCCAGAAAGAACATCCATGTAACGTTGAACGGAGTTACTACTTACTGATCCTGAATAGCTAATGGTTCTTCTACCATCTTTGTTACCTCTCTTGGTAGTTACCAAGATAACCCCATTTGCACCTCTGGCACCATAGATCGCAGCCGAAGAAGCATCTTTTAACACTTCAATACTTGCGATATCATTTGGATTTAGTAAATGAAAATCTTGCATAACGACTCCATCAACTACATAAAGCGGGTTTGATGAAGAGTTGATGGTATTAGTACCACGAATAAGGACCCTGTTTCCATAGGCACCAGGTTGACTTGAATTAGAGAAGATATTAACACCAGGAGCTTTACCTCTTAAGTTTTCAAGCGGACTAAAACTTTGTACTTTAATCATATCTTCTCCCTTTACATTAGAGATAGATCCAGTAACATCCGATTTTCTCATGGTACCATAACCCACTACAACAAGCTCTTCAATCTGTTGATCAGAACTTTGTAATGAGAAGTTCATTGTACCAGAACTCACGGTCTTCTCTTGAGATTGAAAGCCCAAGAAATTAGCAATGATTACCTGTCCAGAACTTGCTTCAATGGAGAAATTACCATTATCATCAGTTTGAGTTGCAACACTAGTTCCTTTCACAGAAATGGTAACACCACCTATAGGTTGATTGGTGCCCGCATCACGAACAACACCGCTTACGGTTTGCTGTTGCAATTTCGTGGTTAGGAATTTGTTAGATCCAATGCTAACTTTAGCGTTAGCAGGATTGTAACTTGTTGCGAGGAGGACTAACGGAATAATCCATAGCCTATTTCCTCTACGAGTAAATTTGTCAGAATTCCACATAAATATATAGTTAGTAATAAATAATGCTAAAACGATTTATAATTTTGGCTCTAAAAATTTCTTTTGCAGGTTTATCATCATTCCTGCATTAGGTTTTAGTTTAACTAAATAAAGTTTACACTAAATAACACAATAAAGTTGATTTGGTTTGTATTTATTTAAAAATTGTTGGCTCATTTTAATAAATAAACAATATTAAAAGCGAATTTAATAAAACTTTTGGTTAATATTGGTAACTTAAATAATATTTAAAATCTATAAAATTAAATATTAATAAATTATTTCGATTTAGACACATTGAGAGGTTCAAGGCTATCGAATGGTATGTAATAGGTTAACTATAATTGTTCTATTTCCATTTCTTTCTAAACCCGATTTCGTCTTTAGTGAGTTTTGATAAATCAGGGCGATAATTCTCATCAGGAAAATACCAAGGCATTTTGGAAAAAAATCTGTTTAAGGAAGGATCTTTAAAAACATTGCCTCTTCTGGCAAAAGGAAGATTTCTAAGTATTGTTTTGAGCTTATCAGAAACTGGTTTGCTAGAGTTAGATTATCGGTCTGACTGATTGAAAATGGCAAATAAAGATCTTCGAGATTGGTATCCGCTAAATCTTGCAGATAAGCTTTATTTCATAATTAACAGGATAATGGTATCTTTCAAGTTTTTGATGCTAAAAACGAAATATCCTGAACCTCAAGGATGTGTTTATTATATCCATGAATTGTGACCATAATCATTGCCTTACCAACCTCTTCCAAGGTAAGAAAATAAGTTTTGCTAAATGGTCTAAGGATTGGATATAGAGAGGTGATAAATTTAAAAAGAGGCTTTACATTTTTAGCACCAGGAGTAGGCCTCATAAATGCAGGTCTAAAATTATAGACAGCCTTAAATGGAAGTTTCATCAGATCATTTTCTGTTTTCCCTTTTACTCTAGCCCACATAACTCTTCCTGTTTCAGAACTATCTGTTCCACTACCCGAAACATAACAGAATGTTATGTCTGGATTAATTTGAACTAATTTCTTTGCAAAATTCAGTGTTAAATCATAAGTTAATTTAGAATATTCGTCTTCGTTCATTCCTACAGAGGAAACTCCTGCACAAAAGAAGCAAGCATTATATTCCAATAACTCATTAGAGAGTTTATCTACTTCTAAAATATCAGAGAAAAGCACCTGCTTTAATTTTGGATGTTGAATTGAATATTCCCTTCTGTTGATAAGCAACACTTTCTCCACTTCAGGATTCTTTAAACATTCCTGAAGAACTCCCTCTCCTACCATACCTGTAGTACCAGTAATAATAACCTTTATTTTATGCATACAATTCTTATATAGCAAAAGCCGCTAAATAAGGTATTTGGCACATAAACTATTCCAAAATTTATTTATTTGATTGAGTTTGATTTAAGTTAATAGAACAGTGTAGAATAAGTTTAAAATTTATTTCTAAAATATTAATAATAAATCGCTTTATTATAAATTAATTACTAATATTGTCGTTAAAAGAAATTAAAAAGCAGTTTTTAAGATTAAAAAACATTAAATAATTTATGGAAAAATTTTGCCTAAAATCAATTCTAATCAACATTCTTGTTTTCATGAGTTTGCAATCATTTTCACAAGGACAGAAATTTGCATTTGTTGAAGGTTTAGGTTCAGGTGTATTAGTAAACTTAAATTTTGATATGCGAATGAATAAGGAATCCAGAGAAGGATTTGGTTTCAAAGTTGGAATAGGGAATACATCAATTTATTTGGATGAAAACGTTACAACATTGCCATTAGGTATAAATTATATTTTTGGTAAACAAAAGAGCGGATTACTTCTAGGAGCCAATGCAACCGTTGCATTTGGAGATAGTGAAGATTATGATGAAATCAAGCATTTTGTCCCTTCATTGGAAATAGGTTACAGGTTTCGTCCAATTTCAAAAGGTTTTGCTTTTCAAGTTACTTATAATCCGATTTTCAATACCGTGGATGGATTTAAACCACTCTGGTTTGGTGTTGGATTAGGTTATTCTTGGTAAACCAATTGCTAAAATGAATTAAATTATAATTATTTCCTTGAATAAAATTCTTGTTTTCATTAACAAAAAAAAGCAAAAATTTAAAAAACTTATAATAAACCCTTCAATTAAGAGATTGAAGGGTTTTATTTATTTATAATTGATCAATAATTGTCAATTCAATTAAAATTCCGTTTATTTAAGAATTGAGAAAATGCTTTTGAGATTGCAATTTCAAGATGAACTAATTATGATTGAACGTAAGACCTTAAAGGACATTGCAAAAGATTTAAAACTTTCGGTATCAACTGTATCCAAATCTCTTGCCGATAGTTATGAAATAAGTGAATCCACCAAGAGAATGGTAAAGGATTATGCGGAAAAACATAATTATGTACCAAATAAAATTGCCAGAACTTTAAAAACCGGTAAGACAAATACGATTGGTGTAATTGTATTTAATATCAGCAATACCTTCATATCGCAGGTCTTAGATGGAATTCACAAAGGCTCGCAGGCAGAAAAATATGATATAATTATCATGCAAAGCCGCGACGATATAAAATTAGAAAAACATGCTATAGAGGTACTTCGAATGCGGGGTATTGATGGCTTGCTTATCTCGCCAGTTTCATATAATTCAAATTATAATCAATTAAAGGATCTTCAAAACTCAGGTATTCCTGTTGTTCTATTTGATCGAGTGAACCATGATCTTCAAACCCATAAAGTTGGAATTGATAATCGACTTAGCGCTTATGAAGCTACTAAACATCTAATAGATTCTGGAAGGGAAAACATATTACATATTACGGGTAAAAATATTGGAGTTGCGGAGGATAGATTATTAGGATTTAATCAGTGTTTAAAAGACCATAATATAGATTTCGATAAAAACTTGTATTTAGAATGCGATTATAGCAAACATGATGAGATAGAAGAATCAATTATAAATAAAATAAACTTTCTGAAATCAAGAGGAACTATGGCTAATGCCATTTTTGGTGCAACTGATGATATTACAACCTTAACCCTTGGAATTTTAGCTGAATTAAATATTTCGGTACCAAAAGAGGTATCAGTAATTGGTTTTTCTAATATTCGAATACCTAATTCCTTAAACCCTTCCCTATCAACTGTAGTACAACCTACGGAAGAAATTGGAATGCTGGCATTTCAAAAATTGATTGAGATAATCAACTATAAATATCCAGATCAAGAAGAATTTGAAACGATAAAATTAAAAACAAGCTTAATTCCAAGAAAGTCGTCATTGCTTAAATAAAAGCACCTGCTAACACTAGCAGGTGACTAAAACATATTTTAAACTTTTATAATCTAAATCGAAGGCCTAAAGCTATTGAAGTAGCATCAATTCCTTCAACTTCAAAATAAAACTTAGGTTTATATCCAATATATGGAGAGAATCTCTTTATTTTAAATTGTAAACCTACTTGTCCACTTATAATAATATCATAAATATCAGTACTTCTAATTCCTTCATAACCTAAACCAGCAGCAACAAACACAGAAGGCAAACCTTTTAAGGGCAACAGGGTATATAAATAATCAGCACCGTAATACATTCTTTTATAATCTCCCAACCCGATCTGAGCTTGAATAGACTGTCTGTCCGTTAAATCATATTTTCCTTGAATTCCATAAAGCTTCATATAGGATGGAGATTCCATAGCCCAATCCATATGGACACCTATCGACAACAAACTTTCTTGAGCTGATAATTTACTACCAAACAGACTTAAAACAAAACATAATAATATTGTTTTTACAACTTTAAACATAAATAAATTGTTAATTGATTAATAATTATTCGTAAAATATAAATAAAATATTAACAAAAGAAAAGGAGCAGTAAAAAACTGCTCCTTAGAAAAACTAACCCTCACTAAATCAGATGGAATTTATTTCCAACCTCCACCCAATGCTTTATAGACATTAACAACTGCATTGAGTTGTTGTTTTTTAGTTTCAATTAATTCTAGTTTTGCATCCAAAACATCTCTTTGAGTCATCAATACTTCCAAGTAATCTGCTCTTGCCGACTTAAACAATTCGTTTGAAACATCGATTGATTTATTCAGGGCCTCTACTTCCTGATTTTTATAAACATATCCTTTTTCTAAGTTATCGATATTCGATAGTTGAGTTGAAACCTCGGTAAAAGCGTTCAACAAGGTTCTTTCATAACTGTATATTGCTTGAATCTGCCTAGCGTTAGCAGAATTAAATTCAGCTTTAATTGCATTTTTATTTAAAAGAGGTGCTGTTAAATCACCTGCTAAATTATATAATAATGATTCTGGCAATCTAAACAGATAAGAAGGTTTGAATGCTTGCAAACCAAAAGCAGCTGATATATCCAAAGAAGGGTAAAATTCCTTTCTAGCTACTTGAACATCCAGTTTTGCTGCGGCTAAGTCATGTTCCGCTTGTAGAATATCTGGTCTATTATTAAGCAATTGGCTAGGAATCCCTGTACGAACAGTCGCAGGCACTAAGTCAATAAAATCAGATGTATTTCTAGCGATTTCTTGTGGATATCTTCCAAGTAGAAAATTGATTCTGTTTTCAGATTCCTTAATCTGTTGCAAAGTTGAAAATTCCATTCCTTTGGTTTTAGCAACTTCAGCTTCAAATTTCTTAACAGCTAACTCGGTTACCCTTGTTGCTTCTTTTTGAATCTTCACAACTTCCAGAGCTTTTTCCTGCAATTGAATATTTTGACGAATAATTGCCAATTGATTATCTAGAGCCAACAATTCATAATAAGAATTAGCAATTTCTGCAATCAGGCTACTTAACACAAAGTTTTTTCCTTCGACGGTTGCCAAATAACGGTTCACCGCAGCTTGTTCTGAATCTTTAAGTTTTTTCCAGATATCGACTTCCCAATGAGCAAATACAGAAACATTCAAATCGCCTAATGGATCCGGCATTTCATGTCCAGGAGTTATTTCTGTTGAGGCGTCGCCTGCACCTTGAGAAGTATAACGACCTACTTTTTCAACTCCTCCTCCGGCGCCAACCCCCACAATAGGCTTTAATGCCCCTTTACGAAGCATAATATCATTCTTTGCGATTTCAAGTTCTTGCAAAGTAATATTCAGTTCTTGATTATTCTTTAATGCGGTATCAATCAAAGAAATCAAATTAGGATCCGTAAAAAACTCACGCCATTTAACATTTCCAGAATTTGTTGAATCCTGATTTGATAATGAATCTATAAAGTCTTTAGGAACAACCTTATTTTCTTTCATTTGGGTCGCCTGGGGCACTTTACAGCTTGTAACTGTAAGTGCCAACAGAGCAACTGTCACCCAATTGAGGTGATTATATTTTCTATTTTCCATCAATTTCTTCAGATAAAGGATTCTCGTCTTCGTGTTTAATTAATTTCCTTTTGGAAGCTATTGTTCCAAAAATGAAATATAAGCCAGGGATAATAAGGACCCCGAACATGGTACCGAACAGCATCCCTCCTGCCGCCGCGGTACCAATCGTTCGGTTTCCAATAGCTCCCGGTCCAGTCGCCATTACTAATGGAATCAAACCTGCAATAAATGCAAATGACGTCATTAAAATAGGCCTAAAACGAACCTTTGCTCCTTCCATTGCCGCTTCAAAAATGCTGTATCCTTCTTGATGTTTTTGAACAGCAAATTCAACAATCAAGACCGCATTCTTACCTAGTAGCCCTATCAACATAACCAGAGCTACTTGAGCATAGATATTATTTTCCAAATGCATCAATTTCAATAAGAAAAATGCTCCGAAAATACCCACTGGCAAGGACAAGATAACAGCAAATGGAAGAACAAAACTTTCATATTGAGCAGCTAAGATTAAATACACAAACCCTAGACAAATCATGAAAATATAAATAGCTTGATTTCCTCTAGCAACCTCATCTTTTGAAATACCTGCCCAATCAATACTATAACCTCTTGGTAAAGTTTTTAAAGCAACTTGATTCACTACATCAATAGCCTCACCGCTACTAAAGCCCTGTGCAGCAGATCCCGAAATTTCAGATGCTAAATACATATTATGTCGTGTTATTTCTGAAAGTCCATAAACTTTCTCCATATGCATAAATTCTGAAAATGGAACCATTTCATCCTTATCGTTTTTGACATATAATTTCAGGATATCTTCTGGTAGGGCTCTGTATTGAGGCAGGGCCTGAACCATCACTTTATACTGTCTATCAAACTTGATAAAGTTAGTTTCATAATTAGACCCAACTAGAGTTGATAAGGTACTCATAGCATTGTCAATGGAAACACCTTTTTGCTGAGCGATTTCATTATCTATCTTCAATAAGTACTGAGGGAAACTAGCACTAAAGAAAGTAAAAACAGATGCAAGTTCTTTTCTTTTATTTAATTCCTTCACAAAATCACGACTCACCTGTTCCATTTTTTGGAAGTCATTGTTTCCAGTTTTATCCAATAACCTTAATTCAAAACCACCTGCTGCACCATAACCTGGAACTGCTGGGGGTTGGAAGAATTCGATGGAAGCTCCTGGAATATTCTCTGCACATTTCTCCAATTGTTCGATTATTTCGAGTGCAGATTCTTTTCTTTCATCCCAACCTTTGAGGTTAATCAATAGAGTTCCGGTATTAGCAGCTGTACCTTCATTTAAAATTTCATATCCAGCAAGAGAGGAAACCGAAGCAACGCCATCGATAACTTCCGCTTCCTTTTGAAGATCTAATGCTGCTTTATTGGTTCTTTCTAATGTAGATCCCGGTGGAGTTTGAATAATTGCATAAATCATACCCTGATCTTCATTTGGAATAAATCCTGAAGGAACACTATTATTTAAGAAGTAAGCACCTATACAGAAGCCTATTAGAATCAAGAATGTTAATGTTCTTTTATTAACGATTTTATTTAAAATCTTAACATATCGATTTTGCATTTTATCAAAACCTCTATTAAAGGAATCGAGAAATTTATCGACAATAGATTTCTTCCGAGGTTTTCCATGGTTATTTTTCAATAAGATTGCACATAGAGCAGGAGTCAATGTTAATGCAACTATACCGGAAAGAATAATAGATGTCGCCATAGTTATTGAGAACTGACGATAGAATATCCCCACAGGACCTGACATAAATGCAACCGGAATAAATACCGCAGCCATCAAAAAGGTAATAGCCACAATAGCTCCTGCAATTTCTTTCATAGCCCTTTTGGTGGCTTTATATGCAGAAATATGATCTTCTTCCATCTTCTTATGGACAGCTTCAATAACCACAATAGCATCATCAACGACCACCCCAATCGCCAGCACCAAGGCAAAGAGGGTGATCAAGTTGATCGTAATCCCGAAAAATTGCATAAACAAGAATGCTCCGATTAATGATACAGGAACTGCAATAGTTGGGATTAGAGTAGATCTTAAATCTCCTAAGAAAAGGAATACGACAAGGGCCACCAAGATAAAGGCTTCAACCAAAGTGTGAACTACCTTTTCCATAGAAGCATCCAAGAATTTAGAGACATCATAACTTATCTCATAATGCAAGCCCTTTGGAAATGATTGCTGAAGTTCATCCATTTTAGCCTTAACATCCTTAATAACTTGAGAGGCATTACTACCATAAGATTGTTTTAATACAATAGCTGCTGAAGGTCGGCCATTTAAAGTAGAATAGATATCATACATTGCAGAGCCAAAATGTATATCAGCTACATCCTTTAATCTAAGAATTTCACCATTTGGATTCACTTTGAGGATGATATTTCCGTATTCTTCCTCTGTTGTAAAACGACCTGAATATTTAAGGATATACTCAAAGGATTGAGATTTTATACCCGACGATTCACCAGTACGACCAGGTGAAGCCTCTAAAGATTGCTCTTCCAGAGCTTTCATTACTTCTTCAGAAGAGATTTTATAGGCAGTCATACGATCTGGCTTCAACCAAATACGCATTGCATATTCCCTATTACCTAAAATATCGGCGACACCTACTCCGGGAACACGTCTTAGTTCAGAAACAACATTAATATCCGCAAAATTGAACATGAAATTTCCATCCAAATCCTTTTCATCGCTGTACATATTAATGTACATCAACATATTAGATTCTTCACGAGTGATCTTAACACCTTCCCGAACTACGATTGGAGGAAGTTTATTCACAACCGACGCTACCCTATTTTGCACATTTACCGATGCCTGATTAGGATCCGTACCTAAATCGAAAACGATTTGGATACTTGCTTCACCATCATTACCGGCATCAGATGCCATATATTTCATTCCAGGAACCCCATTGATTGCCCTTTCCAATGGGATAATTACGGCTTTAATCATCAATTCTCCATTTGCACCTGGGTATTCTGCTTTAACATTTACCTTAGGTGGAGATATTGATGGGAATTGTGTTACTGGCAATTGAGTCATAGCCAATACCCCTAGGAATACGATAATAAGGGATATTACAATAGAAAGTACTGGCCTATTTATAAATCTATTAAACATGATTATTCTATTTATCCTTACAACTTATTCTGTTCTGATTTTCAAATTAGAGATGGCATCTTTAGGTTCTACATAAGAAAATTTGATTTTTTCACCATCCTTAACTTTTTGGAGACCTTCTAATAGAATTTTATCATTGGGTGACACCCCACCTGAAACCACATAAAGATCAGGCATAGAAGCTCCTATTTTAATAGGTTGAGAGACAACCTTACCATCCTTTTGAACCAAGAAGACATATTTCTTGTCTTGAACTTCGTAAGTTGCTTTTTGCGGTATTAATAGCGCATGTTTCATAGGGACTGTCATCAAAACCTTTCCAGTTTCACCATTTCTCAATAGTTTACTTGGATTTGGGAACCTTGCTCTAAAGGCGATATTTCCAGTTTCGATATCAAACTCACCTTCAATTGTTTCTACTAGTCCTTTTTGTTCCAATTGTTCATTATTTGCTAATAACAGCGATACATGGTTATCCCCTCTGTTCGCCACATTACGTTGGTAATCCAAATATTCTGGTTCGGAAACATTGAAATATGCAAACATTTGACTATTGTCTGAAAGACTAGTTAATAACTCACCTTCATCTACTAAACTTCCGAGTTTCAAAGGAATTCTATCAATTGTTCCGTCAAATGGAGCTCGTACTTCAGTAAAAGTTAGATGCAGTTTAGCAATGGCAGCTTCAGCTTTAGCGCGTTCCAACTTAGCCTTTGCCATCGCAAGTTCGTTTGGTGAGACAATATTCTTATCAGAAAGATTTTGGGTATTTTGCACTTCGATTTGCGCAACATCAACCTCTGCCATTTGCTTGTTCAGTTCGGCCTGATACATTCTAGGCATTATACGGAAGAGTAATTGTCCTTTACGAACGGTTTGTCCCTCATCAACATAAATTTGTTCCAGATAACCTTTTTCTAAGGCCCTTAACTCGATATTTCTAACAGATTTAATTTGAGACACATATTCTTTGGTAAAGCTGGTGTCAATTTCAGCTGGCGAGGTAGCTGTATATTTAACATCTTCCTCTTTTTCTTCTTTTTTTTCATGGCAAGCCACTTGGCATAATACCGCCAATGAACTCATGAGCATTACAACTCTCTTCATTTTGTCTAAATGTTTATTAAAATTTTGAATGTAAAATGGGTATTAAACCCAAATGAGGGATATGGACATTCAATAGTCAATGAAGATTGTGGGATGCTTAAGAAAATGTTTTTTAAGATGCCTTCTAATCAACAGCATAAAATGCCAAGGACCATTGAAGTATCTTGGATACTAAATTCTCAACGAGCGTTGAGAAATAAAAATAGGATTGGGATTATTATCGAGGATAAAATCAATTGGTTTCTGATTCCCTTTATTAGGAAAAAACAGCAGAAAAGTAAAAGCAATCAAACAAGAAAAGAAAACCATCTGATGATAATAATCCTTCCAAAGTTGAAAGTCTTCAGATTCCTGTTCTAAAACGATGTGATTGCCATGTCCACCTAAACCATTTGAATTTGCTTGAGAATACTTTAATTTAAGAAAATCGTTTGAATTTACATTTTGAGAATTTGCAACTTGATTTTCCATATAGCTGATAGCTGGTCTATCAGAATGATTAACTAGCTCATGACTATTTCCGCTCCTAATTATTAGGAACATAAAAAATAGGGTCAATGTGATAATTGTTCTCATTTGATGGCAAATATACTATGTGATTCAATAAATAAAATAGCTTTAACAGATTTTAACCGTCATAATTTCGTCAGTAATTCATTATCAATTATTTATTTTTTCACTTGGTTCTTTTCGATACTTATAATTTATGATATTTCTTAACATACATCAATGTGCCTAAACATTTTTACCCTCATCTTTGTTGAACAAAAGCAAATAGAAAATTAAATTATAAAATATTATGGCAAATTGGAATTTAGACAGCGCTCACAGCGAAATTGAATTTAAAGTAAAACACATGATGATCTCTACTGTTAAAGGTCATTTTGAGAACTTCAACGTTAATGTAGATAATAGCAGTGATGAATTAGATACAGCAAAACAAGTTTCTGTAGATATCAAAACTGATTCAATCAACACAAAAAACGGTCAACGCGACCAACATTTAAAAAGTGAGGATTTTTTCGCAGTATCTCAATTCCCTGATATCAAATTTGTTTCTACAGGAATCAAAAAGACTGATGACGGTGAATACAAATTATCAGGAGACTTAACAATTAAAGATATCACTAAACCTGTTACTTTCGAAGTTGAATTTGGTGGTATTGGTAAAGATCCTTGGGGTAACCAAAAAGCTGGTTATACAGTTACTGGAAAAATCAATCGTAATGATTTTGGATTAACTTGGAATGCAGCTCTTGAAACAGGCGGTGTTATGGTAAGTGAAGATGTCAAGTTCCAAGCTG
>Ga0233377_1000802_pt1 | contig 12947 bp, 10 predicted proteins | sample ElkDunMinimDraft_6_FD_191540 | JGI IMG/M metagenome (GOLD analysis project Ga0233377, IMG submission 191540) | Fecal eukaryotic communites from dung pellets of Tule Elk in California, USA - Elk Dung E36 | ecosystem: Host-associated > Mammals > Digestive system > Large intestine > Fecal | place...
AGATGCTCCTGCATCTAACAACTCCAAACCTCTTTCAATTCTGATATCCAGCAACCCTTCTTTTCTTAGGATTCTATTAATATGTATTGGTTGATCTACTGGACCAATTCCATATTCAGAAATCATTACAACTTCTACATTTCGCTCTTTATAGAATGAAACCATTTTTTCCACCAATTCATCAATTAACTTTAACTCATTAGCAGTGTCCTCTCCTGTTGGTCCAAATTTCTGTAAACAGTAATCTAAATGTGGAAGATAAACTAAGTTTAATGTAGGTTTATGTTTTTCCTCAACATACATAGCCGAATCGGCAATCCAGTTTGAGGAAGTAATATTTGCATTTGGCCCCCAGAAGTTGAATAATGGAAACTTACCAAACTTCTCAGTCAATTCATCTCTTAAACTACTAGGATAAGCATAGCAATCTGGTATTTTTCGACCATCTGCTAAATAATTAGGTCTCGGGGTAACTGAAAAATCAGCATCATTATACATATTGTACCACCAAAACATCTGTGCACAAGTAAATTCTGGATTCATCTTTTTACCAGTTTCCCAAATGTTCTCACCTTGAACTAACTTATTGGACTGTTTCCAGAATTGGATTTCAGAAGAGGAAGAATCATACCATCCGTTCCCCACAATCCCATGTTTACTAGGAGCAACCCCGGTTAAATAGGTGCTTTGTGATGAAGTCGTCAATGCTGGTAATACTGGTTTTATATGATGTAATTTATTCTCTTGAATAAATTTTTGAATAAAAGGAGTATGTTCTCCAATAACAGAACTAGAAAGCCCAACGATATCAATTACTACTATTCTCTTCATACTAACTTCTGATTTTATCCAACAACCAATTTAATTCTCTAGAGATTGATTCCTCAATCGGTGCCTGTAAAGACTTAGGCAGAACTCCCCAGGTATAGGTTTCCACCTCAATATGATTTGTTCTTTCCTTTTCCTTATGCAGATTTACCACTTTTAAGATGTCTTCTTGAGTAGAATCTAATTCACCATAACTTTCTAAAAATATTGGAACGTGAAAATGACTTCTCCATTCAACATGATTAGCATCGTTTGAATCATTTAAAGCATCTGGAAGATCTTTATATTTTATTAAATTTCCATTGCTATCTTTCGCAATTACCTGATGCAAATAGATAGGTTCATTAAACTCTTTTAATTTATTCTTTTGTTTTGTTCTGGTTTCAGCATCTTCTGAAAGTGCCACTTTCAATGCCGAACTTACCTGGAATTTTCCAATCTTGATATTTAATTCCTCGAGCTGATCCATGCATTTCTTATGATCCTCATATTCCAACGCGAAATGACAAACATCGTAGCAAAGACATATATAACGATTGATAATTGCCTTAGCCTGATCTGCATCCAATTTATTCTTTTCCTGGAAGTATGATATTGCCATAGGAATCAATTCCTTCGTGTACCAGTTGATAAATTCTTGTGAATCCTCCAACATTCCATCTGGTTCCGGTTCTATATCCAGATGCATATACTTAGCCGTGGAAACCTCTTTTTGATAAAGGTAATCCGCTATTAACAAAATATGATTAGTGCATTTGTCCCTCTTACTTTTCCAAGCCTGGCTATTTTCCTCATGCCAGAAACGATAGGATAGAGGAGAGGTTGAGATACCGCCTTCTTGTCCAGACTCTAAAAGCTGGTTAAGTAGGTCAAAAAGGTTCTTGCTGTATTGGTATCTTTCATTTGTAGTCCAATCTGGTGCATGAACTTGATCCTTTACCTCCTTGATATGAAAATCCCCATAAGGGAAGCCATTCATAGTAAATACATAAATTCCATTTTCTTTCAACCAGGATTGAAATTCCTGCAAGTTTTGAGGATTACTGAGATCCTTTGCGGCTTGTGCTGATAACCTTAATCCAAGACCAAAATCCTGATCAGGAGAAACCGCAGCCTTTATCTTTGGTAAATTCGTCTTGAGTTCGTGAAAATGATCTTCCCATGCTTCACCGGGATGGATATTACTGCAATAAGATATATGTGAATTAGCTAACTTCATAAACGGGGTTTTGATCTTGACAGAAATTCTTTAGTAAATCAAGGGCTTGGATAACTAATGGATAATCTAAATGATGATAATCCTTGCCTTTGCCAAGGCTTTCAAGCAATACAATAGTTAATTTACCACCAAGATGTTCCTGGAAATCCAGCAGTCCTGATAATAAAATAAGTCTTGCTTCCTCTGAATCCAAAATAGGATGATAGATAGGTAATCCTAATCTACTAAGAAGATTTACAACACGAAATGCCTCCTGTTCTGTGATATTTCCAATCAAATATGAGTAAAGTACATCTATTGCAAGACCAATTGAAACAGCTTCGCCGTGAAATACATGGAAGTCTGTCATTTGCTCTAATTTATGAGCGCTCCAATGACCAAAATCCAAAGGTCTGGATGATCCTAATTCAAACGGATCTCCATTGCGGATGTGCTCAAGATGCTTGTCTGCACAACGAAAGATTAAATCATCCATCTCGGAAGAATTTCTTTCCTTTATTTTCTCAGCATTATTTTCAATCCATTCATAGAATGAAAGATCCTTGATTAAGGCAACTTTTATTGCTTCAGAAACTCCGGCTATCCATGATCTTGCATCCAGTGTTTGCAAAAATTCAAAATCATTGAATACTGCTTTAGGGGGAGCAAAAGTTCCTAAGAAATTCTTCTTGCCCTTAAAATTAACAGAGTTTTTAACACCAACACCTGAATCATTCTGCGATAAAACAGTTGTCGGAATTCGAATATGTTTAATGCCTCGGTGAGAAACAGTAGCAGCAAACCCTACAAGGTCTAAAATTGCTCCACCTCCAATTCCTACAATATAGGAATGACGATCAATTCCATATTGATCTACTGCCTGAATAATGGAATCCAAGCAATTAGGGTCATTCTTGCAAATTTCTCCTCCTGGAATGACCAAAGGTTCACTTGCTAGAATAAAATCCTCTGATTCCATAAAATAATTATGGATCTGATCCGCAAGTTCTGGCTGTTTTTCCATAAAACCCTCGTCAATAACAAAAAGCATTTTCTGTTTAAAACCGGGATTACTATGGTTTGCTAAATATGATTTAAATAGATTGTTTCCTAAAGTAAATAACCCTTTAGTGAAATAAACATTATATTGATATTCAATCGTGAATTTTTGTTCTAATATGCGTTCCATGAGACTTTAGATTTAGGTTACGGCAAATTTTTTGGCTAGGAAAATTGAAATAGGTAAAATAGCGCAGATTGCTAAAGCTAATGCCCAAAATCCGGAAATAGCGATCCAACTTGCGTTCATTAATATTAGTGCCAATACGCCAAACTTTACTGCTTTTCTAACATCCTGTGCATCCAATGATTTCAGAGCCTTAAACAATGGCGTTGCTATCATAATGGTAAAGAAAAGAATGAATACTAATGCTAAATAGTTCTTACTGATAAATGTGAAGTAGAGTAGGGTAAGGATTACAATTGAATATAATCCGATTGAAACTAATAAGGCTGTCTTATTATTCCCATAAACCTCTCCACGGCTAATATTGGTTACTGATGCAATGTAAATAATGGGGATAATTGCTATATACCAGAAAGATAATGACTCTGGTAATAACGCCATGCCCAATAATAAATTTAAGCCTCTGCAGCTACCCATTACAATAGGTCCCGCTATGAAGTGATGTTTTGCTTTTCCATTATACAATAAGCACATGATAACAATAGCTATTGAAAAATAAAAAGCAGTAATATTAACCTGAAAAGCAAGAAAACATCCAACAGCAAAGGCGATAGTGCCTAGTATTGCAGCGGATGATTGCTTTACCCTTCCTGAAGGAATAGGTCTTTCTGGTCTTTCGATTTTATCCAATGCAGCATCGAACACATCATTAAATACGATGCCTCCGGTATATAACAGCATACTGGATAAAGTAATCCAAATCAGACTATTCGTTTGAGGAAGATCACTTTGCAGGAATAAACAGGCTAAAGCAACGCCAGCTAAAACATCAGAAATTGCTGTTAAAACATTGGAAGGCCTGATTAATTGGATCCATGGTTTCAACATACTTCAGGAACTTAGGAGATAATAATAGAATCCTTATTTACCCTTGGTTGTTGACCGCCACGAAGAATTGTATTTCCTTCAAACTTCTCATTTGGATCTGCAAATAATGTTTTATCCAAATCATTTAAGTCCAGATGATTGCTTACTTGGAATGCGTCTAAGGCATTTTGATAACATACTTTTTCTACATCCTCCTTAGAAATACCAAGTTGCAGCATTAAAGCTGCGGTTTTTGGCACTGCTAATGGATCACTGATACCCCAATCTGCGGCAGAATTTACCATGATTCTTTCAGAACCATATTCTTTAACAATTTCTACCATTCTCTCATTTCCCATTTTGGTAAATGGATAAATAGTAAAGCCAGCATAGAATCCTCTATCTAGAACTTCTTTAACCGTTTCTTCGGAGTTGTGGTCGATAATAACCGTTTTTGGATCCAAACCATGTTCTATAGCAACATCCATACTTCTGGTTGTTCCTTTAGTTTTATCACGGTGTGGCGTATGAACCTGAACAGGAAGTCCAGCTTCTTTTGCTAATTCAAGTTGAGCTCGATAATATTTATCTTCTGCTGGAGTTTGATCATCATAACCAATTTCTCCAATACCAAGCACACCTTCCTTATAAATGAAATGAGGAAGAAGCTCCATAACTTGTTCAGCTAATGCTTCATTGTTGGCCTCTCTTGAGTTTAGGCCAATCGTACAGAAATGTCTGATCCCAAATTGAGATGCTCTAAATCTTTCCCAGCCAATAAGGCTACTGTAATAATCCTTAAAGGTATCAATCCCTGTCCTAGGCTGACCAACCCAAAATGCTGGTTCAATCAATAATAGGACCCCCGCATCAAACAGCGCTTGGTAATCATCCGTTGTACGTGAAACCATATGTATATGTGGATCCACGAATTTCATCCCTTTAATTAATTCAAAGTCCAACGGCATTGGTCTCCCCATGCTCGCTAAGTCTCTATTTAATTCTGTGCACATTCCTGTCTGTTTTTAATTTTCTCTAATAATTCTGGGCTAGATTTGCTTTGCTGCATTAAGATCTCTACAGCTCGAGCTGGTAAATGATCCTTTGCCAACTCCCATAACATGGGATTAATCTCTCTCTTGGCAGAGTCTCTTTCATAAATATAATCGACAATGGAATTTGCAAGATTAATGTTATTTCTGTCATAAAGACCATAAATCTTGTTTATATCCTTGCCGGTAAAAAAGCTTTTTAGCACAAGTTGGTTCCAGGCTTCTTCATTTAAGTATAGAGCAGGATATTTATTTTGCTCCATAATTGCTTCCTGCACTGGGCCAATATTGTTTCGTATGCCCTCTTTACAACGTTCAACCCAAATTCTAGGAAATTCATAAATGTTCAAGGCCGAATACAGAGCCACCAGCTCTTGCATATCAGCATAAAGAAACAGTTTTTCAATAAAACTAAAATAGGGTTCTTGTTGGTCTTGGATCAGGCTTAATAGATAAACCCGCGCAAGTCTAAGTACAGTCCAATTCTCAACAATCAATGGATTGTCTTCACTTTGGACTATACTTAGCAAATTATCCTTGCTGCTATTTAATTTCCTGCTTAACGAGGAAAAAATTCTTACGAAACTTGTAGAATAATTATCTGCAATTGTTTTTTCACATTCCTCTAAATAACTCTTCTCTTCTGCCGTTAGCAGCTGAAATAAGGTATCTCTCACTTGTCCTTTCCATTCCATATTGCGGATATTTATTTATAATAATTATTTCAAGATTTTAATCTGCATATCTTTATATTCGACTTTCATTGGAGGACCTACATGCACTTGAACACCAATTAATCCTTTGTCCTTACGGTTTTCAGGATCGTTGTCTACAACCTCTGCAATCACCTGGCCATTTAGAAGATGAGTTAGTTTATTGCCTTCAGCAATGATTTCTAATTCATTCCAATCATTCGGTTTAAGAAATGACTGCATTTGCTCTGGACTTGCTACTGAATCAATGATTTTCAGGTTAGTCCAAGCATTATTTTTTACCTCACCTTTTGCTCCATCTGCAGGATTCAATATTTCAGTACGTTGACCGCGGTATGCTAAGGTTGTACGCTTGCGTTCCTCATAGTTTTGACCGGTATAATTATTCTTTCCGTCAATGTCCGCCTGATAACCTCTCAAGGCATTCGGTACCTCCGTGAAACGATCGCTTCTGTAATTTACACCACTATTTCCATTTTCGGAAATTTTAAACTTAGTTTTCAATGAAAAGTTGGCAACATCACCTCCATTCCAGATCAAAAATGTATTAGTTTTTAATGGTTCTTGGTCTGCACGAATCTCTCCGGTCAGCACTCCATTCTCCATTTTCCAATAGGTTGTATCACCTTCCCAGCCGGATAATGAATTAGGATCAAACATGGCAACATAGCCCTCTTCTAAGCCTGTTGCATCAGTTGCTGTGCTGTCCTGTTTGTTGTTTTGTTCAGCATTGCTACCATTGCAAGAGCCTAGTAAAGCGGTAGCTGTAAGGCAAATACAGCCGAATTTAAATATTTTTCTCATGATGGATTATTCTTTAGATTATTTGTTTTTCCATTCTACGTTTGTGTCTTCCCATCTTCTATTGTTTGCAGAATTTAAGACTGCTTCACATACCTTCTGAGTCTCTAACGCATCACGGAATGTTGGGTGACATTCTTCACCCGTTTCTAGCGATTGTAAAAAATCTGCTACTTGATGAACAAAGGAATGTTCGTAACCTAATGATAGACCCGGAACCCACCATTTGTCCATGTAAGGTTGGTCTCCATCTGTTACATGAATTGACCTCCAACCCTTAACGATGGACTCATCAGCATTGTTGAAATATTCCAATCTGTTTAGGTCATGAAGATCCCATTTCAATGAACCTTTTTCACCGTTTATTTCAAAAGTGAATAAAGCTTTATGTCCACGGGCATATCTTGTAGATTCAAATAATCCTAATGATCCATTATCAAAGTGACAGTGAAATAAACAGGCATCATCAATCTTTACATCCTCTAATTTTCCAGTCTCATCATGAACTCTTTGTTTTACAAAGATCTCAGTTACCGATGAAACATCTTTAATACCACCATTAATCCACATAGCCAAATCAATACAATGAGCCAATAGATCTCCGGTTACTCCTGAACCTGCTGCTTCTGCATCCATTCTCCAGAAGGCAGCACCGCCTTGAGGTAGATTTTCATTGATAGTCCAATCTTGAAGGAAGTTCGTACGATAATGGAAAATCTTTCCTAGTTTACCACTATCAACGATTTGCTTAGCCAATGTTACTGCAGGTAAACGACGGTAGTTATACCAAATGGTATTCTTAACATGATTTGCTTCAACTGCATGTACCATTTTTTCACCCTCTTCCAAAGTTCTTGAAAGTGGTTTTTCACATAGGACCATTTTGCCAGCTGCAGCCGCTGCAACAGCAATTTCCATATGCATATTATTTGGTGTACAGATATCTACTGCATCAATATCATCTCTTGCAATCAGTTTTTTCCAATCCGTCTCATAAGATTCATATCCCCATTGCTCGGCAAAAGCCTTTACCTTATCTTCACTACGTGAACAAACCGCTTTTAAAACTGGAGTATACTCCAGGTCCGGAAAGAAATTACTTACACGTCTATACCCATTCGAATGGGTTCTTCCCATGAATCCACATCCGATTAATCCTATTCTTAATTCTTTTTTGCTCATAATTATTATTCGATTTATTCAGACCATCCATTTAAATCGCGGACATCAATCAGGGATTTCAATATTGAATTCCATGTCTCTTGTTTATGCATTACCTCATTAGGGAACATACATCCATCCCAACAGATATGATTAAACGCTTTTGTAAGTTTACCCGTGTCGTCTCTTAACCAGTAACCTGCATCTTTAGCAATATTCAATCTTCCATTAGGATCAGTTGGTAAACAATGTCTTCCTGTTTTATCATGAGATCCGGATCCGAAGACTGTTCCATCGTTTTGTGCAACGTGGAAATCAATCGTCCAGGGACGTAATTTTGAGGTTAGGAATTTCAATCCTCTTTCTAATTCCTCACGGTCTTCCCATTGAAAATCAGGTTTTAGGATGCGGTCTTCTGGTGCATTATAGCCCAATAAGTAAAGAAAAGTGTGTGACATATCCGCTTGAAAACCTATGTTATCACGGTCTACCATTTCAAGGGTATCCAACATGGTTTTCCAGCTTTGCATTCCACCCCAGCAGATTTCGCCTTCAGCAGCTAATCGCTCGCCGTATTCTGCTGCGGCATCACATGCTCTACGGAATGTTTCAGCGATAATTTTGGTGTTTTCAGTTGGATTTTTCGCCCATTCTTCTACACTAGTTGCTGAATCAATACGTATCACATTATTTGTGCGGATACCTTCTTTTCTAAGTTTAAAACCAAATTCAGCAGCTTTCCTTACAACTTCCACAAAACGATCACGATCTTGTTCTGAACCCATTGCAGAACCACCATCTGGTGGCCAAATAGGAGCAACCAAAGTGCCGATCTCTAAGCCATAAGTTCCGCCAATTTTATCAACTACTGATTTTATATAATCATCCGATGGATCCAATCTAACATGCGGATCAAATAATCCTAAATCAACACCATCGAATTTAATTCCATTTACTTCTGCGTTGGCCGTCTTCTCCAATAACTCATCTAATGATATGATAGGTTCGTGGTCTCCTTTTCCAACAATGCCCGGCCATGTAGCATTGTGTAATTTTGGGAAATTGTTATTGCTCATAACTAAGTTTATTTATTCAATTATTAACCTTTAACTACTAAATCTGGATTGTCAGGGCCAAAATGTTTCAGCATGACAATTGGATCAGTTTGTGAATGGTTTTGAATGGTTACACCTCTTTTTGCAGCTTCTTCAGAGACAAAGAACTCATCATTTGTTAATTGTCCATAGCGAATTAATGCCGGTGTCTCAATTGTCCAATCATTCATCTTTCCATATCCCTGCATCATAATTAATCCATAGGCAGCAGCATCTGTAATAGTTACAGTCTGTCCAGGGAATACTGTTAATTCTTTTGCGCTGAACGCAGTAGATTTATAACAAACCCATTTTTCAGAATAACCTGCACTCTCCATTTCCTTTTCATCTTTCACTGCTAATGGTGGCATGAATCTATTTTTCATCATATCAGGATCTACATTCAAATCCCAATCAATGATATCCATTAAAGCATCATAATCACCTTTCATATTTTCAGGAACACCTTTCCATAATAATTCCTCAGGAATAATAGCCTCATTCACCAAAGATTGGTACATCGCAAATACATCAGATGCTTTTTGTGGCTCATAAGTACATAGACTTCCTGGTGCATGCAATAAACCTGGAGGAACATCCCATCCAGTTCCTGGTTCTAAACGATATGCTTGTGAATAATTAGTGATTTTATTATCTCCTTTAGTGAAGTTTTCTAAACATTCTTTAATAGTTTCTTTTGGAGTTCCTGGTGCAATTCCTATAAATGTATAAGGGAAATCACCACCATGGTTATTTAACTGAGGTGGAAAATAATAGGCTTCTGGTTTTCCTTGTTGTTCAATTAATGCTGCTTTCTCATCATTGTGATGGATGTGATGTGGTAATGGACCCATGTTGTCAAAGAATTTTGAATACATAGGCCAGCTTTGATATTCATTCCAAAGACGATCACCAATAATTTTACCTTTTAATTCATTGACACAGTCTGCTAATAAAACCTGTTCAGTCTTTCCGTTTTCTTCATATACAACAAAACTCAAACCTTCGAATTCGCCAGTTAAGGGACCATTTTTTGCAGGGGTAGTTGAAGAGAACCATCGCTCATCAATTCCTCCACGTTCACCACCTAAAACATAGTAATCATCTGGGTGAAGCTTAATCCTTCTTCCGGGTACACAAAAAGATCTAGGAACCCAGTTTGGTGCCAGTCTTAATATTCCTTTTCCTTGCTCGAATGCTTTTTCAATGGTACTCATTCTTTTGATTTTTATAGGTTTATATACTTGTTTACAAATTCGTTAATGGAGGTAGTGGTATTCAATATACTGATTTCTAAATTATATTTCCTCTTTTCTCCCGGTTTCAATTGGATTAATTCTCCGCGTTCTCGCATAAGTTTCTGTCCAAGTGGGGGATTTGTTCCTGGTTCAAGCCCGGTTACATATTCTCCTTTTCCCCAATGCTGCCAATTGGTTAACCATGGCAATTGTTTTTTATTGAAACTTAGTTTCAATGCAAAGCCTAATTCTTCATTGTAAATCCCACATTCCGCTTTCCCATCTTCATCTGCTTCAACGTCGATTAAGGCTGCTTCTTCTCCTGAACCGCTATGATCTTCACGTGGTTCCTGGCAGGTTCGGAAGTCTTGTCCTTCCTTGAATATTTTGTTTGCTTCCCCTGTTTCTCGGGATTGCCATTCGCCTTTCCAAAGGAGTTTGGTACCCGAATTAATAAAAGGCCACCCAAAGTTGAAATGGTATAAAATCATATGGGAAGAATAGATATTACCGACATTTTGAACTTCGTCATCCAAGTAAATAGTAGGATTTCCTAGAGTACATCTAATAGTGCGCTTAATTTCGATGTTATCTCCTAGAGGATGGCCTTGGAATATTTTTGCTGTTATGGACATCTCTAAATCACCATTGGCAATATCAGGCTGCTTCACAGAAATAAGTTCTGCTGGGCTGTTGCTGAATTGATCATGTAAGCCTCTTTTTCCGAACTCATCTTCCTCTGGTCCGCCAACATGTGTTATGCCACAGGTCGTTAAAAGGCCTCCGCCGAAAGTTCTCAACCAATCTATTCCCTTATCGGAAAAAGGTTGTGGAGCGGTAACTCCTAGGCGACTTAGCCAACTCAAATTAAACTGGTTGAATGAAGCATCCGCAATATCCAGACCTCTATCGATTACTACCTTAAAGCGTAATCCCGCTCCGGTATTGATCCATGCAATACGTGTTCCTTTCCCTCTTCCATTATCTAAAATAGAAGTTTCAATGCCCCCAACTTGCGCATTATGGGAGACTTTATTCAACCAGTCTTGATTCGAGTTATCCAATTCTTTAATTATTTTTTCTTGTAAATCTCATTGTTTTCATTACCTCCTGACATCAGGTATGCAATGATATCTTTTACCTCATCAGGACTCATTACATTCAATGTTCCCGGAGGCATAATTGATACTTCTGAACGATTCATAGATTTTACATCACTCTTCGCAATATTCTTTGTAACATGCGGTGCATAAGGGTTTTGTGAAATCACATAGTTCTTTTCATCTTCACTCATTAAACGACCAAGAACAGAGTTTCCGTCTTTTAAGTTGAATACTTTAGATTCATATTGATCTGAAATTACTTTACTTGGTTCAATGATTGCCTCTAACATATCGCGTTTAGAAAAACGCGTTCCTAATTGTGTTAAGTCTGGACCTACTGAACCGCCTTCACCTTTAACAGTATGACATGAACCACATTTCACAGCCAAGAATAATTCTCTTCCACGTTTGAAATCTCTTATACCTGTGTTTTCATCAACTACCTTCAACGCAGAATCAATTTCCCATCCTCTTCCTGGTCCTTTAGGGCCTTCCACATTTTCAGCTAATCTTTTTCCGCTATCGTTTACCAATGAATCTCCAGACATTTTACCGTACATCGCCAATTGATCTTTTGGAACATTTTGTAATGCCATTTTACGAGCATTATCTATAAATCCGATGTAACTGTTACCGCCTTTATATCCAAAGGCTTTGTAATACCACTTGAAATATTCATCACGATACTCTGGAGTCCAACCAACGCTTGATTTACTTAATGCTGTTGCTAAAAAGATCTGTTGAGCAGGAGGGATGTTTGCTAACATATCGGCAATATCCAACCCATACTGAGGATTTCTTAAAATCATATCAGAAGAACTCATGTAAGTCGTTTGAATCGTATCATCTTTAGCATTTGCTAATAAATCCAATGTCTTCTTAACTGCTGGTTCGCTATTTAATGCTAGTAATACCTTAGCTAATTCTCTGTTTGTATAATTAGATTTTGCTGGGTATAAAGGTTCTAAACGTTGTGCAATTGCTGCAGCTGCAGGACCTTCTATTTTCCCCATTCTAGAAATCACAATTTCATATACCCTTAACAAGTTCTCTAACATCTTAGGGGTAATTTTATCAACAGGAATAGTTGCTAATTTGCTTAATACTTGTGGTTTGAATGAAGGATCAGCAACATGTGCTACTGCTACCATTGCTTCCGTCAAACGAACTACATTTTTTTCAGCCAATACCAAGTTCTTCCAAGAGTCAAATGGTTGATGCTCTAATGCTACGCGTGCTGCATAACGAATATGACGATCTTCATGTCCTAAATATTCCCATACCTTCTCAGCAGTTCCTGCAGCTGAAGGACGGTGATATTGCTCTATTTCGCGACGTAATTTGACTTCATCTGATGCTTCATTTTTGGCAACTTCATTCTTGATTTTAGCATAATCTTTATGGTATACACGATAAAGATCAGATTCTAATCTTCTACCTCCTGTTAAGAAATACAAAGCGCCATCTGGACCAATAGTACCATCAGTTAATGGTAAAGGTGAACCAGAAATAAACTCCTCTGCATTCGCTTTGTAACTAGCTCCATCAGCTGTTAGGTGAATGGCATAGACAATTCCAAAACTCCAATCGAAGGCTAACAAACTATTTCTGTATTTTTCTGGAAACTTAGCTTTGCCTGGATTGATAAAGTTCGTTGGTGAACCCTGACCAATGTTTAAAGCTGCTGGTAAATTATCCAAGAATCT
>Ga0233377_1000803_pt1 | contig 12940 bp, 7 predicted proteins | sample ElkDunMinimDraft_6_FD_191540 | JGI IMG/M metagenome (GOLD analysis project Ga0233377, IMG submission 191540) | Fecal eukaryotic communites from dung pellets of Tule Elk in California, USA - Elk Dung E36 | ecosystem: Host-associated > Mammals > Digestive system > Large intestine > Fecal | place...
GCGAAGTAGATGGCGATCGCCAGCCAGCTTCCCAGCCACAGCGCCGCGCCGGCCCAGCGCAGCCGGGCGAAGCCGTCCCACACGCGCGCGTCGCGGGCCACCAGGAAGCCCAGCAGGAACACCGCGAAGTACTGGGCGTGGTTGTACCAGTCGTCCAGCAGCGCGTGGGTGGACTCGAAGCGCCCCACCAGCAGCAGCCGGACCAGCGCCAGGCCCAGCGCCGGCCACAGCAGCAGGCCGAGGCCGCCCAGGCGCGTGCCCAGCGTCTCGCCCGCGCGCGCCAGCCCCCGGGGCAGGGCGCGCGCGAGCAGCCAGACCGCGACGGTGTAGACCCACAGGTAGGCGACGAACCACAGGTGGTTCCAGGTCGGCACGGCAAGGCAACCGTCGGCGTCGCAGAACCTGTCGTCGGCCGCGAGGTAGCGCCCCCAGAACGCGAGGTAGCCATCGTGGTAACCGCCCGGCAGTTGCTCGACTACTTCGTAGTAGGCCTGCGGCACCACCACGACCAGCATGCCGAAGACCAGGGGCACCAGCAGTCGCCACGAGCGCGGGCCGAGGAAGCCCCGGGGCCGGCCCGACGCGTCCTGGCGCGACTTCGCCAGCAGGAACGCGGTCGCCACGCCCGACACCAGGAACAGCAGCGACAGCCGCCAGGGTGCGCTCATCATCATCAGCGGCTCGAGCGCGGTCACCGGGGTGGGGCTTTTCACGTGCCAGTCCCAGCTCACGTAATACATGCCCACGTGGTAGAGCACGAGCAGGCCGAAGGCGAGGACGCGGACCCAGTCGAGATCGTAGCGGCGTTGCATGGTGGGTGGCCCGGGCGTGGAAGGTGCCCAGCATCCGGCGCCATCGGACGCCGCGCCAAGCGCGAAGTGACGGTCCGACGCCGGGCGGGGACGAGGTGCGGGTGCCTGGGGACGGTGCCCCCCGCCCGGCACGTAGAATCCGCGGCATGTCATCGACTGCCACCGCCTATGCCCGCTATGCCCGATGGCGACACTGGGCGGAAGCATGCTTCGTGGGCCTGATCCTCACGGCAAACGCCGTCGGCAACAGCGTCACCACCTGGATCGAGCTCCAGCGCTACCAGGACAATCCCTTCCAGCGCTGGGAGCCGGCGGTCTGGGAGGCGAGCAGCGCGGTGATGTGGGCGCTGCTGATCCCGCTGATCGCGCTGCTGGTCGCGCGCTTTCCCACCCACTGGCACAACCTGCCGCGGCGCCTGCCGCTGCACCTGGCCGCCAGCGTGGTGGTGTCGCTGCTGCACGTGGCCGGGATGGTCGGGCTGCGGGTGCTGGCCTACCGCTGGCACGGCATGCACTACGACTTCGGCCCCTGGCCGAGCGAACTGCTGTACGAATACCTCAAGGACGCGCGGACCTACGCCTGGATCGCGTTCCTGGTCGAGGCCTACCGCTGGTTGCTGCGCCGGCTGCAGGGCGAGGCCCGCCTGCTGTCGGCGCCCGACGCGGGCGAGCCGGTGGAGCCGGTGGATCGCCCGGAACGTTTCCTGATGCGCAAGCTGGGCCGGGAGTTCCTGATCGCCGCCAACGACATCGAGTGGATCCAGGCCTCGGGCAACTACGTCAACCTGCGGGTGCGCGGCCACGACTATCCCCTGCGCAGCACCATCGCCGGGATCGAGGAGCGGCTGGATCCGGCGCGATTCGTGCGCGTGCACCGCAGCTACATCGTCAACCTCGCGCAGCTGGTCTCGATCGAGCCGCTGGACACCGGCGATGCCAGGATCCACCTGCGCGACGGAACCACGCTGCCGGCGAGCCGGCGCCATCGCGCCGCGCTGCGCGAGCGCCTGGCCGACGCCTGAGCGCGCCGCGCCTCAGGCGCGCGGCTGCCACTCCACCGGCTCCCGGCTCGACACCACCTCGATATGCCCCCGACCAGCGTGGGCCGCGGGGTCTGCCAGCAGTTCGGCCACCGGAACCCGGCAGTCGTCGTGGCCCCAGACCCCGACCCAGGCGTCGCGCCCGCCGTGCTTGGCCGCGTACAGCGCGCGGTCGGCGACCGAGAGCGCGTCCTGCCAGTCCGGCGTGGTCGAGGGCTGCGGGCAGAACGGATGGCTGGCGAAGCCGATCGATACCGACAGCGTGTCGCCCTCGCCCGACCCGCCCGAACCGGCCGATGCCGCGGCCTCGCGCAGGCGTTGGGCCACGGCGCAGGCGCCGGCCAGGTCCAGTCCGCGGCAGCCGACCAGGAATTCCTCGCCGCCCCAGCGCGCGACCACGTCGCCCGGACGCGAACACGCCCGCAGCTCCCGCGCGACCGCCTTGAGCACGGCGTCGCCGGCGGCATGGCCGTGGCGGTCGTTGCGGGACTTGAAGTGGTCGATGTCGATCAGGAAGACCACGTTGCGGCGCGCGCCGCGCGCTGGACCGGGGCCCTCGAGGTCGAGCAGGCGCGAGGCCGCGCGACGGTTCAGCAGGCCGGTCAGCCCATCGATCGTGCTCAGCCGGCGCAGGCGCGCGGTGACTCCGCGCTGGTACCAGACGAAGGCGGCCACCAGCAGGATCAGCGCGCCCACGCCGACCAGCGCTCCGTTGCGCAGCCGCGCCGCATGCGCCATCCGCAAGGCCTCGATCCGGCGCTCTTCCTGCAGCCGCTGCAGCTCCTCGCCGCTGCGCGTGTCCTCCAGCTTGGCCTGCATGCTGGCCAGCGCGCCGAGTTCGACCCCGCGCGCATGCGCGCCCTCCAGCGCCCGCAGCGCCTCGGAGGCCTCCAGCGCCTCGCGCCACCGTTCCAGGGCGGTGAGCGCGGCCAGCTGCGCGGCCAGCGCCTCGCGGTGCTCGGCGAGCCCCTCCGTCTTGGGTAGCAACTCGCTGGCATGTTGCGCCTGTACCAGCGCGTCGGCCGGATCGCCCCGGCGCAGCGCCAGATGGGACAGGCGCAGCAGGGTGCCGGCGGCGCCGGTGGCGTCTTCCAGCGCACGCTGCCGCTGGGCGATCTCCAGCAACTGCGTGCGGGCCACGTCGGCATCGCCGGTCCCTGGTCCCTGCAGCGCCTCCAGCGCCAGGCGTTCGGCCCGGGCCCGCTGCAGCAACACCTCCTGGCCGCTGTCGGCGGCGGCGCGCTCGGCGGCGGCGAAGGCGGCCAGCGCATCGTCCACCCGACCCATCCGCCGGTAATTGCTGCCGCGGTTGTAGGGCAGGAGGGCATCGGCCTCGCCGGCGCGCTGCTGCACGGCGGTGGCGCGGGCGTAGTAGGCCTCCGCCTGGTCGTAGGCGTCCAGGGCTTCGCTGTGGATGCTCGCCACGTTGCTGAGCATGGCGACCTGGGCCAGATCCGACTCGCTCTGTCGGGCCGCCTCGTAGGCGCGGGCGTAGTACTCCAGCGCGGGGCCGATGCGCCCGAGGCTGTGCAGGGTCGCCCCGGCGTTGGAGAGGGCGCGCAGGGCGAATTCCGGCGGCACCTGGCGATCGGCCAGCAGCGCCGACATCTCCGCGACCGCCGACTCGGCCTTGGCCGCGTCGCCGGCCAGCGCGGCCGAGCGCCCGAGGCAGGCAAGCAGCTTGATCCGGGCTTGCTCGCCGATGCCGGGGGCGGCCAGGGCCGTTTCGGCCACCTTCACCGCGCCTGCGGGGTTGGCGTCGCGCAGTTCGAAACAGCGCAGCGCCTCGGCATCGGCTCCGCTATCGGCGTCCGCGGCCGCCGGCAGGGGCGCCAGCAGCAGCGCCGGCAGCAGGAGGGCGAGCAGTCCGGGGGCAGGAAAGGGCATCGATGCGGGTTCCGGCCGTGGGGCCGGCCGCGGTCGGCCGATACTAGCGGACTCCCTCGCGCGTGCGCGTGAGGGAGCGCGCCGGTTTTGATAGAATCCACGGTCGCAAACCACGCGGTTTTTTCCGATGATCGAACTCAATCCCGTGCGCCAGCGCATCGCCGACCTCTCGGGTCGGCTGGATGCGCTGAGGGGGTTTCTTTGACTACGATGCCAAGCGCGAACGGCTCGAAGAAGTAGAGCGCGAGCTCGAGAATCCCGACGTCTGGAACGACCCCGACCGCGCCCAGGCGCTGGGTCGCGAGCGCTCCATGCTCGACAAGACGGTCAACGGCATCCGCCGCCTGAGCGAAGGCCTGGCCGGCGCGGGTGAGCTGCTGGAACTGGCCGAGATGGAGGACGACGAGGGCACCGCGCTGGCGGTGGTCGCCGACGTCGATGGTTTCCAGAAGGGCGTGGAGCAGCTGGAGTTCCAGCGCATGTTCTCCGGCCAGATGGACGGGGCCAACGCCTTCGTCGACATCCAGGCCGGCGCCGGCGGCACCGAAGCCCAGGACTGGGCCGAGATGCTGCTGCGCATGTACCTGCGCTGGTGCGAATCGCGTGGCTGGAAGACCGAGCTGATGGAAGTCAGCGGCGGCGACGTGGCGGGCATCAAGTCGGCCACGCTCCGTGTCGAGGGCGAGTTCGCCTATGGCTGGTTGAAGACCGAAACCGGCGTGCACCGGCTGGTGCGCAAGTCGCCGTTCGATTCGGACAACCGCCGCCACACCAGCTTCACCTCGGTATTCGTCTCGCCCGAAGTCGACGACAACATCGACATCGAGATCAACCCGGCCGACCTCAGGACCGACGTCTACCGTTCTTCCGGTGCTGGCGGCCAGCACGTCAACAAGACCGAATCGGCGGTGCGCATCACCCATGTGCCCACCGGCATCGTGGTGGCCTGCCAGACCGGTCGCAGCCAGCACCAGAACCGCGACAACGCGATGAAGATGCTGGCGGCAAAGCTCTACGAGCTGGAGATCCAGAAGCGCAACGCCGAGCGCGATGCGGTGGAGGCGACCAAGTCCGACATCGGCTGGGGCAGCCAGATCCGCAACTACGTGCTCGACCAGAGCCGCATCAAGGACCTGCGCACCGGCATCGAGCGCAGCGACACGCAGAAAGTGCTCGACGGCGACCTCGACGAGTTCGTCGAGGCCAGCCTCAAATCCGGCCTCGAGGCCGGCGCCAAACGCAGCGACGCCGCATGATCGCCGCCACGGCCCGTGGGGCCGTGGCAGCCATCCCGTAAGCCGACCCGGCCGCCCGCGGTCCGCAGGCGCCGGAGAACAGGCAAGGGCCCGCAGAGGCCCGACTCCCCGAGCGACACTCCTCCGACCCTCAACCCCGAACCCGGTTCCCGAACCTCCCCCCAATGGAGCCAACACCATGACCGATCCAGTCCATCCGCAGGCTTCGCCTGCCGACGAGAACGCCCTCATCGCCGAGCGCCGCGCCAAGCTGGCGACGCTGCGCGGGCGGGGCGTCGCCTATCCCAACGACTTCCGGCGCCACGACTACGCGCAGGACCTGCAGGACGAGTACGCCGACGCCGGGCGCTGGACCGGCGAGGCGCTCGAGGCCAGCGGCCGCCGCGTGGTCCTGGCCGGTCGCATGCTCGCCAAGCGCCTGATGGGCAAGGCCGCGTTCGCGCAGATCCAGGACGTCAGCGGCCGCATCCAGCTGTTCCTGCAGTCCGAGGCGCTGGGCGACAGCTACGAGGCGTTCAAGGGCTGGGACGTGGGCGACATCGTCGGCGCCGAGGGCACCCTGATGCGCACCCGCACCGGCGAGCTGTCGGTCAAGGTCGAGCGCCTGCGCCTTCTGACCAAGTCGCTGCGCCCGCTGCCCGACAAGTGGCATGGCCTGGCCGACGTGGAGCAGCGCTATCGCCAGCGCTACGTCGACCTGGTGGTCACCCCCGAATCGCGCGAGGTCTTCGTCAAGCGCTCGCGCATCATCGCCGCGATCCGGCGCTGGCTCGACGCGCGCCGCTTCCTCGAGGTCGAGACCCCGATGATGCACTACCTCGCCGGCGGCGCCGCGGCGCGCCCGTTCGTGACCCACCACAATGCGCTGGACATGGAGATGTACCTGCGCGTGGCGCCCGAGCTCTACCTCAAGCGCCTGGTCGTGGGCGGCTTCGAGCGCGTCTACGAAATCAACCGCAACTTCCGCAACGAAGGCGTCAGCACCCGGCACAACCCGGAGTTCACGATGCTGGAGCTGTACGAGGCCTACGTCGGCTGCGACGAGATCATGGACCTCACCGAGGACCTGATCCGCGACGTGGCCCAGGAGACCCTCGGCACCATGACCGTGCAGTGGGAAGGCACCACCATCGAACTGGCGCCGGCGTTCCGCCGCTGGAAGATGGAAGAGGCGGTGCGCGAGCTCAACCCGCACATCAGCCAGGCCGACATCCGCGACCGCGACGCGATGGCCCGCCACTGCGAGGCGCTGGGCATCAAGGTCCAGCCGTCCTGGGGCTGGGGCAGGCTGCTGCTGGAAATCTTCGAGGCCACGGTCGAGGAGAAGCTGATCCAGCCGACCTTCATCACGCACTATCCGGTGGAAGTCTCGCCGCTGGCGCGCGAGTCCGACGTCGAGCCCGGCATCACCGACCGCTTCGAGCTGTTCATCAACAGCAAGGAGATCGCCAACGGTTTCTCCGAGCTCAACGATCCGGAGGACCAGGCGGCCCGCTTCCGCGCGCAGATGGAGGCCAAGGCCGGCGGCGACGAGGAGGCGATGAACTACGACGCCGACTACATCCGCGCCCTGGAGGTCGGCCTGCCGCCCACCGGCGGCCTGGGCGTCGGCATCGACCGGCTGGTCATGCTGCTGACCAATTCCAGCTCGATCCGCGACGTGCTGTTGTTCCCCCAGATGCGGCCTGAAACCGCGGCCTGAGGGAAGGCGCCGGGCGCTGCTGCAGCGCCCGGCGTTTGCGTCCATACTGGGGGCGCTGCAGGACGGAGGGATCCGGGGAATGGGCACGGGACTTGCTTACAATCCATCGATGGGGCAGCGGTCCGGTCCTTCCGGGCCGGTGCGCAAGCCCCCGGAGCCAGACGTCCCCATGAACATCGTCATCGTCGACGACCAGACCTCCGCCCGCACCATGCTGCGGCACATCCTCGAGGACATCGGTCCGGAGCTGGAGGTGCACGATTTCGGCGACCCCCAGGCCGCCCTGCGCTGGTGCGAGGAGAATCGCCCCGACCTGTTGCTGCTCGACTACCGCATGCCGGTGATCGACGGCCTGGAGTTCGCCCGCAGGTTCCGCAAGCCGCTGCTGCACCGGGACGTGCCGGTGGTGCTGGTGACCGTGGTCGGCGACGAGCCGATCCGCCAGGCCGCGCTGGATGCCGGCGTGATCGACTTCCTGGTCAAGCCGGTGCGCCCGCGCGAACTGCGCGCGCGCTGCCGCAACCTGCTGCAGTTGCGGCAGCAGTCCGAATCGGTCAAGCAGCGCGCGCTGTCGCTGGAACAGCGGCTGCTGTCGAGCATGCACGAGGTGGAGGAGCGCGAGCGCGAGACGCTCAACCGGCTGGCCCGCGCGATCGAGTACCGCGATGCGGGCAGCAGCACCAACCTGGCGCGGCTGGCCGCGGTGGCCGGACTGATCGCCGAGCAACTCGGGCTGGTCGAGGACGAGGTGCGGATGATCGAGCTGGCCGCCCCGCTGCACGATATCGGCAAGATCGCCATCCCCGACGCGGTGCTGCTCAAGCCCGGCCCGCTCGACGCGGAGGAACTGGCGGTCATGCGCGAGCACCCGCGTATCGGCCATGAGCTGCTCTCGGGCAGCCAGAACCGCTTCATCCAGCTCAGCGCGGTGATCGCCCTGCGTCACCAGGAGCGCTACGACGGCAGCGGCTATCCCGATGGCCTGGCCGGCGAACAGATCCCGCTGGAGGCGCGCATCGTCGCGGTTGCCGACGTGTTCGACGCGCTGGTGTCCAAGCGGCCCTACAAGCGCGCCTGGGCCATGGAAGAGGCGCTGGACTACATCGCCGCGCAGTCGGGCAAGCTGTTCGACCCCGGCTGCGTTGCCGCGCTGGTAGGAAGCCGCGACCGGCTGGTGGCCATCTGCCGCCAGTTCGAACCCGCGGCGCCCGCGCCGGAGGCCTGAGCGGCCGGCCGGTCAAGCGCGCAGCCTGAAGGGCTGTGCGATCCCTGAAAGGGTCGTCTGCGTGCCGGGCGCGAAGCCTTGCGCCGAAGCTGACGCACAGGGGCAGGTTGTGCCCCTGTGCGGCCGGGTCAGGCGGTCTCGTCGCGCAGGGCGCGGCGCAGGATCTTGCCCACGTTGGTCTTGGGCAGTTCGTCGCGGAACTCCACGTAGCGCGGCTGCTTGTAGCCGGTAAGGTTCTCGCGCGCGTGCGCCTTGACCTGCTCGACGGTGAGCGCCGGATCCTTCTTCACGATCACCAGCTTGACTGCCTCGCCCGAACGCTCGTCCGGCACGCCGACCGCCGCGACCTCGAGCACGCCGGGCAGCATCGCGATCACGTCCTCGATCTCGTTGGGATATACGTTGAAGCCCGAGACCAGGATCATGTCCTTCTTGCGGTCGACGATGTAGAAGAAGCCGTTCTCGTCCATCTTCGCCATGTCGCCGGTGTGCAGCCAGCCGTCGGCGTCGATCGCCGCGGCGGTGTCCTCGGGGCGGTTCCAGTAGCCCTTCATCACCTGGGGGCCGCGCACGCACAGTTCGCCGACTTCGCCGGTCGGCAGGATGTTGCCGTCCTGGTCCTTGACGCAGCAGTCCGTCGACGGGATCGGCAGGCCGATCGAGCCGTTGTACTCGGGCAGGTCCCAGGGGTTGATGCAGGCCGCGGGCGAAGTCTCGGTGAGACCGTAGGCTTCCAGCAGGGTCACGCCGGTCACCTTCTTCCAGCGCTCGGCCACCGAGCGCTGCACCGCCATGCCGCCGCCCAGGGTCAGGCGCAGCGGCGAGAAGTCGATCTCGTCGAAGCCCGGCGTGTTGAGCAGCCCGTTGAACAGGGTGTTGACGCCGGTAATGGCGGTGAACTTCTCGCGCTTGAGCTCCTTGACGAAGCCGGGCATGTCGCGCGGATTCGTGATCAGGATGTTCTTCGCGCCGTACTTCATGAACACCAGGCCGTTGGCCGTGAGCGCGAAGATGTGGTACAGCGGCAGCGCGGTGACGATGACCTCCTCGCCCAGCCGCACGTTGGTGCCGATCCAGGCCGAAGCCTGCTGCATGTTCGCCACCAGGTTGCGATGGGTGAGCATCGCGCCCTTGGCCACCCCGGTGGTGCCGCCGGTGTACTGCAGGAAGGCGATGTCGTCGTGGGTGATCTGCACCGCCGGCAGCGGATGGCGGCTGCCGCGCTTGAGCGCCTCGCGGAAGCGGATCGCCTGCGGGATGTCGAACTCCGGCACCATCTTCTTGATGTTGCGCAGCACGAAGTTGACGATCGGTCCCTTGGGGAATCCGAGCAGGTCGCCCAGTCCGGTCGTGATCACTTGCTGCACGGGGGTCTGCGGCAGCACTTCCTGCACGGTCCTGGCGAAGTTGTCCAGGACCAGGATCACCGCCGCGCCCGAGTCCGCCAGCTGGTGGCGCAGCTCGCGCGGCGTGTACATCGGGTTGACGTTGACCACGGTCAGGCCGGCGCGCAGCACGCCGAACGTCGCGATCGGATACTGCAGGCAGTTGGGCATCATGATCGCGACGCGATCGCCCTTCTTGAGCTTCAGTTCGCCAAGCAGGTAGCCGGCGAACTGGCGGCTGAGTTCGTCGATCTGGGCGTAGGTGAGCACCTTGCCCATGTTGGTGAAGGCGGGGCGGTCGCCGAACTGGCGGATCGACTGATCGAGCACCGCGGGGATCGACTGGAACTCGTCGACGTCGATTTCAGCGGGAACGCCCGCAGGATAGTGCTTGAGCCACGGCCGTTCGATCGTCATGTTGTCCCCTTCCGCAGAACGTTGTGCCGGCATTCTGGGCGATACCGATCAGTACGGAATTGGAGCATAGGCCCCTGGGACTGGCAAGGCGCGTGGCTGCGCAACGCTTCGGTCCGGCCGCTTGGCATCGTAGAGTCGCGTGCATGGAATCGATCGATCACCCCGGGCGTGCGCGGCGCGCCCTGCTTGGCCTGGGCTGCGGACTGGCGCTGTTTTTCCTGCTGCAGGGCTGTTCTCGCGACAATCCCGAGGCGGCGCTGCGCGCGCGCATCGCCGCGCTGGCCGACAGCATCGAGCGCGAACCTGCTGCGCTGCAGCAGTATCTGGCCGAGGACTTCATCGGCAACGGCGGGCTGGATCGCAGCGGCGCGCGCGCGATGGCGCTGGCCTACCGGTTGCGCTATCGCGACACGGGCGTGGTGATCGGGCCGCTCGCGCTGCAGATGGGCCCGGGCCATGCCACGGCACGTTCCACGGTGGTGCTGCGCGGCGGCAGCGGCCTGCTGCCCGAGGGCGCGGGCGCCTACGAGGTGGAATCGGGCTGGCGGCTGGAAGGTGGCGAGTGGGTGCTCGCCAGCCTCCGCTGGCAGCGCGCCCTCTGACGGGCGCGGCCGGAGAGTCGTCGCCCGTTCTTGGCGAGGGCGGTTACTGACGCGACGCGAGTTGGCGGAGCACGTAGTGGAGCAGGCCGCCGTGGCGGAAGTACTCCACTTCCTTCGGCGTCAGCAGCAGCACGTCCACCTCGAAACGCGTCGAGGAGCCGTCGGCGCGGGTCGCGACCACGGTGGCCTGGCGGGCGCGACCATCGTCCAGGCCCACGATGTCGATGGCCTCGGTGCCGTCCAGTCCATGCGTCTGCGCGTTCTCGCCCTCGCGGAACTGCAGCGGCAGCACCCCCATGCCCACCAGGTTGGCGCGGTGGATGCGCTCGAAGCTCTCGGCGACGATGGCGCGGATGCCGAGCAGGTTGGTGCCCTTGGCGGCCCAGTCGCGCGAGGAGCCGGTGCCGTATTCCTTGCCTGCGAACACCACCGTGGGCACGCCTGCCTCGCGGTAGCGCATCGCCGCGTCGTAGATCGGCATCTTCTCCGGCTCGGCGGCCGTTCCCGGGGCGCCGAAGTACAGGGTGTTGCCGCCTTCCTCGCCGCCGAAGAACAGGTTCTTGATGCGGATGTTGGCGAAGGTGCCGCGCACCATCACATCGTCGTTGCCGCGGCGACTGCCGTAGCTGTTGAAGTCGGCCGGCTGCACGCCGCGCGACTGCAGGAAGCGCCCGGCCGGTGAATCCTTCTTGATGTTGCCGGCCGGGGAGATGTGGTCGGTGGTGATCGAATCGCCGAAGATGCCCATCACCCGAGCGCCGCGGATGTCGCTGATCGCGCCCACTTCCATGGTCATGCCATCGAAGTAAGGCGGGTTCTTGATGTAGGTCGAGGCGTCGTCCCACACATAGAGTTCGCCATCGGGCGAATCGATGGTGTTCCAGCGGCTGTCGCCCCGGAAGACGTCGGCGTAGTTGTCCTTGAACATCTCCGGGCCGATGGTCTGCGCGATGAAGTCGCCGATCTCCTTGTTGCTGGGCCAGATATCGCGCAGGAACACCGGCTTGCCGTCGCGGTCCTCGCCCAGCGGCTCGCTGGTCAGGTCGATGTCGACCGTGCCGGCGAGCGCGTAGGCCACCACCAGCGGCGGCGAGGCGAGGTAGTTCATCTTGACCTCGGAGTGGATGCGGCCTTCGAAGTTGCGGTTGCCCGACAGGACCGAGGTCACCACCAGGTCGCCGGCGGCGATGCCGGCGCTGACTTCCTGGGGCAGGGGGCCGGAGTTGCCGATGCAGGTGGTGCAGCCGTAGCCCACAACGTAGAAGCCCACCTTCTCCAGTTCGTCCAGCAGGCCGGCCTTGGAGAGGTAGTCGGTGACCACGCGCGAGCCCGGCCCGAGCGAGGTCTTGACCCAGGGCTTGCGGTCGAGGCCGCGGGCCGCGGCGTTGCGTGCCAGCAGGCCGGCGCCGATCATGACCGCGGGGTTCGAGGTGTTGGTGCAAGAGGTGATCGCGGCGATCACGACCGCGCCGTCCTTGAGCCGGACGGTCTGGCCCTCGAGCTCGATGTCGTGGAAGCCGCGGCTCTGCTGCTCGTTGCCCACGGCCGCGCCGCCGCCTTCGCCGATGTAGCGCGCCACCTCGGGATTGCGCTGGTCGCGGCTGGCGGTCAGCGCGGGCAGGTTCTCGCGGTAGTTGCGCTTGACGTCCTCCAGCAGCACGCGGTCCTGCGGGCGCCGCGGGCCCGCCATCGAGGGCTTCACCTCGCCCATGTCCAGGTGCAGGACGCTGCTGTAGTCGGCCTCGGGCGCGCCGGGCTCGTGCCACAGGCCCTGCGCGCGCGCGTAGGCCTCGACCAGTTCGATCTGCTCGGCGCTGCGCCCGGACAGGCGCAGGTAGTTCAGCGATTCGGCGTCGATCGGGAAGATGCCGCAGGTCGCCCCGTACTCGGGCGCCATGTTGCCGATCGTGGCGCGGTCGGCCAGCGGCAGGTGCTGCAGGCCATCGCCGAAGAACTCGACGAACTTGCCCACCACGCCGTGCTGGCGCAGCATCTGGGTGACCGTCAGCACCAGGTCGGTGGCGGTCGCGCCTTCGGGCAGCCGGCCGGTCAGGCGGAAGCCCACCACCTGCGGGATCAGCATCGAGGAGGGTTGGCCGAGCATCGCCGCCTCGGCCTCGATCCCGCCCACGCCCCAGCCCAGCACGCCGATGCCGTTGATCATCGTGGTGTGGCTGTCGGTGCCGAATACGGTGTCCGGGTAGGCCCAGGCCTGGCCGTCCTTCTCGCCGGTGAACACCACCCGTGCCAGGTTCTCGAGGTTCACCTGGTGGACGATGCCGGTATTGGGCGGCACCACCTTGAAATTGTCGAAGGCCTTCTGCCCCCATCGCAGGAAGCCGTAGCGCTCGCGGTTGCGCTCGAACTCGATGCGTCCGTTGATGTCCAGCGCGTCGGGCCGGCCGAACACGTCCACCTGCACCGAATGGTCGATGACCAGTTCCGAGGGAATCAGCGGGTTGATCTGCTCGGGCCGGCCACCCAGGCGCACCACCGCATCGCGCATGGCCGCCAGGTCCACCACGCAGGGCACGCCGGTGAAGTCCTGCAGGACCACGCGGGCCGGCATGAAGGCGATCTCGGTGTCGGGCTGCGCCGCCGGATCCCACTGCGC
>Ga0233377_1000805_pt1 | contig 12932 bp, 8 predicted proteins | sample ElkDunMinimDraft_6_FD_191540 | JGI IMG/M metagenome (GOLD analysis project Ga0233377, IMG submission 191540) | Fecal eukaryotic communites from dung pellets of Tule Elk in California, USA - Elk Dung E36 | ecosystem: Host-associated > Mammals > Digestive system > Large intestine > Fecal | place...
ATTATTTTGCAATGTAAACATCAATGCTGTAGTTGAATCTATTGATGCTCCTACCATTTACGATGTTCCATTGAATATGTTGAGAGAACAATTAGACAAGACAGTATTAGCTAAATTGAAACTTTCAACTAAGAATGAACCAGATTTAGAAAACTGGAAATCATTTTTAGGTCGTTTGAAAAATCCGACGGATGAAGTTAATATTGGCTTAGTAGGTAAATATGTTGAACTACCTGATGCCTATAAATCTATTGCTGAATCATTTATACACGCAGGTGCAACAAATGAAACTAAAGTAAAAGTAAAATTTATAGCTGCAGAAAGCGTAAATCAAGAAAACGTTGCAGAGAAATTAAAAGGTTTAGACGGTGTACTGGTAGCGCCAGGGTTCGGTGAACGCGGCTTAGATGGAAAATTAGAAACCATCCGTTATGTTCGCGAGAATAAGATTCCGTTTTTTGGTATCTGTTTAGGAATGCAATGTTCAGTAATCGAATTTGGTCGTAATGTATTAGGTCTGAAAGGAGCTAATAGTTTTGAGATGGATGAGAAAACTCCACACCCGGTTATCAATTTGATGGAAGAACAAAAGAACATCAAAAATATGGGCGGAACGATGCGCTTAGGTTCTTATGAATGTGAAATCAAAAAAGGAACAAAAGCACATTTAATCTATGGAAAGTCGAAAATTTCAGAAAGACATCGTCATCGTTATGAATTTAACAATGCGTATCTAAAAGATTACGAAAATGCAGGAATGATAGCTTCAGGCATCAATCCAAGCACTGGACTGGTAGAAATTGTAGAATTAAAAGACCATCCTTTCTTTGTTGCTGGACAATTTCACCCAGAATTAAAATCAACAGTTGTGAATCCTCACCCACTTTTTGTTAGCTTTGTAGCCGCTGCATTAACGCACAAGAAATCAAAGTAGGTTTTAGAACACTACAATATTATAGTAATAAATAAACAATGGATAGAAATAACATTCTAGGTTTCGTCTTTATCTTTGCCATCTTGGCGGGTTCCTTTTATTTGCTGAGGCCCTCACAAGATGAGATCAAAAAAGAACAACAATTACAAGATTCTATTAAAAGAGCAAAAGAAGGGCTAGCTCCTGTGAGCGATTCCTTAAAAGCTGTAACTGAAGCACCAAAAGTTGCAGACTCTGTTTTATTAACTCAACCATTTGGAGCTGCATCCGTAGGAACTGAGCAATTCGTAGCATTAGAAAATGAATTATTAAAAGTTAATGTTAGTTCTAAAGGTGGTCGAGTAAAATCAGTAGAGCTTAAAGGTGAAACTAATTTTGACGGTTCTAAACTTATCTTATTTGATGGTGATGACAATCGATTTGGACTTGAATTCAATGTTCCTGGAAAGGCTGTAAAAACCAATGATTTGTTCTTCCAAGCGCAAGGTGCTGGTTTCACAGTTGCTGGACAAGATTCCAAATCATTGACAATGCGTCTTTCTTATGCTCCTGATAAGTATATAGATTATATATATACATTAAAAGGAAATGATTATAACGTTCAGTTTGACATCAAAACAGTAGGTATCGGAAGTTTAGTAGATGTGAATTCAAAAAACATCTTATTAAACTGGGAAACCACTTTAATGCAGAAAGAACGTAATGCAAAATCAGAACGCGAAAAATCATCTATATTTTACAGAAATGAAGAGGGATCTGTAGATCATCTTTCAGAATCAAAAGATGATGAAGAAAAAATTGAAGAGAAACTATCTTGGATAGCTTTCAAACAGCATTTCTTTTCTACTATTCTAACAAGTAAAGAAGGATTTGTTAATGCAGATTTAAAATCAACATTCATTACCCAAGATAGTGTAGTTAAACATTATAGAGCTACTTCAGAACTTGCTTTAAACAAGCAGAATGATGGTCAATACAGCTTTAGCTTCTACTATGGTCCTAATAAATACAAAACTTTAAAGGCTGAAGGTAATGGTTTTGATAAAATCATTAATATGGGATGGGGTCCTATGGGATGGATTAATAAATTTATCACTGTTCCAATTTTTGATTTCTTAGATGGTTTTAACATGAATTATGGTATTGTTATTCTTATCCTTACCTTATTCTTAAAACTATTAATGTTCCCATTAACATACAAATCTTACCAGTCAATGGGTAAAATGCGTGTGTTAAAACCACAATTGGATGAAATAAAAGCTAAGGTTGGTGATGATAATCCGATGTTATTGCAACAAGAGCAAATGAAGTTATATAAACAAGCAGGAGTAAATCCTCTCGGCGGATGTTTACCTCTAGTGCTTCAAATGCCTTTCACGCTAGCATTTTTCTTCTTCTTCCCGAATTTATTTGAACTACGTGGAGAAAGCTTCCTTTGGATAAAGGATTTATCAACATATGATGCTCCTATTACATTTGCACCTCTACCTTTATTAGATGTAGACCACATTTCATTTATGTGTATCTTGATGACTTTGACTACCTTGTTAACTACTTGGTATAATAACTCAACATCAGGTGCTGTAAACAACCAAATGAAATATATTGGTTATATCATGCCATTGATTTTCTTCTTTGTATTAAATAGCTTCCCAGCAGGTTTGAACTATTATTATTTCCTATCTGCAGTGCTTACATTCTTAACTCAAGTACTTATTCGTCAATTTGTAAATGATGATAAAATCCTTGCAAGCATTGAGGCTAACAAAAAGAAACCTCAAGGAGAAAAGAAACAATCTTCTTTCCAAAAGAAAATGGAAGATATGATGAGACAACAACAAGCATCTCAACAGAATAAAGACAAGAATAAATAATAAAAAGAAATCCCCGGTTTGTTCCAAACCGGGGATTTCTTTTTATTAGGCAACAGACAAAAGACATCAGACAAAAGAACAGGCATAGTTTACTTCTAATTAGACAACAGAGAATAGACTACAGACACTAGACAAGGCATAGTTTATTTCTAATTAGACTACAGAGAATAGACTACAGACACTAGACAAGGCATAGTTTATTTCTAATTAGACAACAGAGAATAGACTACAGACACTAGACAAAGGCATAGTTTACTTCTAATTAGACTACAGACAATAGACAAAGAACAGACAAGGTTTATTTTTAATAAAAAAAACCTATTTATCAAGTATCTAGAGTCTTTTGTCTAATGTCTATCCCCTAGACTACAGACACTAGACAAGGCATAATTTACTTCTAATAAAGAATAAAACACCTCTTTGTCAACTATCTAGACTCTGATGTCTTGTGTCTTTTGTCTAATGTCTAAAACCTAGACAAAAGCACTAATTCCTGTAATACTTCTACCGACAATAAGGGAATTAATTTCTTTGGTACCCTCGTATGAATAAATTGCTTCGGCATCTGCTAAAAAGCGGGCAACATTATATTCCAATAGAATTCCATTTCCTCCCATTACCTCTCTTGCTTTAGACACAATATCCCTCATTCGTAGTGTACAGAACACTTTAGCCAAGGATGCGTGTTCATCCCTTAACTTTTCATCATCCTGTAATTCGGAAAGTCTGAATACAAGTGTTTGCATAGCAGTAAGATTAGATAACATTTCTACTAAATGATTTTGGATCAATTGAAATGAGGCAATAGGTTTGCCAAACTGCTCTCTTTTGATAGTATAGTCCAAAGCATTTTCATATGCCCCTCTAGCGCATCCTACAGCCATCCATGCCACTCCTGCCCTCGTCATCTGTAGTACTTTTGCGGTATCCTTAAATGAATTTGCATTAGGCAATCGATCTGACTCAGGAACAACGCAATCCGTTAATGTAATTAATCCATTCTGAACGATTCTTAGGGCCATTTTATCCTTAATTTTCTCGACAGAGAAACCTGGATTCTCTTTACGTACAATAAAGCCTTTTACTTGTTGATCGTCAAGATCACGAGCCCAAATAATTGTAATATCCGAAAAAGTTGAATTACCTATCCATTTCTTCTGCCCATTTAGTATCCATTTATCCCCATCACGTTTACAGGTTGTAGTTAATCCACCCGCTGTTGCCGATCCTACCAATGGTTCGGTTAGACCGAAGGCCCCTATTTTATTCAACTGTTGCATTGCAGGCAGCCATTCATTTTTCTGTTCTTCAGAGCCACACATATAAATGGATCCCATTGCTAGACCACTCTGCACACCTAAAAAGGTAGCAATAGATGGATCAACACGCCCAAACTCGGCAGCAATAATCCCATCCATAAGTGAAGTTCCACCCGCACAACCATAGCCATCATACACATAACCACAAACATTTAGCTCTCTTAACTTTGGAATTATCTCAAATGGAAACTCATCATGTAACCAATATTTATTAACGATTGGTTTTATTTCCGTTTCCAGAAATGCACGAACTTTCATTTGTAATGCTCTATCCTCTTCAGAAAGTTTGGCTGAAATATCATAAAAATCGGCATTTATTGGAGGCGGATCCTTTTTCTTTTTGCTTCCGGTCAACATTTTCATTGCCATTTTCAGTTGATTTTCGTCCATTTTAGAAACTGCACCTAAAACTTCTGCTAAATCCACTTTCTTAGATATCTTGTCTAATTGCTCCAAATCGACTGATTTAATGAGCTTTAGGATGTTTTTAATTTTTTCTAGCATATCATTTGTTTAAAATTTAACAGAAATATAACAATTTTTGTTTTTTAATATTGCAAATCAACAAAACAGTAGTATATTTGCGCTGCCTTAAGGGAAATATTTAAAAACAACCTTCTGATTATCAGATGGTTTAATAAAAAAATTAAAAAAACATTATTTCTTGGGTTACCTTTTTAGGTATTGGGTATTAAGAATTAAATAAACAAATTTGTTTCAACTAAATAGAAAATTAAAAATGAAAAATTTATTCAAATTCGGATTCTTAGGTTTAGCTTTAACTATCGCTGTTGCTTCATGTAACAACGCTGAAACTAAAACTGAAGCTACTGCTGACTCTTTGTCTAACGCTATCGATTCAACTACTGAAAACGTTGCTGATTCATTAGAAAACGTTGCTGATTCAGTTCGTGCTACTGGTGATTCAATCGCTGATTCATTGAAAAACGTTCAATAATCCGAACAGATTAAAAATACATCAAGAGCTCGTTTCGGAAACGAGCTTTTGTTGTTTATAGACCTTTCAATACTACTAACATTAGACCTATTTAGGTTACTAATTATGTAGAATACCCCTGAGAAGGATTTCTATTCCTGTCGTGAATAATGAAAACTTTATCATTTCTACTATCTTCCCTCATTATTTCACTTCTAATTCTTATTTTTGCCTCAATACTAAAGAAAATACAATGACTTTATCACCATTAACTGCAATCACTCCCATTGATGGCAGATATTACAATACCACAAAAGACTTATCGAATTACTTTTCAGAATTCGCATTGATAAAATATCGCGTTTTAGTTGAGGTTGAATATTTTATTGCATTGACAGAATCAGGGATTCCGCAATTGGCTCATTTTGATGGAAGCTTAAATGATAAGTTACGTGACATTTACCGCAACTTCAGTTTGGAAGATGCTCAATGGATTAAGGACACAGAAAAGGTGACAAACCATGATGTAAAGGCTGTTGAATATTTTCTTAAAAATGAATTTGAAAAATTAGGTCTTAGTGATTCTTTAGAGTTTATCCATTTTGGATTGACTTCCCAAGATATTAATAACACAGCAATTCCACATTCTTGGAAAGATGCTTTGAAAGATATTTATCAACCTGCAATTACTGAATTAGTTGATGAACTAAAAAAACTGAGTTCCGAATGGGAACATGTCTCTATGTTGGCTCGTACTCATGGACAGCCTGCCTCTCCTACTCGTTTAGGAAAAGAGATTAAGGTATTTATTGAAAGGATTGAAAAACAGTTGACTTTATTAAATCAGGTTCCTTTTTCCGCAAAATTTGGTGGTGCAACTGGTAACTTTAATGCTCATCATGTTGCTTATCCAAATAATGACTGGGTAGCGTTTGGAAATAAATTTGTTAACGAGATTTTAGGATTGGATCGTTCGCAAACCACAACACAAATTGAGCATTATGATAACTTTGCAGCAAGCTGCGATGGTTTAAAACGGATTAACAATATTATAATTGATCTTTGTCGTGATGTATGGACTTATATTTCCATGGACTACTTCAAACAAAAAATTACGGCTGGACAGATTGGTTCATCGGCAATGCCTCATAAAGTAAATCCTATCGATTTTGAAAATGCAGAAGGAAACTTAGGTTTAGCAAATGCTGTATTGGAACATCTTGCAGCTAAGCTTCCAATTTCCAGATTGCAAAGAGATTTAACGGATTCAACAGTATTGAGAAATATTGGTGTACCCTTTTCTTACACTCTAATCGCTATTAAATCAACATTAAGAGGCTTAAGAAAATTAATCTTAAATGAGAAAGCTTTCCAAGAGGACCTTGAAAACAATTGGGCAGTGGTAGCTGAAGCTATACAAACAATTTTGCGTCGTGAGGGATATCCTAAACCTTACGAGGCTTTAAAGGAACTGACTCGTACAAATTCACATGTTACAAAAGACACTATTTCAGTCTTTGTAGACCAGCTTAATGTTAGCGATGAGGTTAAAGCTGAAATTAAAGAAATATCACCAAGCAACTATACAGGCGTGAAGCTATAAGCTTTTACGATGCAATGACGTATAGCAACAGCTAATTACAGTATATTTGTTCTTCAAATTAGAATTTTAACAAATGGCAACTATAAACGTATATACAGAGAGTACTCCAAATCCAGCCACTATGAAATTTTTGGTCAATAAATTATTGATCAATGGCAGTTTGGATTATCCAGATAGAGAAAAAGCTCAAGAATCAGCTTTTGCAAAGGAATTATTCAAATTCAACTTTGTAAATGGGGTTTTCTTTGCGAGTAACTTCGTAACGATTACTAAGACTGATGATGCTGAATGGGAAGATATCGAAGCCTTATTAAAGGAGTTCGTTAAGGGCGCTATTGAGTCTGAACTTGCTGTAAAACCTATTGAACATTCCGAGGATGTTGTATTTGAAGGTTCAGAAATAGAGGTTAAAATCCAACAAGTACTTCATGACTATGTTCGTCCTGCTGTAGAGCAAGATGGTGGTGCTATCGCATATAAATCGTTTGATAATGGTACCGTAACTGTTGAGCTTCGCGGATCATGTTCAGGATGTCCTTCATCGACTATTACTCTAAAAGCTGGAATCGAAGGTTTGTTAAAACGTATGGTTCCTGAGGTTGAAGAAGTTGTTGCTGAGGCAATGTAGTTCTAGAATTTAGTAGATAGTATTTAGTATTTAGACATTCGAGTTTAGACAGTGATGCTGTCTTGGGTTGTCTAATACAAGAGATATAGAAAGCTTGGGGATTCCTCAAGCTTTTTTGTTTGATCTTTTTTGATCTTTTAAAATAGGATCTTGAAGCCTACTGAACGGATGGATTGTATGCTTAATTTTGGGTCATTCTGAAGATATTTACGTAATCTGGATATAAAAACATCCATGCTTCTACCTGTGAAAAAATCACTATTATCCCAAACATTTTGTAAGATTTCATCCCGACTTATTAAATGATCTTTATTAGCATATAAATAATTTAATAACTTCGCTTCTCTTTCGGTCAGCTGTTGATTGCCTTTTGGATGAATTAACATCATATTACTCTGATCAAATATATAATCGCCAATTGACATGGTTGAACTTTTATATGTTCTATGTTGAGATCTTTTAATAATATTCTGAACTCGAAGTATTAATTCTTCAGGATCGCAGGGCTTGGTTAAATAATCATCAGCTCCAATTTTAAGGCCTGTCAATTTATCTATTTTTTGATCCTTTGCTGTTAGAAAGATCAATGGTAATTCAGGAATACATTTATTGATTTCATTAGCTAATTTAAATCCTGAAATATAGGGCATCATTATATCAAGAATTACTAAATCATAATCATTTAAAACATGAAAATCTATCTCCAAAGACCTTGGATCCGATATTAGATCGACTTTAAATTCAGAAAATTCCAAATACTGCTTTAACATAAAGCCAAAATCAGCATCATCCTCAATCAACAATAATTTATATTTCATAAGGTATAGCTATTTGAAATATAGTTCCTTGATTCAATTGACTTTCAACTGAGATATTTCCCCTATATTTTTCCAATAATTTCCTTACAATATATAATCCTAATCCAAGTCCGCTAGACTGATGTACATTATTTTTTTGAATGCGATAGAATTTCTCAAAAATATAAGGTTGATCTTCTTCCGCAATTCCACTTCCATTATCTTCTACAATAATTTTAAGTAAATTATCATCTGATTGCATGCTAACGCTTATCTGAGTTGCACCGTATTTCACACTATTTCCCAATAAATTAGCCAAAATAGTTTCCATATCCTGTTTTACAATCTTAACTCCTGGTTCGAGATAATGATCGGTTTTGATGATAATTGCAGGATTAGCGAATTGAAAATCTTTTAAAAAAACCTCAAGGTCGTTTTTTAAAAAGATTGTTTCCTTATCATGATTAGTAGATTCCGTTAAAGGTTTTAATAAGTCTTCTAATCGATCTACCTGCCTGCCTAAAATCCGTATCACTTCAGAATCGCCTTGTTTTTCCAGTGTTCTTGACACCATCTTTAAAGTTGCCACTGGAGTTTTCATTTCATGAGAAACATTATCAACCATATCGTGCAGATTTTCTATTTGTCTACTCTGTTTCAAAAGATTTTGATAAGATTTATAGAACAAAATTAAGATGGAAATTAAGATAAAAATTGAAACACATATAAGTATTATTAATTCCCTGAAAAGTATAGTATTCAGATTCCGGACCTCATAAAAAGTAATTCGTTTTACTTTATAAGCATAATGATGAGATTTCACTATTTTATCTAATCCTTTATCGGATTCTGAAGAAACACTATTAGAACTAGTTTCCCAACGTCCTGAAGAAAGAACTTGTTTGTTTTTCAAAGGAGCACTTGTTGTTTGATATACAAGAATAGGTTGGGACAAAAGTTCTTTTTTTGTATTGTTAGATACAAGTGAAGTTATTTGTTTTTGCACACTTACTTTATACCCTAATGAGGCAAAAACACTATCTACATAATGATTCAATCCCGGTTGAATATATTCAGACATTCTGCGATATGTACTCTCTAAATCTTTTTCTTGAATATTTCCCTTTTCCAGATTAATAAATCGTCTTACAGAACTATCGTCTTTCACCAAATCATCATCGAATATATCTACATCATCCTCAAGATTATTCAACTTCGCTTTAACATTCTGAAAGATTTCATTCTTCTTTAGTGCATAACTATTTTTCAGAAAATAGAATTGTATACCAATTAAAACTGCAAATAATAGGGCAAACAATACAACAAGCTGCTGGGGTTTTCTGATCATGACACAAATATAATTAGTTGTAAAGTAGATATACAAAGATTAACCCTTCATTAACCGTTCATTAACTCATGTTGTGGTTTACAAATTAGAATTTTGAGAAAAATAATAATATATGAAATTTTTACTACTATGTCTTTCTCTCTTTCTTTCCGAATCAGTTCTTTCACAGACCATATCAATTACTATCAAAAATCAAGATGGTCATGGAATTCCTAATGCTAGTATAAGCCTTATTAATTTAGGTTCAAAAACGACTTTACAGCAAGGAAAATCAGACAGTTTAGGGAAATTTCAATTTCCAATCTCTAAAATTGATTCAATAGAAATACAAGTAAGCCATTTACTGTATCAATCATATGGAGAAAAATTGGCTGTTAAAGATATTAAATCTGAGTTGTCTATAGAATTAAAACCATTGACTCAGGAAATAGAAGAAGTTAAAGTTACTGGTAAACGCCCTCAAGTCTACAGAAAGATCGATAGGTTGGTATTTGATGTTGCCAATAGTAATATAAGCAGTTTAAATGGCTGGGATATTTTAAAAAGAACACCCTTAGTTAATATACAGGGTTCTTCATTAAGTATCAGGGGGAGTCAAAGCATTGTTGTACTCATCAATGAGAAGCGGCAATTAATGAGTATGGATGAACTAAAAAATCTATTAGAAAGCACAACAGGAACAGAAATTCAAAGTATTGAGGTCATAACAAATCCACCAGCTAAATATGAAGCTTCGGGCACTGCGGTAATCAATATAAAAATGAAACAAGTGACTGATTTAGGATATAAAGGAAGCTTATATACCAAATATGAGCAAAGTAATTATGCTAAGCAGTTATTTGGAATAAATCAGAATTATAAAAATGAAAAATTCAATATTCGTACTGGTTACTATTTTGGAAGAGGAACCTATGCGAGATATGGTACCGATGTTGTTAATTATCCAAAGGACCAAACAAGATGGGAAAGTACATTAACGAGAATTGATCAAAACAAGAATCAACAAACTTATAATGTCAATGCTGAATACAATCCAGACTCAACATTAACGCTTAATTTGGGATTTGATGGTTCCTACCAACCGAAGTCAAATGGTATCTATATAGTTCCAACATTAATCTATAATAATCAAGGTATACAAGAATCGCATTATCTGACAAACAATGATCATAATCGATATTCCAAAAGGAATAATATTTATTTTCAATTGACTAAGAAGCGCTCAGATAATTTTAAGCTAGACTGGACAAATTATTACAGCAGCTCAATTAGAAAGCAATTCCAGGACATCAATACCTCATTAAACTTTAAGGATCAACCAAGTCAAACTAGTCAGTTTATTACCAATGATGGATATCAAACTATATTAGCCTCTTCGCAATTAGATCTTATGACCAAAATTAAATCCATTGAATTTGAATTTGGAGGAAAATACAGTTATGTAAAGAGTGAAAATTGGATGGATTTCAAAGATGATTCTTCAGGGGAATTGGAGATAAGGCCAGAAAAAAGCAGCAATTTCGATTATCAGGAACAAAATACCGCATTATACCTTTCTAGCAGTTATAACTTAAAAAAATGGCAGTTCAAAGCAGGTTTAAGAGCCGAGTATACAGATTTGGAAGGCAAAGTAAGTATACCTCAGGAAATCAACAAAAGTGATTACCTAACACTATTTCCCACATTTTACCTTCAATATCAAACAGACAACAATGCTCAATACAGTTTTTCTTATGGAAAGAGAATCAATAGACCTTCTTATTCTTGGTTGAATCCTGCAAAATCCTATTATAATCAATTTTCATATTTTCAAGGAGATCCAAATTTACGTGCTACCATATCTCATAATCTAAATTTAGGTTTTAACCATAAAAATTGGATTGTAGACTTATTTTATAATTATGAAAAATGGCCAAACATGGAGATCTCCTATCAAAACAATGAGACTAATGAACTTATTTATCATTACACAAATATCGAGCATGGCCAAGCAGCAGGAATTAGTTTGAACAAAAGCTTAGAATTAACTAGTTTTTGGTCCCTTTATATGGATTTAACTGGACTTTATCAAGATAATTATTTCATTGGGGTGGATCAGAAGGTTTACAAGAATGACATTTATTCATTAAATAGTCTTGCCCGAACAACTTTTACATTAAATAAACCCAGTGATTGGAACCTAGAATTATCTCATCAATATTTTTCCCCATCGATTCAGGGAACCTTTAATATATCACATTTTTCTAGCACAGATTTAATAATGAATAGAAAATTCTTGAATAAAAAACTTGAATTGAGCTTATACTTTTTAGATATTTTTAAAACTCAAGGAACAAAGATATCTACAAAATATGCCGACCAAGATAATTACTTTTTAGACTACCAAGATAGTAGGAAGCTAGTATTCACACTTAGATTCAACTTTGGCAACCAACGGATCAAAAACGGAAAAAATATTCAAAGTACAGATGAGCAAAAAAGAATTTAAGAATAGATTTGAATAGGAATTAACAATAGAGATAAGGTCCAAGTAAACTTAATACTTGGACTTTATTTTTTCTATAATTGTGGAATGTTAGTAACTAAAGAGTTGAATAGTGTATTAATAGCCTAAATAATTCAGCTTTTTCAAGGGCACTACACTAAAAATCATTAACTTTATCCCCAAATAATCGAAATATTATACTTTAAAATGAGTGCAGACATAAACAAACTTGAACAAATCGCTTCACAAGTAAGAAGAGACATCGTTCGTATGGTACATGCATGTCAATCAGGTCACCCAGGAGGTTCTTTGGGATGTACTGATTATTTCGTTGCATTGTATTTTCATGCAATGAAGCATGACCCATCATTCAATATGGATGGAATTGGAGAAGATTTATTCTTCTTATCGAACGGACACATTTCTCCTGTTTTCTACAGTACATTGGCTAGAGCTGGATATTTTCCTGTAAGCGAATTGGCAACTTTTAGAAAAATCAATTCACGTCTTCAAGGTCACCCTACGACACATGAACACCTTCCAGGGATTCGTATCGCTTCAGGTTCTTTAGGACAAGGATTATCAGCGGCACTTGGTGCAGCTCAAGCTAAAAAGTTGAATAAGGACAACAATTTAGTTTATGTATTGATGGGTGATGGAGAGCTACAAGAAGGTCAAGTTTGGGAAGCAGCAATGTATGCTCCTCATAATAAAGTTGACAATATTATTGCAGCAGTAGATTATAATCATGCGCAAATTGATGGTTCTACAGAACAAGTATTATCATTAGGAAACTTACGTGCTAAATGGGAAGCTTTTGGATGGGATGTTTTGGAAGTAGAGAAAGGAAATGACATGGCTTCGGTAGTAGCAGGATTAGATGAGGCTAAATCTCATACTGGAAAAGGAAAACCTGTTATTATTTTATTGCATACTGAAATGGGATCAGGTGTTGATTTCATGATGGGATCGCATAAATGGCATGGTGTTGCTCCAAATGACGAGCA
>Ga0233377_1000806_pt1 | contig 12931 bp, 9 predicted proteins | sample ElkDunMinimDraft_6_FD_191540 | JGI IMG/M metagenome (GOLD analysis project Ga0233377, IMG submission 191540) | Fecal eukaryotic communites from dung pellets of Tule Elk in California, USA - Elk Dung E36 | ecosystem: Host-associated > Mammals > Digestive system > Large intestine > Fecal | place...
ACGGGGGCGGGCGCCTGAGGCCGGAGCTGCGGCGCGGCCTGGGGCGTTGGCGCGGGGGCTTGAGGCTGGACGCGCGCCGTCGCAGGGGGTGTGCGCGGGGCCGCCGAAGCCGAAGGCGTCTCGTCGCGCCGAACAGCCGGAGCGGCCACGACGGGCGTAGAGGCTGCAGGGGCGGGAGCTGCATCCGTCGTCGTCGCGACATCGATCAACGCAGGCTCAGCGGTCAAGGCCGTCGAGGCCGGAGCTGGCGCAGGACCTGTCTCAGGCACGGGCGCAGCGATGGGTGCTGGCGACCGTGTCAGCCACCAGCCGCCAACGCCGACCACGGCGACGACCGCCGCCGCAATAGCGATCAGAGGCCTGCGGTCGGGCTGAGGTCTGGTTTTGACGCGGGCTGATGATGGTGCAGCGGCCATGGGCTCGAGCGGCGCGCGAACCGGTGGAACGGGCGCCGATGCGGCGGACGGCGCAGGTGGGGCGGCGGTCGGGACCGGAGCAGCAGACGCTGCGGGCAGCGGGCGAATGGCGAAGTCCGCCTCGGGAGCCTGTGGCCCCGGTGCGGCGGGCGGCGTCGCTGTCAGAGCGGCGGAAGGCCTCAACGCCGCCGCTGTCGGAGCGGCTGTGGGCGCTTTGCGCGGAACCATGGAGCCTGAGAAGAAGTCCGACTGGGGCCGGGGAGCCGGGCTAGGCGCGGACTGCGGCGCGGGCGGCAAGGGGGGCAGACTCTGGCCGCGGGGCAGCGGGCCGGCGCGAAACACGGCGGCTGGCGGGCGACCCCATTGCGCGGGCTTGCGGAAGGGCTCGGGCTGGCGGCCAGGCTTGGGGTCGTTTTCGGTCGTCATGCAGGCTCCCGCACTCGCAACAGCGCGTCAGGTGGAACGGTTCAGCCGGTCAGACTGGGGGCTGATATGGCCCGTTTCATGACAATCGGTTTCGCCTAGTTCTTCAAACGATAGCCGGTTTTGAACATCCAGGTCACGACGCCCAGGCAGGCGACGAAGAAGCCCAGCGTGGCCAGCACGCTGATCCCTACGCCGACGTCGCCCTGGCCGTAGAAGGTCCAGCGGAAGCCCGAGATCAGATAGACCACCGGATTGAACAGGGTCACCGTCCGCCAGGCAGGCGCCAGCATGTCGATCGAATAGAAGGCGCCGCCCAGGAAGGTCAGGGGGGTGACGATCAGCATGGGGATCATCTGCAACTGCTCGAACCCGTCGGCCCAGACGCCGATGATGAAACCGAACAGGCTGAAGGTGGTCGAGATCAGGATCAGGAACAGCAGCATCCACACCGGGTGCAGGATGTGCAGGGGCACGAACAGGGCCGCCGTCCCCAGAATGATCAGGCCCAGCACCGCCGACTTGGTCGCCGCCGCCCCGACATAGGCCAGCACGATCTCCAGCGACGACACCGGCGCGGACAGGATTTCGTAAATCGTTCCGGTGAATTTCGGGAAGTAGATGCCGAACGACGCATTGAAGATCGACTGGGTGAACAGGCTCAGCATGATCAGGCCGGGCACGATGAAGGCGCCGTAGGGCACGCCGTCCACCTCGGTCATGCGGCTGCCGATCGCGCCGCCGAACACCACGAAATACAGGGCGGTGGTGATCACCGGGGTGACGATGGATTGCCACAGGGTGCGAAGCGCGCGCGCCATCTCGAAGCGGTAGATGGCCCAGACGCCGTGGCCGTTGAAGGCGATGCCGGTCATGCCGCCGCTCCAGTGTGTTGATCGCGGTGGACCAGGCTGACGAAGATGTCCTCCAGCGAGCTCTGGCGGGTGTTCAGATCCTTGAAGGCGACGCCCAAGCCTTCCAGCCGACGCAGCAGGGACGGCACGCCGGTGTCGTCTGCGTTGGCGTCGAAGGCGTATTCCAGCTCATGGCCCTCGGCTTTCAGCGCGACGTTCCACTCGGCCAATTCCGGCGGGACGGCGGTCAAGGCTTCCTGCAGATTCAGGGTCAGGGTCTTCTTGCCCAGCTTCTTCATCAGGGCGGCCTTCTCCTCGACCAGGATCAGCTCGCCTTTCAGGATGACGCCGACGCGGTCGGCCATCTCTTCGGCTTCCTCGATGTAGTGGGTGGTCAGGATGATGGTGACGCCGTTCTCGCGCAGCTGGCGCACCAGGTTCCACATGTCGCGGCGCAGTTCCACATCCACGCCCGCCGTCGGTTCGTCCAGGAACAGGATGTCGGGTTCATGGCTCAGGGCCTTGGCGATCATCACCCGGCGTTTCATGCCGCCGGACAGGGTGCGCAGCTTGGCGTCCTTCTTGTCCCACAGGCTGAGGTCGCGCAGCACCTTTTCGACATAGACGGGGTCGGGCGCCTTGCCGAACAGGCGGCGGCTGAAGTTGACCGTGGCCCAGACAGATTCAAAGGCGTCGGTGGTCAGCTCCTGTGGCACCAGGCCTATGCGCGAGCGCGCGGCGCGATAGTCGCCCTGGATGTCGTGGCCATCGGCCCGTACCGTCCCTGTCGAGGGGGTGACGATGCCGCAGATGATGGAGATCAGCGTCGTCTTGCCGGCCCCGTTGGGCCCCAGCAGCGCGAAGATTTCGCCCTTGTTGATGGTCAGGTCCACGCGCTTCAGCGCTTGCAGCCCCGATTTGTAGGTCTTGGTCAGACCGTCGATCTCGATGACAGGCTTCATGAACGCCCTCCCTGAGCGGAGGCGGAAATAGGGGCTCGAACGGGCAGTCACAAGCGGCGGCGCTTTCAAAACGGTTGTCACGGAGCGCGCATTGGAACAACCGTGGGCGCTTCAGGATTGTCACTGCTTAAGGAGACATCCGATGTCGATGACATTCAGGATCATGGTCCCGGCGGCTGCTCTGGCGGCCTGTCTGGTCGTGGCGGCGTGCGGCGGACCGGCGGCGCTGGACCCTGCGGGCGGCTTCGGCCCCGATCCCGTCCTGCCGGAGCCGACGACGTCCCTGCTGCCCCGGGTCAACATCGCCGAGGCGGTGGGCTGGCCCGATGGGCGCACGCCTGTCGCGGCGCCGGGGTTGCAGGTGCAGGCTTTCGCCTCAGGCCTGGATCATCCGCGCTGGCTCTACCGCCTGCCCAACGGCGACATCCTGGTGGCTGAGACCAATGCGCCGCCCAAGCCTGACGACAAGAAGGGCGGTCTTCGCGGCTGGGTCGAAGGGCTGGTCATGCGTCGGGCCGGAGCCGCCGCGCCCAGCGCCAACCGCATCACTTTGCTGCGCGATGCCGACGGCGACGGGGTGGCCGAGGTGAAGACCGCCTTCCTCGAAAATCTGAACTCCCCCTTCGGCATGGCGCTGGTCGGGGACGCCCTCTATGTCGCCAACGCCGATGCGGTGGTGGCCTTCCCCTATCAGACAGGCCAGACCCGGATCACCGCAGCGCCGCGCACCCTGACCGCCTTGCCCGCGGGCCGAAACCACCACTGGACCAAGAGTCTTGTCGCTTCGCCCGACGGACGCCGCCTCTATGTCGGGGTCGGTTCCAACTCCAACATCGGCGAGAACGGTCTGGCCGAAGAAGAAGGCCGCGCCGCCATCTGGGAGATCGACCCCGCCACCGGCGCCCACCGCATCTACGCCTCAGGCCTGCGCAATCCAGTCGGCCTGGCCTGGCGGGCTGACAGCGGCAAGCTGTGGGTCGCGGTCAATGAGCGCGACGAACTGGGCAATGATCTGGTCCCCGACTACATGACTTCGGTGACGCCGGGCGGCTTCTATGGCTGGCCGTGGAGCTATTACGGCCAGACGGTCGATGCCCGGGTGACGCCGGCCAATCCCGCCATGGTCGCCCGCGCCCTGAGGCCCGACTATGCGCTGGGCGCCCACACCGCGTCGCTCGGTCTGACCTTCGCGGAAGGCGAGGCCTTCCCGGCGGCGTATCGCGACGGGGCCTTCATCGGCCAGCACGGCTCATGGAACCGAAATCCCCGCAGCGGCTACCGCGTCATCTTCGTGCCCTTCACGGCAGGCGTCCCCAGCGGCCCGCCACAGGACATCTTGACCGGGTTCCTGGACGATGACGGCAAGGCCATGGGCCGTCCTGTCGGGGTCCAGTTCGACGCGACCGGCGCCCTGCTGGTCGCCGACGACGTGGGCGATGTCATCTGGCGGGTGTCTCCGGCCGCCTCGGCGCGTTGAACGAAGCAGGCAGAGGAAGGCCCCGGCGGAGCGGTCCGCCGGGGCCTTTTTGCTTCTGGTAAGTGGCGGTCAGCCGGCGGGAGGCGTGATGATCACCGGCGCCGGCGGCGGCGCGGCGGGAGCCGCCGGAACGGGAGTCGGCGTCACAGTGACCGGCGCCTGATTCAGCGTGGCGGTCGGTGAGGCCGGAGCGGTTGCGACCGGGGCGGCGATATAAGGCTGCGGACCGGTCAACGTCGGCTCAGCCGCGACGACGGGTTCTGCGACACTCAGCGCCGCCCGGGGCGTCGTGCGTCGGGCGGGCGCCGAAGACGCCGCAGGGGCGGCCTGACGCACGACGGGTGCAAGCGTCGGCGCGGCCTCGACCGGCGCGGGCGCGGCGGCGGCGGTCATCGGGGCCGTAGCGACATCGGTCATGACGGGCTGGCTGGCCACGATCGGCGCGGGCGAGGCGGCTTCGGGCGCAGCGAGCGACGCGGGTTCGCTGCTGAAGAAGGCCAGCGCGCCAAGGCCGCCCAGTGTGACGACGGCGATAGGGGCCAGGATCATCCATGTCTTGACGCCCCCCTTGCTTTTGCGCGCCTTGCCGGTGCGGGCATAGATGGGAACGAAGGGCGTGGCCGTGTCCGACGTGCGGACAGCCGAGGCGGCATCGGTGTCGGTTGTATAGGTTACGGACATGTCGTTCTCCTCGATTGGCGAGGATGTGAGAACGGTGTCGTTAGAACGAGGTTCCGTTATTTCAGATTAGCCGTGAATAAACACCATTGTGGACACATGTGGGGCCGAAATTATTGACCCTATGGTGATGGATTTATCTATGTTGTTGTGCGTTGACGGTATCACTTCAGGAAATAGATTTAATCTACTGAAAAAAGAAAATGCATCGTCTGATATTTCAAGGGGTGTCGCATTTTCCTCGAATCTCGACTTGACCCTACGTAACCGCCGCAGCGGCGCCACGGCTCAACGCCAATCTGACTTCCGCGCCCGATATATCGCTTCGAAAACCCGTCGCCGGTTGACCCGGGCGGGAGGCTTGTCCATCACCTTGAAGGACTGGGCATGGAACGGGAGCGGCGGCTGACGATGGGGCTGATGGCGAACATCAAGCGGGACCTGAAGTTTCTGCGCGGCCTTAATCGCCTGCTCAAACGCATCAAGCCGATCCAGCTGGACGGCACGGTTCTGGTCAGCGACGACTGGGAAGAGGCCGTCGATCGTTTCGGCGAAAACATCGCCATTCAGGACGATCACCGCGCACTGACCTATCGCGAGGTCGACGCCATGGCCAACCGCTTCGGCCACTGGGCCCAGAGCCGCCGGTTGAAGCGTGGCGACACCATCGCCCTGGTCATGTTGAACCGGGCTGAATACATCGCCGCCTGGCTGGGCTTCGCCAAGGTCGGGGTGGCCACGGCCCTGATCAACACCAATCTGACCGGCCACGCCCTGGCCCACTGCCTGTCCATCTCCAACGCCTCCCAGGTGATCACCGACCTGGATTGCTGGAAACAGGTCGAGGACGCGCGCGCGCTGTCGGGGCGCAATCTGATGCTGTGGGTGCTGGGGCTGGATGATGCGGACGAGGCCGATCACCGTCGCGATCTGGACACGCCGATGCGCAGCGGTTCGTCCGTGCGGCCCAATCCGTCGGCCCGCGCCGGCATGACCAACCGCGACACGGCGTTGTTCATCTACACCTCGGGCACCACCGGCCTGCCCAAGGCGGCGCGGATCACCCACGCCCGCGCCCGCACCTATATGCGCGCTTTCGCCGGGGCGACCGGGGGCACGCCCAAGGACGTCACCTTCAACGTCCTGCCTCTTTATCATTCCACGGGCGGTCTGGTCGGCATCGGCCCGGCCCTGCTGAACGGCGGCAAGCTGGTCGTGCGGCGCAAGTTTTCGGCCACCACCTTCTGGCCTGACGCCAAGGCGACCGGCGCCACCCTGTTCGTCTACATCGGCGAGCTGTGCCGTTATCTGGTCAATAGTCCGGAAGGGCCTGACGAACGGTCTCACAAGATCCGCCTGGCCTTCGGCAACGGCCTGAGGCCCGATGTCTGGGACGACTTCCAGAAGCGGTTCCATATCCCCGACGTGCTGGAGTTCTACGGCTCGACCGAAGGCAATGTCTCCCTGTTCAACTTCGACGGCAAGCCGGGGGCCATCGGCCGCGTGCCCGGCTTTGTGAAGAAGCAGATCAACTTCCGTCTGGTGCGGTTCGACATAGAGACCGAGGCGCCGATGCGCGGCGCCGACGGCCTGTGCCAGCCGGCCAAGGCTGGAGAGGTCGGTGAGGCTCTGGGCCGGATCGGCGACGACATCCGCCACGCCTTCTCCGGCTATGCCGACAAGGCCGCGTCGGACAAGAAGATCCTGCGCGACGTCTTCGTGCGCGGCGACCGCTGGTTCCGCACCGGCGATCTGATGCGCCAGGACGCCAGCGGCTACATCTATTTCGTCGATCGCATCGGCGACACCTTCCGCTGGAAGGGCGAGAACGTCTCCACAGCCGAGGTCGAACAGCGTCTGGCCGATGCGCCGGGCGTCAAGGAGGTGATCGCCTATGGCGTTCCTGTTCCGGGACAGGACGGCAAGGCAGGCATGGTCGCCCTGATCCTGGACGGCAAGTTCAAGGCGGCGGATTTCGCAGCCTGGGTCGACAATGAACTGCCGACCTACGCCCGGCCCACCTTCGTGAGGATGCTCAAGGCGGCCGAGACCACCGGCACCTTCAAATACCGCAAGATGGATCTGGTGGCGGATGGCTTTGATCCGGCCAGGGTCGACGGCGCTCTCTACATCCGCGGCGGCAAGAACGGCTACGGCAAGCTGACCCCGGCGGCGCATGCGGCCATCATCAGCGGCGAAACGCGGCTTTGACGGGTCGGGGGTTGAGTGCGGCGTTTTGACCGCACGCGGTTCGCAACAGCCCCTTAATCATTAACGGCGATGTTGGGCGTCTCTCGCGCAGGACGCTCCCCTAACCATGTTCCAAATCATCGGCATCGTTCTGCTGTTCGCCATGGTGTTCGGCAGCTACATTCTGGCGGGTGGCAAGTTCGGCGTCATCATGCACGCCCTGCCACATGAGTTCATGGCCATCGGCGGTGCGGGCGTCGCCGCCTTCCTGATCTCCAACAGCCTGCCGGTGATCAAGAAATCCCTGTCCGGTCTGGGCAAGACCTTCGCCGGGCCCAAATGGAAGAAGCAGGACTATGTGGACCTGCTGTCGCTCCTGTTCCAGCTGACCAAGACGATGAAGTCCAAGGGGGTCATCGCCCTGGAAAGCCACATCGAAAAGCCGGCCGAGAGCACCATTTTCCAGAAATATCCCAAGGTGCTGAAGGACCACTTCGCCACGGACTTCATCTGCGACACCCTGCGGATGATGACCATGAACCTCGAGGATCCGCACCAGATCGAGGACGCCATGGAGAAGCAGCTGGAGAAGCACCACCACGAGGCGCTGGCTCCGGCCCATGCATTGCAAAACTTGGCCGACGCCCTGCCGGCGCTGGGCATCGTCGCCGCCGTTCTGGGCATCGTGAAGACCATGGGTTCGATCACCGAGCCGCCTGAAGTTCTGGGCGGGATGATCGGCGGCGCCCTGGTCGGCACCTTCCTCGGCGTCTTCCTGGCCTATGGTCTGGTCGGCCCCTTCGCCTCGCGCCTGAACGCCATCCTTGAAGAGGAAAGCGCCTACTACAAGATCATCCAGTCGGTGCTGGTCGCCCACCTTCACGGCAACGCCGCCCAGATCTCCATCGAAATCGGCCGCGGCGACATTCCGTCGACAGCCCAGCCCTCCTTTATGGAAATGGAAGAGGCTCTGGCGGCGGCTCCGGCGGCGGCCTGATCGGGCGCGGGCACGTATTGAGCGTGATGTAACGGGCGTTCACGATCGCGTGAGAAATTCACTTGCGCTTTCGATCACGTTCCCGTTAGCTCCCTTGGCGGGGACTCAGGATCCCGCGTCAACCTTCTGAAGGACACTCATCATGCGCATCACTGTTCTGGTCGCTGCTTCGGTCGCCGCTCTGGCCATGGCCGCCTGCACCCCCGCCGCCGACGAAAAGGCCGCTGACGCGACGGCGACCGCCGCCGACGCCACCGCCGCTGCTGCTGACGCGACGCAAGAAGCCGCCGCCGCCACCACCGAAGCCGCCGCCGCCACCAGCGACGCCGCCGCCACCACGGCTGCTGCTGCGACCGACGCCGCCGCTGCTCCGGCTCCGGCTGCTGAACCGGCCCCGGCTCCGGCCCACTAAGCTTTCTGAATCGACGGTCCTCGGATCGTTCCAGGAAAGGGTCGCCCTCGCGGGCGGCCCTTTTTTTCTTGGGTGCGCTCTTGGGGAGGGACGTGGAGAATTCCGGGGCCGCCGCCGCTCTGATATGCAAGAAGGCGCGTTCCACTCTCGGTGAAGGGTTTCTCCATGCAGGCCGGTTTCGTCCCCTGTTTCGCGGTTCTGGCCGTGGGTCTGGTTCTGTCCGCCTGCAAGCCGGCTGCGCCCGCGCCGGCTGCGCCCGACGCTGAGGCGCACGCCTCAGAGGCAGGCGCCGAAACGCCTCTGACGATGGAAGAGGCCGCCGCCGCCGCCCGCGCCGCCGCCGAAGCCCCGGTCGCCGCCACGCCTGCTCCCGAGCCTGCTTCCGCAGCGCCGCCTGTGACGCCTGCGCCGTCTGACGCTGCGCCTGCAGAGGCGGCAGCCGCTGCTCCGGCCCCCGCCGCTGCGCCTGCCCATTGAGCGACGACCGCTCCCCCCGGCTGTTGTGGGCTGAAGACGGCTCGCCCCGTTCGGGACGGTTCGACGACGTCTATTTCTCGCGTGAGGACGGTCTGGCCGAAAGCCGGGCTGTGTTCCTGGCGGGCTGCGGCCTGCCCGAGGCCTGGACCGGACGCCGCCGCTTCACTGTGGCCGAGCTGGGCTTCGGCACAGGGCTGAACATCGCCGCCCTGTTGGACCTGTGGCGACGCACCGCCCCGCCGGAAGCGCGGCTGCACATCTTCTCCATCGAGGGCTTTCCACTCAGCCGGGAGGAGGCCGTGCGCGCCCTGTCGGCCTGGCCAGAACTGGCCGAGTCCGCGGCCGCCCTGACCGCCGCCTGGCCTGCAGGCACGCCCGGATTCCACCGGCTGGACCTGCCGGATTTCAACGCCACACTTGATCTGGCTGTCGGCGACGCCGAATGGGCGCTGAACCAGTGGAGCGGCGCGGCGGACGCGTGGTTTCTGGACGGCTTCGCCCCGTCGACCAACCCCGGCATGTGGTCCGATGCGGTGCTGGACGGGATCGCGTCGCACTCTGCGCCGGGGGCGGCGGTCGCCACCTTCACCGTCGCGGGCATGGTGCGGCGCGGCCTGGCGGCGCGCGGCTTTGAAGTCGCGAAACGCCCCGGTCACGGCCGCAAGCGCGAACGGCTGGAGGCCCGCTTGCCCGGCGCACGCGTTGAAAGCCCGGTCCCGACCGTCGCCGTCATCGGGGCGGGCATAGCCGGGGCGTCTGCGGCGCGTGCCCTGACCTCACTCGGTCTTCGCCCCGTGGTGGTCGAGGCGGAACGCGCCGGAGCGGGGGCCTCGGGCTTTCCCGCCGCCCTTGTTACGCCGCGCATGGATGCGGGCGACCGGACCATCGCCGCCTTCTACGCACAGGCGTTGGAGCGGGCAGGAGATCTCTATGCCGCGACGCCGGACGCGGTCATCGCCAGAGGCGTGCTGCAACTGGAACAGGCGCCACGCGACGCCGCCCGCTTCGCCAAGATTTCGGCTCAGGACCTGTGGTCCCCGGAGACCATGTCAGTTGTCGACTCTGCATCCGCAGCGGGCTGGGCGGGCGAGCCAGTAGACGCCGGCGGCCTGAAGATGAACGGGGCCATGGCCGTGCGGCCCGTTGCTTTGCTCGACGCCTGGTTGACGGACGTTGAGCGGGTCACAGCCCGCGTCGCCGCACTTCAGACGAAGGGTGCTGGCTGGCGGCTTCTCGACAACGAAGGCGGGATCATTGCAGAGGCTGACGCCGTGATTCTCGCAGCCGGCTGGGGCGTCGCAAATCTGGCTCCTGACCTGCCGCTGTCGCCGGTGAGGGGGCAGGCGGACTGGGTCGAGGTCTCCGAGGATACGCCCGCGCCTATTGCCTGGGGCGGCTATGTCGTGCCGACGGGGGAGGGGCTGCTGTTCGGAGCCACACACGACCGGGGCCGCACCGACATAGAGCCGTCGAGCGAAGACAGCGTCCGCAACCGCGCCGTTCTGGCCGCCCGGCTGCCGTCTCTGGCTGAGCGGATCGCGGATCGGTCGTCGCACAGCCGCGCCGCCGTGCGGGCGACCACGCCCGATCGCTTGCCGGTGGCCGGAGCCGTTCCGGGCGCGCCGGGATTGTATGTGCTGAGCGGATTCGGTTCGCGCGGTTTTTGCGCCGCCCCGCTTCTGGCCGAGCATGTCGCGGCCCTGATTTCAGGCGCGCCGTCACCGCTGGCGGCTGATACGGTACGCCGTGTCGATCCTGCGCGGTTCGGACCCATATCAACGCAACCTACGCCGTCGTCGAACGCTTGATCAGAACACAGTCGTGAGGACATTCGCCATGCGCATGATCACCGCCATCAGTATGGGAGCGTCGGTCGTTCTGACCGCCTGCGCGCCCACGCCGAATCCAGCCGTCCAGACCGCCGCCGGCGTCGAACCGGCGCGTCGTTGCTTCAGCACCCTTCAGGTCCAGAATTTTCGACAGGGCCGGATGAACGAGGTCTATCTGAGGGTAGGCCGCAGCGACGTCTATCGGCTGGATGCGGTGGCCGGGTGCAACGACCTCGACTTCGCCAATCGGCTGGCCATCGTTTCCGATTTCGGCGGCGCGGGCGGCGATCGGGTGTGCAGCGACGACATGGTTCGCGTCATTGTGCCCGGCTCGACCTCGCCCGCCAGCGTCTGCCGCGCCCGGATCAGCCGCCAGCTGACGACCGAAGAGGTCGCTGCCTTGCCGGAACGCCAGAGGCCCTGACTACGCCTTCTGGGCGTAGCCGAGCCGTTCGTTCAGCTTCTCGATCAGGTCGATGGCCGTGTCGGCGATGACCGAGCCGGGCGGATAGACGGCGGCGGCGCCCATGTCGATCAGAGGCTGGACGTCGGATGGCGGGATGACGCCGCCGACCACGATCATGATGTCGGGCCGGCCCAGCTTGGCCAGCTCGGCCTTCAGCTCGGGCACCAGCGTCAGATGCCCGGCCGCCAGGGATGAGGCGCCGACGGCGTGGACGTTGCGCTCGACCGCTTCCTTCGCCGCCTCTTCCGGTGTCTGGAACAGGGAGCCCGCCGTGGCCTCCAGCCCCAGGTCGCCATAGGCGGTGGCGATGACCTTCTGGCCCCGGTCGTGGCCATCCTGGCCCAGTTTGGCGATCAGGATGCGCGGTGGGCCGCCATCGTTCTCGATGAAGGCGGCGACCATGTCGCGGGCGCGGGCGATCTTCGGGTCGTTGCCGGCCTCCCTGGCGTAGACGCCCGACACCGTCTTCACCGTGGCGATGTGGCGTCCGAAGGCGGCCTCCAGCGCGTCGGAAATCTCGCCGACCGAGGCATGGGCCCGGGCGGCCTGCACCGCCAGCTCCAGCAGATTGGCCTTGCCGCGCGCGCCTTCGGTCAGGGCGTCCAGAGCCGCCTGCGTCCTGGCCTCATCGCGTTCGGCGCGCAGCTTCTTCAGCTTCTCGATCTGGCGGGCGCGGACTTCGGCGTTGTCGACCTTCAGCATGGGAATGTCGTCGGGCGTGTCGTTGAGATAGCGGTTCACGCCCACCACCGTCTGCTGGCCGGTGTCGATGCGGGCCTGGGTGCGGGCGGCGGATTCCTCGATCCTCAGCTTGGGGATGCCGGCCTCGATGGCCTTGGCCATGCCGCCCAGTTCGCGCACCTCGGCCATGTGGGCGCGGGCGCGTTCCGCCAGTTCATGGGTCAGCCGTTCGACATAGTAGCTGCCGCCCCAGGGGTCGATGACGCGGGTCAGACCGGTCTCCTGCTGCAGCAGGATCTGGGTGTTGCGTGCGATCCGGGCCGAAAAGTCCGTGGGCAGGGCCAGGGCCTCGTCCAGCGCATTGGTGTGCAGGCTCTGCGTCTGGCCGCCCGCCGCCGCCATGGCCTCGACCATGGTGCGGGGCACATTGTTGAACACGTCCTGCGCCGCGAGGCTCCAGCCCGACGTCTGGCAGTGGGCGCGCAGGGACAGGGAGCGCGCATCCTTCGGTCCGAACTCGGCCTTGACCGCCTCGGCCCACAACAGGCGGCCGGCGCGCATTTTGGCGACCTCCATGAAGTAGTTCATGCCGATGGCCCAGAAGAAGCTGAGGCGCGGCGCGAACCGGTCCACGTCCATGCCCGCATCGACGCCCGACTTGATGTACTCCAGCCCGTCAGCCAGCGTGTAGGCCAGCTCGATGTCCGCCGACGCTCCCGCCTCCTGCATGTGATAGCCGGAGATGGAGATGGAGTTGAACTTGGGCGTCTCCTGCGCGGTCCAGGCGAAGATGTCCGAGATGATCCGCATCGAATGGTCCGGCGGATAGATGTAGGTGTTGCGGACCATGAACTCCTTGAGCACGTCGTTCTGGATGGTTCCGGTCAGGGCCGCATGGGGCACGCCCTGTTCCTCGGCGGCCACGACATAGAGGGCCAGCACCGGCAGGACGGCGCCGTTCATGGTCATCGACACGCTCATCTGATCCAGCGGGATGCCGTCGAACAGGGTGCGCATGTCGAGGATGGAATCGATGGCCACGCCCGCCATGCCGACATCGCCGGCGACG
>Ga0233377_1000807_pt1 | contig 12918 bp, 8 predicted proteins | sample ElkDunMinimDraft_6_FD_191540 | JGI IMG/M metagenome (GOLD analysis project Ga0233377, IMG submission 191540) | Fecal eukaryotic communites from dung pellets of Tule Elk in California, USA - Elk Dung E36 | ecosystem: Host-associated > Mammals > Digestive system > Large intestine > Fecal | place...
ACTCTTGTCTACCAGAGCTACTCTACCTTTTCTAACTAGTTGTTGAATAGTAGGCATTTACCTGTTTTTCTTTTTTTGTTTTTGTTAAAAAATGTTTTTAAGTCCGCAAAGATATAAAGAATATTCTATACTGTAAAGAGTTGTGTGTTAAGTTTTTTGAAATTAATTTCAATTGACTCTTTTTTTTTATTCTACAGCCTCTTAATCCATCAATATTAAATAAAAATGCCCCTTTATTTTTTTAAGGGGCATATCTATTATTTAACGATTATATGTTTGATTATTAACTAATCAAAGTGAAATCTATCTGTCTTTTTTCTAAATCTACTTTCTTTACTTTGATTTGAACTTCATCTCCCAATTGATAGACTTTCTTCTTTCTCTGGCCTATAATAGCGAAGTTCTTCTCATCTAATGTGTAGAAATCATCTGTAATATCTCTTAAGCGAACCATTCCCTCGCATTTGTTCGACTCAATTTCTACATACATTCCCCATTCTGTTACTCCCGAAACTATACCTGTGTATTCAACTCCGATTTGATCCTGCAAAAATTCAGCTTGTTTGTATTTAACAGAAGCTCTTTCAGCCTCTGCTGCCTTCTTTTCCATTTGTGAGGAGTGTTCTGACATCTTTTCGTAGTGTTCTGCATTTACGTTCTTTCCTCCATCAAGGTAATATTGAAGTAGTCTGTGAACCATGACATCGGGATAACGACGGATAGGGGAGGTGAAATGTGTATAGTAATCAAAGGCCAAACCGTAATGAGAAGTCTTTTTAGTCGTGTAGATAGCCTTTGCCATCGAACGAATAGCCAGTGATGTTAATAGATTCTGTTCTTTAGATCCTTCGATCTTTGTTAATAATGAATTCAATGACTTTGCCGTTTCTTTATCGGTCTTGATGCTTAAGCGGTGCCCAAATCTTGACGCAAACAAGGAGAAACTAGTTAGAGTTTCAGGATTTGGTACATCATGGAAACGATAAACAAATGGAAGTCTGTTCTTGCCCTTTCCTTGTCTGCCAATAAACTCAGCAACTTTTCTGTTGGCTAATAACATAAAGTCCTCAATTAGTTTATGCGCTTCTTTTCTAACCTTGGTGTATACGCCCAATGGTTTTCCGTTTTCATCTAATTGAAATTTAACCTCATCAGTTTCGAAGCTAATCGCACCATTCTTGAATTTCCGATCTCTTAAGATGAAAGCTAGTTCATTTAACTTTAAAATTGCTTCTGATAATTCATCCTCTTTGCCTTCAATAATCTCCTGCGCTTCTTCGTAGGAAAATCTCCTATCGGAATGGATTATTGTTCTCCCAAACCATTGATCTAGAATATTTGCTTTTTCATCAATTTCAAATACTGCTGAAAAGCAAAGTTTATCTTCATTTGGTCTTAATGAACAAAGATTGTTTGAAAGTCTCTCTGGAAGCATTGGGATAACTCTGTCTACTAAGTAAACAGAAGTTCCTCTTTCGAATGCTTCTTTGTCTAATACACTGTCGGGGGTTACGTAATGTGAAACATCCGCAATATGTACTCCGATTTCATAATTTCCGCTCTCCAATTTCTTGAACGAAATAGCATCATCGAAATCTTTTGCATCTGCTGGGTCAATCGTGAAAGTTATGGTATTTCTGAAGTCCTGACGTTTGGCGATTTCTTCCGCGGAAATTATATCGGAGATAGCGTTCGCTGCATCATCCACAGCTTTTGGAAATTCTAATGGAAAACCATAATCCGCTAATATGGCATTCATTTCTGTGTTATTCTCTCCTTTTTTGCCTAGGATGTTCTTTACGACCCCAATAGGGTTCTTAGCGTTCTTGGGCCATTCCAAAATGGAAACCACAACTTTTTCTCCATTCTTGGCTCCATTGAGGTTGTCTAATGGGATAAAAATATCATGGAGCATCTTTCTGTCGTCGGGCTGAAAGAATGCATATGATTTGGAGATGTCAATTGTGCCTGTGAAATCTGTCTTAGCTCTTTGTAATATCTCAACCACTTCTCCTTCTCTTTTGCGGCCTTTCTTCCTTTCGTAGATGTGGACTTTTACAATATCGTTATGTAATGCTTGTCTCAGTTTTCTTGGTGCAACATAGATGTCAGTTTCGTTCTCCTCTTCTGGTACAATATATGCCGAACCATCAGCCGTCATATCAACTTTCCCAGTGACATAAACATGCAATTGTTTTAGTTGAAACTTACCTCTTTCTGCTTGATTGAAAAAGCCAGTTTTAGAGCCTTCTGAAAGTATGTCTGAAACCGCAATTTTTGAGTCGTTATCAGTGATGTTTAATTTAGCTGCAACTTGCTTATAATTGAGTGGAGTATTTCCGGATTTTTCAAAAATGTCAACGATCAGTTGGGTTAAAACTTCTTTGTAGGGATTCTCTTTTCTTGATTTCATAGTCTGTCGTTTTGTCTGTTCCTTCGGTTGTGTCTTTGCGCCGAAGGCTAGGGGAGGAGAGTGAATTGCTAAGTAAATATTTGATTCTAATTTTAGTTCTTCTCAACCCCGAATCTAATATACTGAAATCTGCTCGTTTTTGTTTCATATAGTTAAAAATGCTTCGAAAATATTTAATCTTATTCTAAAGTTAACTATAAAATTATTTTACTATTAATAATATATTGAATATAAGTGTTTTATGATTGTGTTTGCTAAAATATTTAAACATTTATTTTGTGTAAATACTTGATTTACAAGTAGAAATGGATTTAAGATGGTTGTTGAGTGTGTTTTGCTAAATATTTTTATATGAATTTATGTTATATTTAAATGTTTATAACATATTGTAAAATAGACTTTTAAAATAATTAAAACTAAAAATTAGCTTTTTATAAAAAATTGATTTAGCATGGAAAATATGGTAAAAAAAATTGTCCATGAAAATTATCGGGTGATAATAATTTCATGGACAATTTATAGAATTTTTATGAAATATTAAGTGGTTTTTTTATTACAAGTTTCACAAATTCCAACTGCATTGATTGCAATGGAATGTAAAGAAAAATTATTTGGAAGGCTAATTTTTGGAAGTGAAATCTCATCCAAACAAAAGACAGAATTGCAGACTGAACAGATGAAATGCACGTGTTGATCATGATGATGGTCGGCTGAACATCTAGTGGAACAAAAGGCATAAGTCGCCGTTCCATTCAAGTCAAAAACTTTATGGAGTATACCTTTTTCTTCAAAACTTGCAAGGATTCTATATAAGGTTACACGATCAATTTCGGAACCCAAAATCTTCTCCAATTCAGGTTGAGAAATTGCAGAAATCTTAGTCGAAATTATGTCTAAAACTCTTAGTCTCGGTTGGGTTATTTTTAACTGATTTGCTTTTAAAACCTGGCTAAATTCTTCTAATTTTTCTGGTTCTAATTCTACGCTCATTTCCACTTTCATAGTATAAATTTACGGAATAAAATTCGGTAATAAAAAAGCCCTTACAGCTATAGTAAGGGCTCGATATTTTACAGATTCAATATTATTATTTACCTGCTGCTTTAGCATGGTCAGCTAAGAATTGTGCCAATCCACTATCCGTTAATGGGTGTTTCAATAATGCAAGCATAGCAGATAATGGTCCAGTCATCACGTCTGCGCCAATCTTTGCACAACCTAGAATATGCGAACTGTGACGTACAGATGCTGCTAAGATTTGTGTTTCAAAGCCATAGTTGTCGTAAATTTCACGAATTTCTTCAATTAGACCTAAGCCATCTACTGAAATATCATCCAAACGACCAATAAATGGAGATACATAAGTTGCGCCTGCTTTTGCAGCCAATAATGCCTGTCCTGCTGAAAAAACTAATGTACAGTTGGTTTTAATGCCTTTTTTACTGAAATATTTAATCGCTTTAATACCTTCTTTAATCATTGGAACCTTTACAACAATCTTGCTGTCTAATGCTGCCAATGCTTCTCCTTCTTTAATCATTCCTTCGTAATCTGTAGAAATTACTTCAGCACTTACATCGCCCTCAACAATATCACAAATTGCTTTATAATGATTGATTACATTTTCTTCTCCAGAAATGCCTTCTTTAGCCATTAGGCTAGGGTTTGTTGTTACTCCGTCTAAAACGCCAAGATCTTGAGCTTCTTTGATTTGTTCAAGGTTTGCGGTATCAATAAAAAATTTCATGATAGTATTTGAATTAATTTGTTTTGTAGATTTCCAGCTTATCCGCTTGGACTTTGCAAATGTAGTTATATTGTTTTAAGAATTGAAGTTATTGATCTCTTATCCAAGAGATTTCTTCTATTACTGTGCTTATTTTAATGTTGTTACAACAAATTGTTCTATTTTATTGTTATATAATATATGGAATTGTAATATTTTGCTTTTCCGTTTATCCTTTACTTCAATATCGGATAACTATATCTTATCTTTAAAAAGTAGTAACAAGAATCCGCATTTCATGCAAATATTTAGATCTCTAAAGTATCCTAACTATCGATTACATGTAATTGGTCAGTCTATCTCTCTATTAGGTACTTGGATGCAAAGGATTGCCATTAGTTGGCTAGTCTATCAGCTTACCAATTCTGTTTTTTGGTTAGGATTTGTATCTTTTATTTCCTTATTGCCTTCTTTGGTTTTATCACCTTTTATTGGTGCATTTATAGATAGACATAAGAAATACAGGCTTGTCTTAATTACCCAATTTGGCTTAATGATTCAAGCTGGATTATTAGCATTACTGGTTTTTCTTAAGCTTGAATCAGTACTTTACTTATCTATTTTAGGGTTTATCCAAGGTGTAGTCAATGCATTTGATGTACTGGGTAGGCAAGCATTATTGGTAAGTTTGGTGGATGATCGAAAAGATCTTCCTAATGCCATTGCTTTAAATAGTTCTATTTTTAATGCCGCAAGGATGATAGGCCCTGCTATTGGTGGTATTTTACTCTCTACTTATGGAGAATTGGCCTGTTTTACCTTAAATTTTGTAAGCTTCATCCCTGTGATTATTTGTTTGTTAATGATGAACGTCAAGGAAAAAGTAATTATTATTCCAAATGAAAGTGCTTTTCAGGGGCTTGTTCATGGATTTAATTACCTTAAAAGATCCCCGCACATCGCTTCTTTAATTTTTATTTTAACATTTTCTAGCCTTCTCGTTATACCTTATACTTCCCTTTTACCTGCAGTTGCTAGGGAATTATTTCAAGGCGATGAAAGAACTTTCTCTTGGTTTGAAAGCGCTGCTGGATTAGGAGCGATGATTGGAGCAATCAATATGGCTCGACTAAAATCCGGTGAAAATCTTAGATACAGGGTAATGTTTGCTGCATTTTTTATGGGAATTTCATTGGTATTATTGGCTTTTGCTCATTATCTTCCTTCTGCATTATTCTTTACAGGAGCAGTGTCTTTTGCAATGATGATGCAGAACTCCTCAATAAACACTTATATTCAAACGCATGCTATGACTGCTTATAGAGCTAGGGCTATGTCCTATTATGTAATGGCGTTTCAGGGGATTTTCCCTGTAGGAAGCCTCTTAACCGGAGCGATTGCAGAAATAGTTGGAATAAAAAGTACCCTTTACATAATGGGAGGCTGTGGTATTTTAATCTCTATAGGGTTTTATATCTATCTAAGGCTTCATATTCATCGTAAATTATTTAAATTCAATTTCCGTTGATTTAAAGTCAGGATATTCTTCTTATAGTCTATTCTTGCCCCAAATAATTTCAGGATATCACCACCCAAGACTCCTATTACAGGTTCTAAGCCAATCTGCTCGTAGGCAAAATTTATTGAACTAAGGTCTAAAACTGCAACAGTAAAATTTCGAGTAGACCAGTCTGATAGTTTAATGGTCGGAATTTTAATCATAAAACTTTGCATATTGTTAGTTCCTAGCCCGGTTGATAATATGTCTGTGTTTAAAAACTTATCCTCGTTAATTCCAGAATTCTTTAAGGTTTCTTTGTCTAAAACAGTTTTTGAAGCACCGGTATCTATTACCATTTTAAACTTCTTGTCAAAAATCTCTACTTCAGTAATAATATGAAAGCCATCGGCCTGTAGACCGATGACTTCAAATGGAATATTTTGCATTTAAATAATAATTCTTGAATTAAATAAGGTTATTTGCTTAAAACACCTTCGTCAAATAGTACTTGATTCATCTTGCGTACTGCCTCAGCACTAGCTTTAAACAGTTCTTCTTCCTCTTTAGAAAGATTCATTGGCACAATTCTATCCCAACCCTTACTATTAATAATTACTGGAACCCCAATGTTTATATCTTCCTGTCCATATTCGCCCTCTAAATAAACTGAAGCTGTAAATAACCTGTTTTGATCGTGGACAATGCTCTCAACCATTGCTGCCGCTGCTGCTCCCGGTGCATACCATGCTGATGTGCCAATTAATGCTGTCAATGTTGCTCCACCAACCATTGTTTTCTTTACAATTTCTTGCTCTTCGTCATCAGTAAGGAAATCAGAAACTGAAACACTATTCCAAGTAGCATGTTTAATTAATGGAATCATAGTGGTGTCTCCGTGTCCACCAATAACAATCGCATTTAAATCATTTGCTGAAGCGTTTAATTTATCACTAATTTGATATTTAAACCTTGCAGAATCTAATGCTCCACCCATTCCGATAATCCTGTTCTTTGGTAAACCACTAGATTTCAAAGCTAAATATGTCATCGTATCCATAGGATTGGATACAATCAAAATAATAATATCCGGAGAATGTTTGATCAAGTTCTCAACTACAGTTTTTACAATATTGGCATTTGTGCCAATTAATTCTTCTCGGGTCATTCCTGGTTTTCTAGGTATTCCCGAAGTAATTACTGCTACAGCTGATCCTGCTGTTGCTAAATAATCATTTGTGACGCCTTTGATCTTAGAATCAAAGCCCAATAATGCCGAGGTTTGCATCATATCTTGAGCCTTACCTTCAGCAAAACCTTCCTTTATGTCTAATAAAATGATTTCTTCAGCTACATTTCTTCTTACAAGATTATCAGCGGTCGTTGCTCCAACTGCCCCTGCGCCAACTACGGTTATTTTCATATAGTTAAGGGTTATTTTTAATTCCATTAAATCTAACAAAAATAATCGTCAATCACAGGGTTTTATGCGTCAATTTAATGTAAATCAATAATATTAAAAAAGAGCAACATGTTAATTGTTGCTCTTTTTCTTAGAATGGATAACCTATGGCAAGATTGAAAACTAAATTGTCTCTTCTCCAATCTCTATCTCGGATATCTATATATTTAAATACCCAACGGTCATCCTTAGGACGATAGGGTACTCTAAATGGTATAGCAAAATCTGTTCGTATTATTAAGAAATCTAAATCTAATCTTAAACCTAATCCACCACCTACGGCAAGTTCACTTATAAAATCTTTACTGAATTTGCCTCCGGGTTTATTTGGGTCTGTATTTTGCAACCAAACATTACCCGCATCAATAAATGCCGCCCAATGAAGCATCCCTGCAATTTTAGCTCGGTACTCCGTATTTAATTCTAATTTAAAGTCTCCTGTTTGATCAGCAAAGAAATTATCTTCACCTAAATTTTCTGGAAGCGAAGAACCCGGACCTACCGAACGTGCTCTAAATGCTCTTAATCCATTAGGACCACCTGTATAATATTGCTTTAAATATGGTAATGACATGGAGTTACCATAGGAATAACTCGTTCCAATCATAACCCTAGACGCCAAAGTTGCTGTAGGTGTGATTTTTAAATAATGTCTTAAATCTGCTTCTGCCTTGATAAATTGGGAATATGGAGTGCCAAAAATTTCCTTTATTTTCCCTTCATTATAGTTTGCCCCTTGAATTAAGCCCAAAATATTTCCCGATGTATTTAAGCCCGCCTTCGCATAAAAGGTGTGCTTTTTATTCTCCATCGTATTGGTAAATGTATAAACATAATTTGGGCCAAAAGAGAACTGCGGATCTACAATATGTCGTAGGGTAGGGACTGTGTCCATTTGCGCCCTATATTCATCTGAAATACCTCTCGGTTGAACATAAATTATTTCTGCGAGGGTTAAGTTATGATCTTTTTGTTGGTTTTCTTTCCATGCGTAACCAAAATTCAAAGTCATTGAGTTTAATGTATAGGCAGTCCTTCGATTTAAGAATTCATAGCCTGCCTTTAAAAATGTCTTTGGAATATATTGTTTGCTCGGAGCCCATTTATATGGAGAAAGTAGGCGAGGCCAAGTAATGGAAACTTCCGTACCATAACGAATATAGCTCGAATTTAAATTTACATTTCCTCCTGTTTGCGTCTCGTAGCCTCCGAATACTGATAAAGTAAGTGTCTCAAATCCTTTAAATGCATTCTTTAATGTCCAATTGGCATTGACTTCAGTTCCATTATATACTGCTGCAGTTTTTCCTACAAGTTCTAAACGAATGGATTTCCTCTCCATCGGTGTTAGATAATAATAAACATCCAAATGATCTGTAGAATCGGGACTGTCAATAAACTCATTTTTAACAAATTTAAAGGTGTTTAAGTTTACTAAATGATTGATAGTCATATTATGATTCCATCTATTGTACATTTGCTCTGGTTCCAAGAATAGATGATTCGCAAGTACCTTTTTACGATATTTATTTTCAGGATCTATAATGTAATATTTATCATCATATTTCTTTACACTTCGAGGAACTCTTCTTCTATTGGAACCGCTTGTCTCCTTATAATCAGCAAATACATAGACATTTCCAATATGCTGGGGTTCCCTAGCTTGTTTTGGAGTTTCAGGTTTTACAGTCATATACATGTTCACCTTATTATCCCCAATAGTACTATCAACCTCAATTAATAAATTGTCAGGACTAAAGTAATAATATCCCTGTTCTTTAAGTTTATTATCAATTCTATCTCTTTCGTTCAATATAACATCAAGATTGTAGTTCTTTCCTGTTTGTAATAATGTCTCATGTTGGCTGGCTAAAATTGACTTCCCCAATCTTGTCGCACTATCAACCTCAAATTTAACATCCTTAATTCTATAAATCTTTCCGGGAAACGCATCATATTGAACAGTCGCCATTTTACCATTAATTAGAGTGTCAGAGGTAACTCTCGCATTAAAGAAACCTAGATTCTCCATTTTGTTCCGAAGTAGATTTTCATTGTATTCACGATTTACATCGCTTAGCAATACAGGTTCCTGTCCTTGTCTCTTCAACCATTTTCTAATAAAATTATTGGTCGAATCAGGACCTCCTCCCATATTCCATAAACCAACTTTAAAGTACATTCCCAACAATTTACTGTTTGGTTTTGGCAGTAAAGACTCCTCTAAAAATGTTTCAAAGCCTTCCTTTCGTTCTTTCGGAATAGTGTCATTGTGAATTATAACATCTCCTTCCTTATAGAGTTTTTCTCCCTCTGCAATATATTTAGTGGGATTACAACTTGCAATCAATAGTAAACTCATGGAGAAGGTTAATACATGTTTAATTTTCATTATTTCCCCCTTCCTCTTCTTCATTTTTAATAGCTGATGTATTTGACTCAATCTTATTCCTGCTTGTATCTCTATTTGTTGTGTCGATAGGATTATTCGTACTATCCTGTTTTTTCAATTCTTCTTGTTTTCTTTGTTCTTCCTGTTCTTCTATGCGTTTTCTGAATTCTGGACTATGAAGCATTAAACTGTCGCGAATTATCAATCTTACTGAATCCCGATACACAGAGTCTGTTTCCATCCTTTCTACATCAAATCTCCTTCTGAATCCTCGACTATCCGTATTATAATATTCTTGTAATGCTTTTGAATTCATAAATAACTCCCTAAACTTATTGTAACTCATGTTGATAATGAATCCAATTCCAGTTTCAACGAATTGTCCTTGTAGCGTGGCTTGATATTGATTTTTACGGTATACTCGTGCAAAATAACGACCATCTTTTGATAATTGATAATCCAAAGAGATATCACCTGCAATATTTGAGGCCTTTTCTCCAGGCCTTGTATTACCTTCAACCTCGAAATTTGATCCAATTGTGATTTTTAAACGATCATCAAATAACATTTTGGAGATACCAACATTTAAATCAGTCCTTGTTTGGGCATTCCCGGTTAAATAATCCTCTTCTGAGTTCAAGTTGAAATCTAATTCAACTCCTTTTACTAAATCTGATGCCAGATTGTTTAATTGACCTGTTAAGAAAGAACTTACAGTACTTCTTACCATTGCTTCTGTTCCTCCTCCTGATAAACTTTCAAATGGATTTGCAGACATAAATCTACCTAATGCTATCAATGAGAATACCTGTTTGTTTAATTCTGCCGGATCTTCTCTAAGATTGGACAAAGCTATATTTACTTTATTTACTACATCTTGAGATACAATAGCGTTGTTTTCATCCAGGTCAACATCAAAATTAATCTGTGGTTTGAATAACTCTCCAGTTAGTTTAAGTAATACATTGAATGGTACTCTTTGTTTATAAAGATTTTGACTTTCCGAAGAAATTTGGTTTTGAACCAATTCTAGCGTTGCGAATTTACCAGCATAAACAGCAGTAATATCCATTCTGGCATCCAAAGGGTCACCATTCCAGGTTATTGTGCTCCCTTTTTGGAAACTAAAGTCTTTCGAAATAGGTCCAAATGAAAAAGTGTAATCACCTTTTTCAACAGTAAAGGTTCCTGACATTGTAATCTTATCATTCGCATCTATACTCGTGTTAATCTCTGCTACACCTTGAATATTAAGGGCATCTTGCGTTCCTTCATCTAGTATTACTTTGAATTTAGCATCTGGATCTGTGCTTAAGTTCAGGGCAATGTCATAGCCAGAAAGTTTGCTTGAAACAGTTGTCATGGAGTCTAACTGGGCAAAAATATTTGCTCTAGCTGTATCACTTCTATCTACGAATTTTACAACACCTTCTCTTTGAGCTACTCCTGGATCATCATTTGGAACAATAAAGTTGAAATCTGTATTGTCATTCGCTTTGACATTACCATCTATCCTTGGTTTATCTAAATCTCCTGTAATTCGAAGATTGGAGGTAACATACATTTTTCCAAAGAAAAGGTCATTATCTAGGCGGGATGAGTTCATTACCTCAAAATTGTCTGAAGTAAGATTGAGGTTAAAAACAAAATCAGTATAAGTTGAGGTCTTAATCGTACCATTTAACTTTGCTACATTATTTTTAGAATCGACCAAATTGAATTGTCTGAAAGAGATTCCTTGATCATTGAAATAGATCTTTTGATTGTCTGCTTTCATATTAGAATTCAGCATAGATGCATTAATAATAGCATCATGGAAGGTTAATTCTCCATTTATCCTTGGTGCTGCTGTTGTACCGGTTATTTTCAATGTTCCTGTAAGATCTCCTTGTGCATCCCTTAAATTACCTAAACTAAATGCCTGAATGGTTTGCATTCGCATTGGTTCTAAATTTAAAGTGGCGTCAATCTGCATATCTCCTTCAGGTGGTGAAATTATATCTCCAGTTAAATGGACATCATTTCCATTTTCTGTAATTCTTACATCTGCTGAATAGGTGTTTTCCTTAATATTATTAACTTTTAAGGCAACATTTCCAATGGTATCTTGTCCGAAAAAGAACTTATCAATAGTTAAATCAGAAACAAATACAGGGGTTGATTCGAATCTGGAAACTGTAGCATTGCCATTAATCCCTCCACCAACTTTTAGGGTCTCCGATTGGAGCATCTCAGTAATAGTTTCGATTCTAAAATTGTTGAAGTTTAAGTCTATCGGAGAATTGAAAGTAGAATCTTGAGATTGAATTTTTAATTCTTGACCTTCATTTGAAAGAATAAAGCCGGACGCTCGTACTCCTTGATCCCCAAAGCTTATCATGTTATTTGGTTCAATATCCCAATCTTCATAGTTCAGCATTAAGCCATCTTCTTTTAAAGAGATATTATAACTGTTATTAGCGACTTGCATATTGGCGCCCAAATGATATTGTTCCTTATCTTCTTTGTCTTTAATCCATAAGCCAAAGTCAACTTTATTGTCAACAACGCTACCACTTAATACGGTATTACGTAACTCTATATTACTAACTAATATATGCCCAATTAAAGCATTATAATATAAAGTACTATCAGCGGTGATAATATCAACACCCACATCCTCAATTTCGGTGCCTGCATAAGTGATTTTTGGAGCCAGTAGTTTTGCCATTAGACTATGGTCTGCACTATTAAATGTCCCATCGAGTGTAACATCTTGCATTTCTTCTAAATCCGGAAGAAATTCACGGATAATTCTTGAATGGTTCAGACGAGCTGAAAATTCAAATTGTTGTGCTGAATACTCAAATTTCTGAAGTTGACCTGATGGATGATAATAGGTTTGTATAATATCAGATATTGATGAACCTAATTCCGTGAGTTTATATTTCCCAGTTAAGTGAGCATTTAAAAATTCTGAGCTTAATATTAAAGTGTTTTTACTCGTGTCTGATTGTGCAGTTAGTGAAACTGTATCCAATGCATATAATTCTTTTTCATATGCTATGGATGAATTTGTCACATAGAGTGACCCTTTTAGATTATCTAAATCTAAAACATCAAAATCAGCTGTAATTTTCCCATGATATCTGACATTTTGATCCATTAATTTCAAATTCTTAAAATTAATGCTGTCGATCATCATTTCTGCATATAGCTTTGGAAATTCTCCACGCATATCTGCTTGGATATTAGCGTCTAAATCAATGTTGGGATCTGGACTTTTAATAGTTCCTGCTATATCTCCCGATCTCGCTGTTAGGTCAAAGTTTATGTCCTTATAGCTATAACCCATAGCATCAAATTGGTTTAATGTTCCTAAAACATCGGCTTCCATTGTTTTAGGATTCAAACCAGTACCGTTTACTTGTGCCTGTGCAGAAATATA
>Ga0233377_1000809_pt1 | contig 12906 bp, 8 predicted proteins | sample ElkDunMinimDraft_6_FD_191540 | JGI IMG/M metagenome (GOLD analysis project Ga0233377, IMG submission 191540) | Fecal eukaryotic communites from dung pellets of Tule Elk in California, USA - Elk Dung E36 | ecosystem: Host-associated > Mammals > Digestive system > Large intestine > Fecal | place...
GGTGCTGTCGGCGCCGATACCGGAGCCGAAGCAGGGGCAGGCGTTCGAGGAGGATGAGAAAGTCTGGCCGCCCGTCGTCTCCAGCCAGTACCGCGCCCCCGACCAGGTGGCTACCGTCGTGCTGCCTCGACTGGCCCCGTCGCCCGCCCCCGGCCCTTCCCCAGAGGTGCGGACGGAGGGAAACCGGCGCCTGATCGTGGCGGTCGCGGCGGCTGTCGCCAGCATCGATGAGGTACTGCAGCGTTTGGCCTAACCACCCGCCCGTCACACCGAGCGCCAGGACCGGCCCATTTTCGCCTCCAGATGGAGGTTCTCCGGCAGCAGGTACGGATTCGCCGGTAGCTCGCCACCCTTGGTGGCCATGGCGCGCAGCAGACAGCAGATCAGCCGATGCAACTGGCCACTGATGGCCGGCCGGGCGGGGGTGAAGGTGGCCAGATAGCGCCGATAGGCCATCGGCACGAGGTAGGGCCGCTCGATGAGGTCGTCCAGGCTGGCCGGCCGACCCTGCGGTGAGAACTCGGAGTGGTAGTAGTCCCGGACGAAAGCCACCAGGTCGCCGCCACGCTCGGCGTCGAGGCGATCGAGACCCTCATGGCGCCCTGTGTGATCGCACGTGCGAAGTCCCGGCCAAGCGGCGGCCGCGGTCTCACCCGCACGCCAGGACGGTGTCCGGATCGGGATCACCGGGAGAGCGTCCCAGGCATGCATGAGAGTCATCGTTACCGGATGGCCCAAGGTCAGGCCCTGGATAACCAGCGGGGCGTGCTCGAGCGGAAGTTCGACGCTGGCGTAGGTGGCGATGGGGATGTCGCGGTGTTCGCGCAGCGCGGCCAGCTGCGAGGCGGCCACCAGGGACGGCAGGCCAGCCGAGGCGTAGGCCAGCCCGATGGCGTGCAGGTCGAATAACTGCCCGTAGGTCTGCGGCCGGGCGGCGATGATGCGCTGATAGCCGCGCACCGCGTCGGGTTCGCGGTCGTAGTGCAGCCGGGCGCGCTCGGCGGTGGCGCACCAGGCGCTCACCTGTTCGGTGGGCAACCGGAAGTTGGCGTAGGGCAGGTAGCCCGCCAGCACCGCCCGGCTCTTCCAGGCGTTGGTGAACTGCTCGACGTTCGAGCCGTAGGGGGTGAGCTCATCCGGTTGCGACAAGCCTTCGGCCAAGATGAGATTCCAGGCGCTCAGCAGCGCGGTGCCCGGCAGGGGATGGGCGGTCTTGGCCTCCTGCCAGTGCCACAGCAGGTACCCCTGCCAGTAGGCGGCCACCTCATCGGTACTGGGCGCCACCGGCCGCCGATACAGCCCATGCATGGCGGCGCCGTTCATCCGCCCGGGCCCGGCCGTAACCAGCTGCGAACGGCCAGGGGTGCGCATGTCGTCGATGCGCTCCCACCGAGGAAAGACCTCATCCTCCATCGGCGGGGCCACGGTCGCCGGAGCGGGAACTGCCGCGTCCTGCAGCTCGGCGAGCAAGGCGAGAGCGGTCTCCGGATGGGGACGGACGTGCGCCGGGGGGTGGCAGTTAAGGGAAAGGCGCGAGATGGGGTTGTGGTCGGCCGGGCGGGTCTGTGGCACAGCGGCTACTCCTGCCTGTCGATGACTACCAATTCGAACTGTGCACTGACTAATTGTTATACTCCCTGATAGAAAAGATGCAGTGCACACTTTTTCTCTGAGGATGGTCATACTTGCCCGGTGTACACTGATCTGTCAACTGCACTTGTGGGCCGATAGCGCACAGGAGTGGCTTGAGTGCCGGCAGACGTGAAGGGACGCGCGTGGACTTCCACCGGACATTGCGAGAGCTGTGGGATCGCACCGCGCGGGCGGAAGGTGCGCCTATTTCCCTGCGGAAGCTACAGAGCCGAATCCTGGACAAAGCCGGAGTGAAGGTCTCCATCACTTACCTCGGTCAGCTGTACAACTTCGGCGCCGAGGGAGCAGGGAAGCCCAAGCAGCCCTCCGCCACGATTAGGTCCGCCATCGCCGTTGGACTGGGTTATGCCCCAGATGTGTTTGACAGGCCGGAGAAGGCCGAACAGACACTGCGTGAGCTGGACGAGTTTTGGGAACTGAAACAGTCGGGGATGTTGGCCATGTTCCGCGAGGCACGCGTGTCGATGTTGGCCCGCGGGTTGGGTGGATTGAATGAGCTGCCCGAGGATGCCAAGAGGCAGGCGCTTCGCAGTGGCATGGAGGCCATGCTCAACGCGATACAACAGGCACGCCAAGAGCCCGGCTCGTCGGCCGGTGACCTCCCCGGCGGCGACGGCAACCGGTAGAGCCCACCTTCCTGGCACTGGGCGAGGACACCGCTACGCTGGCGAATTATTTTGATCTACTATCGTCATACTTCTGCCGGTATCGCCCTAATTGTGATGTCGCCTGCGGCTGCTTGAGGAAACGATGTGACTGTTTTGCCTGATAAGGATCGCTCGGCGCAGAAGGAAGTTGATCTTGGGCTTTCCACACCTTCCGGAGTTGTGGATCGTGTCACCGGAGGTAGCCATCACTACGCCGCCGACCGGGCCGTGGCAGACCCCATCTTGGGTGTTTATCCGCAGGTGCGGCAGACCGCCTTGGACGACCGCCAATTCCTTGGCCGCGTTGTAGTCCATCTGGCCAAAGAGGGCATCGACCAGTTCCTGTGCTTGGGCTACCGGTTGCCGTCGGAGACTGATGTCCACCATGTCGCCCAATCCATCACCCCGCGGGCGCGAGTGGTGTACGCCTCCAACGACCCCATTGTGAACCGGCAGGCTTCCTCTCTGATCAGCGCTGGTCAGCGTGTCGCTTACATCGACGGTGACCCACGCACCCCCGAGTACATCCTCAAGGATCCGATCACCCAGAATCTCATCGACTTCACTCGGCCGGTCGGGGTGCTGTTCTACGGCTCACTGAATTACATCGCCGATCGCGACGACCCCTACGGCGCGGTCCAGCACCTACTGGAGGAAGTCCCCTCCGGCAGCTACGTGGCCATCTCCCACGTCACCGCCGACGGGATCGACCCGGGGCTCCATAGCACGATCGAATCCGCCTACGCCGATGTGCCCAACCGCTTTTATTTCCGTACCCGCCAGCAGATCACCCGGTTCTACGGCGACTGGGAAATCCTCGAACCCGGCATCGTCCACGCCGGCGACTGGACCGTCGAGGGGGATGCGCCAGCCCCGGCCCGCGTGATGTACGTCTGGTGCGGGTTGGCCCGTAAACCGTGATGTCAAGTCTTCCCCCACGGCCTGCGGACGCGGGCGAAGGAGTTGAGTGAAACATGAGTACCCCGCCCTATGAATCACCTTCAAGCTTCGACGAGCCGAACCCCGCCTCGCCCACTCCCACGGGTGTTCTCAATCGCGTCCTGAACATCGCAGGGACCTACAACAACGTGGCTGACCAACGGATCGTCGACCCGATTCTTGAGGCCTATCCCGGCATGCGGGACGTGGCCCTGGACGATTTCCAGTTCACCGAGCGGGTGACCCGTTACATGATTGGGCAGGGCATCACCCAGTTCCTGGTCTTGGCCTATAGCCTTCCGCTCTACAACCAGGTTCACCACGTTGCCCAGGCCCTCACCCCTAAGGCGCGCGTGGTGTATGTCACCTCCGACCCCTTGGTCAACCTGCAGACCTCTGCGATGATCGTCGGCAGGCCACGTGTGGGCTATGTTGATGCTGATCTTCGTACACCTGACGTCATCCTCAACGACCCCACCATTCGAGAGCTGATCGACTTCACCCGGCCGGTCGGGGTACTGATCGTCGGCTCACTGAATTACATCGCCGATCGCGACGACCCCTACGGCGCGGTCCAGCACCTACTGGAGGAAGTCCCCTCCGGCAGCTACGTGGCCATCTCCAACGTCACCGCCGACGGGATCGACCCGGGACTCTTCGATATGATCGAATCCGCCTACGCCGATGTGCCCAACCGCTTTTACTTCCGTACCCGCCAGCAGATCACCCGGTTCTACGGCGACTGGGAAATCCTCGAACCCGGCATCGTCCACGCCGGCGACTGGACCGTCGAGGGGGATGCGCCGACCGGTTTCCGGCCGATGACTCTCTGGGCTGGCGTGGCGCGCAAGCCCTGATTGAGTTCCGACCTGCCGTAGCCGCTGGTGGGCCCGCTCCTGCTTGGCCACGTACCGAACTCGGAGTGGATCGGGACCGTCGACGCCGCACGATGCCACGGCCTGCGTATAGTGCTGCAGCGCCTCGGCATAGCGTCCCAGCCCCATGAGGGCGTCTCCTGCCCGCTCGGCCAGCGCCGCGGCGGCTGCGGCGTTGCGAATCCTCTCGAGCAGGTTTTGGTGCTGCTGGCATACCAGCAGCGCCTGCTCATAGCGACCGGCGGTCACCAGCACACTGGCTAGGGCGATAGTCGCAGAAGCCTCATAGGCGCCATCGCCGGACTGGCGGGTGATGCGGGTGCCCTGCTGGAGCGCAGCTTGGCACCAGGTGACGGCATCGTCATGGCGGCCTTGCGCCGAGGCCACCAATCCCAGCACTCGGCGGCACATCACCTCCACCCACGGTTCCTCGATCAGCTCGGCCAGCTCCAAGCCGCGCTCAACGTCGGCGCGTGCTTGTTGCAGGAGGGCTGCCGCCTCCTGCAGGGCTGCGTCGGAGGCGTCCTGGCGAGCGGTCTGGCGCAGCTGGCGGGCGATGCGGTAGCGGCACAGCGCCCGCAGCGCCAGCGACCGGGCCCATGGTTGCCAGTCCACCAGCTGGGCGAAGGTCGCCACGCACACATCCAGCATCGGCAGGGCCCGGCGTGGGCCGTCGGGCCGGTCGGCGATCAGCGCGGCCACCCGGTTGCGAGCCTCGGCCGCCAACCGGATGTCACCGGCGCCCTCGGAGCTGCGCATGATGACGCGCCACATGTTTTCCGCGTCGCGCCCGCGTCCGCGCCGGTACAAATGCGCGGCGATGCGCAAGGCCAGACCGTAGGCCAGCTGGTAGCGGTTCTCACTGCAGGCCAGGCGGATGACCGACAAGATCTGTGAGCTTTCCCCGGCCAGCCAGGCATCGGCGTCGGCCTCGATCAGCTCACGGGCCGCGGCCGGAACCAGGATGTCACGGGCCGAGATGCGCGCCGGTGGGGAGAAGCCGGGATCGCCACAGGTCAGCGCGACAGCCCGGTCGGTCAGCAGCGTCCAGCCTCCCAGCAACCTGCTCATCGTCATGTCGCGTTCGCTGAGGTGCTCGGTCAGTCGTTTCTCGGCGAACTCCCGCGTCAAGTCGTGCATCTGGTAGCGCGGATGGCCCAACTCGTCGACTCCGGCCGGGGTCAGCAGGCTGTGTGTGGTGAGCGTGCCGAGGGCGACGTCGGCGTGCTCACCGCCCATCACCATCTCGGCCAGCCACATCGGCCAGTCGCTCGGGCCGGCCAGCGCCAGCACCCGCAGACCACGCTGAGCGATCTGGCTGAGATGCTCATAACTTTCGGCGATGATCGCCGTGATCGTCGTCTCATCTTCGGCCAGCCGGTCCAGGCCGTCCAGGCGGTCACGCAGACGCGAAGCCAGCATGCTCACCGGCCAGTGCTGCTGGGCGGCCAGTCGGCTGCCGACGATGCGCACCGCCAGCGGCAGGCCCGCACAGGCGGTTACTATCGCCTGCGCCGCCTCGGGCTCGGCCTCCACCCGGTCGGTTCCGATGATCTCCCCCAGCAGCCGCAGGGCCTCGGCCTGCCGCAGTGGCTCCAGACGCAGGTTCTTGAAGCCCGCGCCCGGGATGAACACGCGGCTGGTGACGATGACGGCACACTGCGGCTCGCCCGGCAGGAACGACTGGATCTGGTGCAGCCCCGGCGCGTCGTCGATGACGAGCAGGATCCGCCGGCCGGACAACAACGAGCGCAACATGGTGGTGCGCTGCGGGGTCGTGGCCGGCAGTTCATGCGGGGAGACGTTCAATGACATCAGCAGCTCGGCCAGGATCTCGCTGATGTTGGCCAGCATGTTGGGTCTGCTGGCCAGGTGGATGAACAGTTGCCCATCGGGGTAGTACGGGCGTAGCTGGTGGGCCACGTGCTTGGCCAGGACGCTCTTGCCCACCCCGCCCATCCCGCTGATGGTCACGATCGGCGGCGCGGTGGCATCTGGGTGAGGCGTCAGCAGGTCGGTGATGTAGTCGATCTCGCGGGCCCGGCCAGTGAAGTCCCTAACGTCCGGGGGCAATTGTGCCGGCACCGGCTGCGGCCGGGCCGGAGCCAGGTTGCTCTCCGGTGCGGCTACGACGCGTTCGGTGGCATCGGCGATCTGGGCGTACAACTGCTGCAGCACCAGGCTCGGGCCGCGGCCAGCGCTCTGGCCGATCGCGGCCACGGCGTCGGCGTAGTGCCGCAGTGCCTCCGAACGCCGTCCCAGAAGGTACAGCGCGCGCATCATCAGGATATGCAGGTCTTCGTCAGCGGGCTGATCGGCGGGTTGGCGGGCAAGCTCGGTGCGCAGGTCCTCGATCATCTGGTGGTGCTCGCCCAGCTCCATCTGGGCGGTGAACAGCGCGTTTTGAGCAGTACGCCGTCGAAACAGCAGGTTTTCCCGCACCGCGTGCAAGGCCAGATCCACCTGCGACAGGTCCGGTACGTCGGGCAGCGGCGGATGGCCCCACAGTCCCAGGGCCGCGCGCAGCAGGCGGATGGCGCCGCGGTGGTCGTCGTGGGTTTCTATCGCGGTGGTGGCCTGCGTGACCTGGTTGCGGAAGTCGGTGACGTCCAGGCTGTCGATGGTGGTCAGTTCGATGCGGTAGCCCTCGCGGCCGCCGGTGGGGATGCGCCCGGGCATCAAGGGGCGCAGCTTGGCGATGCACGACTTCAGCGCACCTTCGTGCTGGCTGATGTGGGAACTGCCCCAGGCGACCCGCACCAGGGTCTTGGTCGCCACCGGCTCACCGCCGGCGACCAGCAGCAGGGCTAGGACGCGCCGTGGGGTCTCGGCGATCGGGATCGGGTCACCGTCATCGTTGCGGACCTGTGTCTGACCCAAAATCCCGAAGTGCACGGTACCCCTATCTTTCCCCCGATACGAGAACGGCCACCGTGGCCGTATCAAGGGGAAGAACTTCGCTAACAGCCCACAACAGATGATCTTATCGAAGGCGATCGCCGCTGTTTTGCCACCGGCTTGCCACCACATCACCACCAGTTGATGACCATAACTCGCATTCTGGACAAATGCCGCTAGTTAATATGGCCATCGGCATCCCAAATCTCCGCTTCGTGCCCTGCCCTCCTGGTAGGGCACGGATGCCCAGCGCGACTCTGCTCGCTGCCTGCGAGCAGAGTCGCCGGCGGCGCCAACGCGGTGAGGCTGATCACTTCGCTCTCCTGCCGTTTGGAACCTCCATGTCTGTATCAAGCCTCTTCGATCCCCAGCAAGCAGTTCGTGATCTTGACTTGCCAGGCCAGTTCACCGCCCAAAGCCTGGTCGCCCACGTCGCCGCCCAGCTGGGGCGCACCATTCAGATGCAGATTCTGCCCGGCCTGAGCGAGCTAGGCATGTGCGGCATGTGGATTCCCGCCGACGCTCAAAGCGGGATTGACCACCTGTTCGTCGACGCCGCGGCCTCCACCTCTCCTCTGCAGTTCCTGCACACCACCGCGCACGAGCTCTGGCACATCGTAGGTGGACACATTCCCACCCTGACGCCCGAGGGAGTCTTGGTGGAGATGCTCGCCGACAGCTATCCAAACCTGCCGCGTGCGGTGCTGCTAAAAGGCCTGCTGACTCGCAGTGGCCTGGACAGCCCGCAGGAACATGAGGCCGAGGCCTTCGCCACCGCGCTGATGGCCCACGTCGCACGCCAGAGCGACCGGCCCACCTCCCGCGTCGGCCGCGCGGCGCTGGATGCTTTCGGCCACCCCGTCCAAAGGACCCTGCATGTCTGAAAGCCTGCACCTGATCACCATGACACTGATGTGGATGGCCGTGATCTGGCGTGCTCCAGCGCTACGCAGTCCTGGAGCAGCCCGTGCCCTGTGGGTCTCCTTGCTGGCCATGACTGTCGCCTGGTCCATCTCGGATCCGACGGTGTTGCGGCCCCTGCTGGAAGACGTCGATGCCTGGGCTGGCTGGCCGCTGGTCTCCCTGACCAAGCGATGCATCGCCGTGGCCGGGGCGGCCGGACTGGCCACCTTCACCCTGCGCCTGGACGGCCGCCCCGGCTGGCCGATCCACCTGGGCGCCACCACAGTCGCCGCAGTGATGCTGAGCGCGCACGCTGCCGCAGGACACGACATCGGCAAGATCGCTGATTGGGACGGCTCCATCGCGCAACTGACCTACTTCGTCGCCTACGAGGGATGGTTGGTGATCGCCGCCGCCGCGGCTGGGGTTAGCGCACTGCACCATGCCTGGACCGCGCACCAGGACCCCTGGTACATCCGCACCGGGTTGAGCATCTTCGGCGTCGGCATCGCCATCTGGGTACCCGCGGGTATCGCCGTGCTGGGGACGCTCCTGCTGGACGGGCCCGGTGCTTACACAGACGGCAGCAACCGGCTGCCGATGGCGCTGACCTTGCTCGGCCTGACGGTCGGATCAGTCATCCCGGCGGTCGGCATGGTCGTCCGCTGGCGCCGCGATCAACGCCTGCTGGCCTCGGTCGCGCCCCTGCACGCCGCCATCGCCGCGGCCTTCCCTTCCCAGGTAATGGCCGTCGGCCCCGCGGCCGACACCGACACCAAGCTCATGCGCGCCCTGGTCGAGATCCGCGACGGGCTGCTACTACTGGCCCGACACATGGAGCAGCCGCTGCCCGTCGACCCGGTGCAGGCCGCCGCCTGGGTGCGCACCGCCCTGGACCGTCACCGCGGCGGCCAACTCGCCACCGGAACCGGCCAGGGCGGCACCGGGACACTTACCGTCCCGGTCCACGCGAACCTGGCAGAGGAACTGACCTGGTTCACCGACCTGTCGAGCGCCTACGCCGCCCCAGCCATCGCATCATCGCCGCTAGTGCACCTGGCCCGTACCTTGTCCACACTCACCAGTCCCAAAATCCTCGGCGTGGGCCTGCCGATCCTGGCCGGAGGCATCCTCGGCGCAGGACACGGCCTGGAATGGGGGGTAGCGGCAGCCCTACTGTGCGCCGGCCTGCCCATCGTCGCTTTCCACGCCGGCGGCGGCGCCTTCAAGCACGGCCGCGACCGGGTCATGCCAGTGCTACTGGCCCTCGCCACTTTGATCATGGCACTGGCCACGCTACTGGCGGTGCGCGCTCCCATCTACGTAGTAGAGGTGATGGCCACGCTGCTGGTCATGCTCATCGTCCTGGCGCCGATCATGGCGCGCTGGGACATCTCCTGGCACAGCGCCACCGCTGCGGTCTGCGTCACCTGGGCCACCTTGCGCATCGGCCCGGCGGCCAGCGTGGCTGCGGTCCTCATCATCGCCTCCGCCTGGGCTCGGGTCCGTCTCGGCGAGCACACCCCCGCCCAGACCGCCGTCGGTGCGACTGCAGGTGCTGGGGTTGCGGCGTTGATATTGACCCTCCCGCTCTGACTTTGTGACCCTGGGTCTGTTTCCCCGAAACCCGGAGCCACTGGCATGCGCGGGTACCTCCTGCGCAACATCTCCTGTGCCGATCCCAGAAAGGGCCCCCACCGATGACCGCTACGAAGGACCCGGCCGCCGCAGCCTGCCCGATCCGCCACCCGCTCGACCTGGACCCCAATGGGGTCAACCGGCCCGGCCTGTACCTCAACAAGCTCTACCACGAAATCCGGGAAACCCACGGGGTGGTCCCGGTCATCCGCGCCAACGGCACCACCGCCAAGCTTGTCACTCGCTACGAAGACGTCAGGGCGGTGCTGCGCGACCCGGTCTTCTCCCGGGAACAGGCCTTACCCTTCGATGACGTCGCCGGCCTGGAGGGCACCATCCTCGGCCTGGACGGCAAGGCCCACGCCGACGTGCGCGGCCTGGTTAAAGACCGCTTCACGCCCCGGGCCATCGAGAGACGCCGCCCCGAGATCGAGCGCTGCGCCGCCGATCAGCTGCACGTGATGATCAGTCGTGGTGCGCCCGCCGACCTGCTGGCCGACTTCGCTCTGCCGTTCGCTCTCGAATTGATTTGCGACCTGCTGGGCCTGCCCCAGGCCGACCGCGCCGACTTCCACCACTGGAGCGAGGCGTTCCTGTCCCACACCAACCTGTCACAGCAGGAGGCCGAGGCTTCCCTGACCGCGATGTACGGCTACCTGGCGGGCCTGCTGCAGCAGCGCCGCGACGCCCCCACCGCCGACCTCCTGTCGAAGATCGCCGTCGACGGCGCGCACCTGCCCGAACACCAGCGGGTCATGCTGCCGATCGCGCTCATCGTCGGCGGCTGGGAGACCTCCGCCTCCAGCATCGGCACGTTCATCCAAGTCCTGCTCACCCACCCCTACGGCGGCCACGACAGCGCCTACCACTACCTCGTCGCCCACCCTGACGAACTCGTCGGCGCCATCACCGAACTCGAGCGGATGTTCTCCACCTCCGCCGCAGACGCCATGCCCCGCTATGTCACCGCCGACATCACCCTGCCCAGCGGCGCGCACCTGGCCGAAGGAGAGGTGGTCATTCCCTCCACCGACGCCGCCGACTACGACCCGCGCGCATTCACCAACCCGCACGAGATGAACTTCGCGCGTACCGCCACCGACACCAGCGCCGAACGTCACCTGTCGTTCGGCTACGGCATCCACCACTGCATCGGCCGTCACCTCGGCCACGCCGAAGTCGTCACCGCGATCGGTTTGCTGCTGCGCGAGTTGCCCACACTGCGCCTGGCCGTGGCCGACAAGGACATCCCAAGAAAGGTCGGCCACGCCGTCGGCGGGCCCACCCACCTGCCGGTGGCCTGGAGCTAACCACCACCACGTAGCAGAAGGCGTCACTTCGACCCCTACCCTTCACCAGAACAAGTCCGTTCCCGCGACCGCGGCGGTGCTTCTTGGTTTCGCCTCTGAGCGGCGACCGCTCGGATCCCGCTCAGGGGACATACGGCTGCCTTCCTCGCGAACGCGTGCTGGGCAGCGAAGCGGCGCCGGCGCTCTGCCGGGCACGAGAATCGGCGCTGAGCCGGTACGCGGCGGCATGGGCGCTTTCGCCGGCGGGCACCGTGGTCAACGACAGCGCCGGGACTCCCCCACCGGGCAAAGCGTGCACCTCGGCCGCGACCGTCGGTTCAAGGCGCGGATGACAGCCACACACCGGCGGAGCGGACACCGCACCGATCTGGTGCAGCTGAGCTTGAGCCGCAGCGGCGACCTCGACCAAGACCGCGCGCAGCCCCAGCAGCTGCTCACGCGAGATCATGACCATCTCGGTGGGATCACCGCTGGCCGGGCGAGTAGCCCGCATGGCGCCTTCCTTGCTGAGCCACACCCGCAGCAAAGCGGCCACCGCCACCAGCGCCGCCAGCGCCACCACGACGCTCAGCACCGAGGCGTAGCCCCCCATCACCCCCGGCAGGAAGGGCTGGTTGACCACAACCGCGGCCCCCGCCACTCCGAGCGCGCCACCAGCCTGACGGGCGGTCAGGCCCGCGCCGATCGCGCTGGCGTAGGAGGCCTGATCACTGGCCAGCGTCGCCACCGTAGAGGCCGCAGTCGACACCTGGCCCAGCCCGATACCGCAGACGATCAGTCCCACCATGCTCGCCCATGACGGGGAGGCATCCCCGAACAGCGCCGCCAGCGTGGGCCAGGCGGAAAACCGCTGGCCGTCAGCCAGCAGCAGCACTCCCCCGACGATGACGAACGTCGCCCCCAAGTAGATGACGGTGTTGAAGCCGAAGCGCTGGCCCATCTCTCCCGCCAGGCGACCGGAGACCATCACCGCCACCGACAACGGCGCCAGCAACAGCCCGATCTGCCGCCCGTCGTAGCCCCACTCCTGCAAGGCCAGCGGCGCCCAGGCCAGCAGCGGAAACGTCATCAGGCCGTACAGCAACGAGACCGTCCACCCCCAGGCGAAGGCCGGGCGCCGCCACAGGGCCACATCCACCGCCGGCACCGGGTGAGAGCGTGAGCGGATCACCACGATGACCAACACCATGGCGCCGCCGAGGGCGCAGACGATGGTCCTCGGACTGCTCCAGCCCCAGCTGTGGCCCTTGGAGATGGCCAGCACCACACACGCGATCGCGCCCGCGAGCAACAACGCACCCAGCAGATCCGGCCGCGGTCCACGCTGGCGCCGGGTGGTCGGCAGCAGGAAGGCCGCAGTCAGCAGCAGCACCAGACCGACCACCATGCTGGACACGAACAGGGCCCGCCAGCCAGCCGCCTGGGCCAGCCACCCACCGCCGGCGTGCATCACCACACCGCCCAGCCCGGCCCCCGCCGACCAGGTCGCGATCGCCATTCCCCGCCGGGCACCGGGCAACGCGCTCAGCAGCAACCCCAGAGAGGCCGGCACCATCGCCGCCGCGCCCAACCCCTGCGCCGCGCGCGCCCCCAGCAGGAGCTCCCAGCTCGGTGTGACGACTGCGGCGCAGGCCGACAGGCAGAACACCGCCGCGCCCACCGCCAGGAGCACCCGATGGCCGAGCAGGTCCGCCAGACGGCCCGCCACCGTCAACATGGCCGAGAAGACCACCAGGTAGGTGGTGGACACCCACTGCACCGCCGAAGGCGGCTGTCCGTGCATCAGGTCCGCGCCCAGCAGGGGGATGGCCAGCGTGGCCGCGATGACATCGGCCATCGCCACGGCGTTGGCCCCGGTGCACACCGCCAGCATCACCCACACCCGCGGCGGTCGCTGAGGAGCGCGCCGCCGGGGCCGAGGGGCGGCGGAAGGGCTTTGCAGCGCGGTCATGGATGTCCTCCAAGAAAACGGATCGGTCGGTGCCGGACCGGTAGGTGTCAAGTCAAGTGGGACATGGTGCTGCTGAGGCGTTAAGCGGCGCA
>Ga0233377_1000811_pt1 | contig 12896 bp, 10 predicted proteins | sample ElkDunMinimDraft_6_FD_191540 | JGI IMG/M metagenome (GOLD analysis project Ga0233377, IMG submission 191540) | Fecal eukaryotic communites from dung pellets of Tule Elk in California, USA - Elk Dung E36 | ecosystem: Host-associated > Mammals > Digestive system > Large intestine > Fecal | place...
GTAATGGGTGGCCACCCAGTTGCCCGCCGCGCCGCCGCCGATCGCCGCGCCGAGGCCCATCCGGTTGGGCTTGTTGTAGAGCAGGCGGGGAATGTCGGCGCCGTTCAGCCACTGGAACGGCTCATAGGGATCGACGAGATCGTTGGGCACGCCGCCCATGGCGAAGCTGAGGTCGACGATCCGATCCCTGGGGACGTTGTCGGGCGCTTCGGGATAGTCCGCGCGGATTTCGTCGAGGGTGCGGGGGAATTCCATGGCTCTCTCCATTTGCGAGCTTCATGCCCCTGCGCACCGGTTTGGGCAACCTGACGCCCGCGAATAGCGCCGTGGCGAAGTCGGTGGGAAAGAAGGGCCGGTCGGCGTGCCGGCCTTCAGTCGCTCGTTACCAGCCGCGATAGCCGTAGCGGCGGTCGTCGCGCCGGCCGTAGCCGTAGCGGTCGTCGCGCCAGCGGTCGCGGCGATTGTCGTAGCGGTCGCGCTTGGCGCGGGCGATCTCGCGCTGGCACTCGCGCAGCTCGCGGCGATATTCGCGGCGGCTGTCGGCCCGGCGCAGCTCGCGCTGGCACTCGCGCTGTTCGCGGCGGACGTTGTTGTTATAGGAGCCGCCGTTGCCGTAGCCGTAGCCATAGGGACGGGCTTCGGCCGTGGCCGGGAGCAGCGGTGTCAGCAGCGCGGCCGCCGTTGCGCATATCAAGAGTTTTCGCATTCCTGCCTCCTCAATCGGACATCGAGACGGCAAGATTGCGCGGGCCAAACTGAACCGAAGCCATACGGCGCGTTCAGGTGCGACGAGGTGTGCGATCGTGGTGGTCGATCGCGTCGGTTCGATCCTCCCCGGCACGGGGAGGATCCCCTTACAACCCGATCGCCGCCAGCTTGCCCAGCGTGTCGTTGTCGAGCATCGCCTGGCCGAAGCGCGCGGTATAGGCGGTGTTGTTGGCCTCGGTCTGGAACACGGCCTCGTTGATGATGAAGATGCCGTAGCCGAAGGCGAGGAAGGTGCCGTACTGGTGCATCGCCTCGTCGAAGCTCGGCGGGGTGACGCCGCTCAGCGCCAGTTCGTCGAGATAGGCTTTGATCAGCGCGCCTTCGTGCCGGCGGCGCGTGCCGAGGTCGAGCGCGCAGCCGAGGTGATAGGCCACCTCGATCATGCCGGGCCCGGCGCAGCCGATGCAGTCGAAGAAGCCCGGTTCGCCGTCGATGTCGACGTACTGGTTGCCGATGTGCGTATCGCCGTGGTTGGCGCAGTAGGGCAGGGTGTTGGCCAGCGCCGTCATCCGGTCGAGCGCGTCGTACATCCAGTCGCGGTCGTGGAACGCGGTCGACACCGCGGCGCCGCGCGCCGAGCGGACGTAGTGGTCCCAGACGTCGGGCTTCAGGTATTCGTCGAAATAGTGGTGCCAGTTGTTCGGCATGTCGCTGAGCCAGCCCCAGCGGCCGCCGGGCCTGATCTCGGGACTGTCCCAGGTCTGCGCGTGGAAGCGGGCGAGCGCGCGCAGGCGCTTTTCGGTATGTTCGAAGCTGTGCGGCCGCAGCGGCGAGCAGAAGTCCACCCCGCGCGCGACGAGGTCTTCCATGATGACGATGCCCTGCAGGTGCTCCTCGTCCCAGCCGGCGAAATAGGGCGTCGGCACGCGCAGGCCGAGCTGCGGCATCAGCGTGGAATAGGACAGCGCCTCGTTCATGTGCATCGGCCACATCTTGCGGCTGTGCGGCTCGAACCCTCCTTTGAGGATCACCGTCGGCGGGATCGGGGTGTCGGGCGAATTGTTCTCGAGATCCAGCTTCAGGCGGATCTTGGTGCAGGTCGTGTTGATGAAGTCGACCATCTCGAAGCCGCGCACGCGCACGCCGGGGGCATAGCCCGACAGCGCCTTTTCCAGCCACTCGCGGGTGATGCCCGCGACTTCGGTGGGCAGGGCGAACGTATTCGTTTCAACCATGGGAGCATCCCCTTTGCGGCGCGACGTGGACTTTCAGGTGATCGTGCGGCCCGCGCATCTCGTCGAGCATCGCCGGCAGGTCGCCCAGCGCGATCGTGCTGCTGACCATGTCCTCGGGGCGGACCTTGCCCGCGTCGAAGGCGCGGATCGTCGCGACGAGGTCGTCTGGCGAATAGGCCAGCGGGAAGTGGACCGAGACTTCGCGGAAGGTGCCGAAGGCCGGGATCAGGCTGTCGGGGGCAGAGCACATGCCCATCGACAGCACGTGGCCGCCCAGCTTGGCATGGCCGATCGCGGCCTGGATCATGCCTTCCTTGCCGATGCATTCGGCGACGATGTCGGGCGGGCCGCCCAGCGCGCGCTCGACCGCGGCGGGGTCCTCTTCGGACAGGCGTATGCAGGCGTCGGCGCCCATGGCCATGACGATGTCGTCGCGCTTCGCCGACCGCGAGGCCACGGCGATCCGGCCCGCGCCCATCAGCCGCGCCCAGTAGATGATCGACAGCGCCATGTTGCCCGCGCCGAGCACGAGCACGCGGTCGCCGGGCTTGAACGCGGCGACGCGCAGCGCCTTGCGCCCGCAGGCCATCGGTTCGACCAGCGCGCCGTCGGCGAAGCTCATCGAAGCGGGCATGGCGAAGGCCGAGGTCGCGGGCAGCACCAGCCGCTCGCCGAAGCCGCCGAACACGGGCACGCCCTTGAGGCAGAACAGCGGCCGCCCGTCGCGGCAGTTCTGGCAGGCGCCGCAAGTGCCGATCGGCATGACCGCGACCTTGTCGCCGACCTTGAGCGACGTGACCTCGCGGCCGACCTCGATCACCTCGCCCGCCGATTCGTGGCCGATCGGGCGCTCCGACGCATAGTCGAAGGGCGATCCCGAGGTCATCGAGACGTCGCTGCCGCAGATACCGCAACGCTCTACATTGATCCTGATATCGCCGGGTCCGACCTCGCCATCGGGAAGTTCCTCGATGGTTATCGGTTTGCCGGCGCCGTGAAATATCGCGACTTTCATTCACCTCTCCCGGCGGCGACCTTCGATCGTATACATGCGAGAGTCAATCGCCGCCGCCGCGCAATTTCCCGACCGCGCCGCCGGGTCATTGATCGTCCCGGCGTTGGCCCCATCCATTGAAAACCCCCCTGCGGACTGCGAAATAGGGCCCATAACGTATCTAGGAGACGAACGATGGCCGATGCTGACGCCAAGGAAATGGCCGCGAACGCGAAAAAATACTGGTCGGCTGAAGGGTACACCGAAGGCGGCGTGATCCGCGAAGTGGACTATGCCTCGCAGTCGGGCGGTCTCGATCCGATGTTCGAGGGCATCAAGATCGTCGACTGCGATACCCACATCACCGAAGCGCCCGACCTCTTCACCAGCCGCGCGCCGGCCGCCTACAAGGACAAGGTGCCTTACGTGAAGCTCGACGGCGACGGCGTCGAACGCTGGTACGTCGGCGATCGCAACTTCGGCTCGATGGGCGGCAACGTCATCCGGGCGGACAAGAACAAGCTGCTCGGCCGTCTCGCCTTCCCGAAGCTGGAGCAGGCGCACCCCGGCGGCCACATCATCAAGGACCGCCTCCAGGCGATGGACGACATGGGCATCTACGCCCAGATCGCCTTCCAGAACTCGGGCGTGACCCAGGCGGGCTCGCTGATGAGCCTCGGCGACAACGATCTCGCGATCAAGATCGTCCAGATCTACAACGACGCCTCGGCCGAGATCCAGGCCGAGTCCGGCAACCGCATCTTCAACATGGCGCACCTGCCGTTCTGGGATAAGGCCGCGATGATGGCCGAGGCCAAGCGCTGCCACGACATGGGCCTCAAGGGCTTCGTCCTGCCCGACACGCCCGAGCGCGTCGGCGTGCCGAGCTTCCTCGACGACCACTGGACCGAATTCCTCGAGCTTTGCGAGGACACCGGCCTGCCGCTGAACTTCCACCTCAACGCGGCGATCGATCCCAACACGCTGACCTGGGACGGCTTCGCTTTCGAGCAGACGCTGTCGGTGGTGGCGACGATGTTCTCGATCGGCAATGCCGCGACGCTGGGCAACTGGATGGTCTCGGGCCGCCTCGACCAGCATCCGAAGCTCAAGATCGGCCTGATCGAAAGCGGCGCCGGCTGGGTGCCCTTCGCGGTCGAGGCGCTCGAGCACCAGTTCGACGAGATGCTGCCGCGCTTCTCGAAGCAGCTGACGCGCCGGCCGTGGCAGTATTTCCGCGACCACTTCATGTGCAGCTTCTGGTTCGAGAAGGTCGCGCCGAAGATCCTGCTGGAAACGATCGGCGTGGACAACGTCATGTTCGAGACCGACTTCCCGCATCCGACCTCGCTCTATCCGGGCGTGCAGGAACACCTGAAGGACGTGCTCGGCGGCCATACCCCGGCCGTGCGGAAGAAGGTGCTGCAGGACAACCCGGTGCGGCTCTACAACCTGCCGATCTGATCTGCCCCATCCTCTCCCCGCCGGGGAGAGGATATGGAGGCTTGGCACGCAGTGCCCAGAGCGTGATCGTCTTGGAATGACGCGCTCGTCATTGCGAGCGCAGCGAAGCAATCCAGAGTCCCGCGCCCGACTCTGGATTGCCGCGCGGCTGCGCCGCTCGCAATGAAGATTCACGGTAAGGCGATCACGCTCCAGCCCCGGCGTTCAGACGACTACCGGCAGAACTCGCTCTTGCTCATTTCCAGATGGAAGTGATCGCTGTGTGCGCCGTTATAGGCCGGGCCGAGCACCGTGCCGAAGCGCTTGCACGCGCTCGTCTGGACGACGCGCAGGAAGCGGCGTTCCTCGGATGAGCCGCCGCTCCAGTCGCGGGTCAGGGTGATGCGCCGCCCGTCGGCCAGCACGAAGCCCGAGACGTCGATGGCGTTGGCCGTGGCATGGGCCGATCGCTTCGACGATCCGGCGACGTTGCGGCAGTTGTAGCTGCCCATGGTCTCGATCCTGGCCAGCGGGCTGCCCAGGATCTGCCGCGCCGCGCGGTCGACGCCGAAGCGCGCCCAGGTGGCGAAGGTGTTCGCCAGCGGGCAGGTGACGGGCCCGAGGTTCGACAGGCCCAGCGAATCGTGGTCGCTCTGCAGGCTGACGAGGCGCACCGTATTGCGGTTCGAGCAGCCGGCCCCGAAATACTGGTCGGGCAGCGGGGTGAAGCTGGCGCGGGTCGCGCCGAGCGTCGACAGGCACTGCCGGGCATTGACGTCGGTCGGGGTATAGGTCGTGGGCGGCCGCTTCACTGCCTGGCGCTTGGGCGACGACTGCGGACTGTCGATGCAGCCTGCCAGTGCCAGAACGACCGGAAGAAGGGCGAGAGCCTTGCGCATGCATTAACCATTTGATGCATCTTGCTTAACGGGAAGTTACCAGAAACCGCGCGCGCCATCCATTCGTCGCTTTTTGGTTTTCCCCGGCGGGCAGCGCCCGATGCCCGCCCGTCACGGGTGAGGGCCTGAAACGGTCCCCCATTTTCATCGCGGCGATCGGCACCGCGGGTTGACAGGCCCACCCCGGCCTCTATGTGCGGCGGCGGGCCACGCGGTCCCAACGCCGCGCGAGCTCTCTGTAAGGAGAGTCTTAAATGACTGACGTAACGTACCCGGCACGCAAGCCTGCGCGCCCGTTCTTCTCTTCCGGTCCCTGCGCCAAGCCGCCGGGATATTCCCCAGACAAACTGGCCACCGAATCGCTCGGTCGCTCGCACCGCGCCAAGATCGGCAAGACGCGTCTCCAGTACGCGATCGACCTGATGCGCGAAGTGCTGCAGCTGCCCGATACGCACCGCATCGGCATCGTGCCCGGTTCGGACACCGGCGCTTTCGAGATGGCGATGTGGACCATGCTCGGCGCGCGCGGCGTGACGGCGCTGGCCTGGGAAAGCTTCGGTGAAGGCTGGGTCACCGACGCGGTCAAGCAGCTTCAGCTCGAACCCACGGTGATCCGCGCCGACTACGGCCAGCTCCCCGATCTCGACAAGGTCGACTGGTCGGACGACGTGCTGTTCACCTGGAACGGCACCACCTCGGGCGTCCGCGTTCCCGACGGCGAGTGGATCCCGGCCGACCGCCAGGGCCTGTCCTTCGCCGACGCGACCAGCGCGGTCTTCGCTTACGACATTCCCTGGGACAAGATCGACGTCTGCACCTTCTCCTGGCAGAAGGTGCTGGGCGGCGAGGGCGGCCACGGCGTGCTGATCCTCGGCCCCCGGGCCGTCGAGCGGCTGGAAAGCTACACGCCGTCCTGGCCGCTGCCGAAGGTCTTCCGCCTCGTGTCGAAGGGCAAGCTCGCCGAAGGCGTGTTCAAGGGCGAGACGATCAACACCCCGTCGATGCTGGCCGTGGAAGACGCGATCTTCGCGCTCGAATGGGCCAAGGGTCTCGGCGGCCTCGAAGGGCTGCAGGCGCGCTCCAACGCCAACGCGGCGGCGCTCGACAAGATCGTGCACGAGCGCGACTGGCTGGGCCACCTCGCGATCGATCGCGGCATCCGCTCGAAGACCTCGGTCTGCCTGACCGTCGAGGGCGCCGACGCCGACGTGATCAAGAAGTTCGCCGGCCTGCTCGAAAAGGAAGGCGCGGCCTACGACATCGCCGGCTATCGCGATGCCCCGCCGGGCCTGCGCATCTGGTGCGGCGCCACGGTCGACACCGCCGATATCGAGGCGCTCGGCCCCTGGCTCGACTGGGCCTACGAGTCGACCAAGGCCGCCTGACCATTTGGCGTCACCCCGGCCTTGCGCCGGGGTCCCGCTTCCTCACCTACGCTCCCGCGGAACAAGCGGGATCCCGGGTCAAGCCCGGGATGACGAAGGAACAGTTCCAATGACCACCAAGCCCAAAGTCCTCATTTCGGACAAGATGGACCCCAATGCCGCCGCGATCTTCCGCAATCGCGGTTGCGAGGTCGACGAGATCACCGGCAAGACCGCCGAAGAGCTGATCGCCATCATCGGCCAGTACGACGGCCTCGCCATCCGCAGCTCGACCAAGGTCACGCCCGAGATCCTCGCGGCGGCGACCAACCTCAAGGTCATCGGCCGCGCCGGCATCGGCGTCGACAACGTCGATATCCCGGCCGCCTCGGCCAAGGGCATCGTCGTGATGAACACGCCCTTCGGCAACTCGATCACCACCGCCGAGCACGCCATCGCGCTGATGTTCGCGCTGGCCCGCCAGCTGCCCGAGGCCGATCTGTCGACCCAGGCCGGCAAGTGGGAGAAGAACCGCTTCATGGGCGTCGAGGTCACCGGCAAGACGCTGGGCCTGATCGGCGCGGGCAACATCGGCTCGATCGTGGCCGACCGCGCGCTGGGCCTGCGGATGAAGGTCGTCGCCTTCGATCCGTTCCTCAGCCCCGAGCGCGCGATCGACATGGGCGTCGAGAAGGTCGAGCTCGACCAGCTGCTCGACCGGGCCGACTTCATCACGCTGCACACGCCGCTGACCGACCAGACGCGCAACATCCTGTCGAAGGAAAACCTCGCCAAGACCAAGAAGGGCGTGCGCATCATCAACTGCGCGCGCGGCGGCCTGATCGACGAGGCGGCGCTCAAGGCGGCGCTCGACAGCGGTCATGTCGCGGGCGCGGCGCTCGACGTCTTCGTGACCGAGCCGGCCAAGGAGCACGCGCTGTTCGGCACCGAGAACTTCGTGGCGACGCCGCACCTCGGCGCCTCGACCAGCGAAGCGCAGGTCAACGTCGCGCTGCAGGTGGCCGAGCAGATGGCCGACTACCTCGTCAACGGCGGCGTCACCAACGCGCTCAACATGCCGTCGCTCTCGGCCGAGGAAGCGCCGAAGCTCAAGCCCTACATGGCGCTGGCCGAGAAGCTGGGCAGCCTCGTCGGCCAGCTCACCACGGGCGCGATCCCGCGCATCTCGATCCACACCGAGGGCGCCGCGACCGAGCTGAACATCAAGCCGATCACCGCGGCGGTGCTCGCGGGCTTCCTGCGCGTCCAGTCGGACAGCGTGAACATGGTCAACGCCCCGTTCCTCGCCAAGGAGCGCGGCATGGAAGTGCGCGAGATCAAGACCGAGCGCGAGGGCGACTACCACACGCTGATCCGCGTCTCGGTGAAGACCGACGCGGGCGAGCGCTCGGTCGCCGGCACCCTGTTCAGCAATTCCGAACCGCGCCTGATCGAACTGTTCGGCATCAAGGTCGAGGCCGAACTGACCGGCCCGATGATGTACATCGTCAACGAGGACGCGCCGGGCTTCATCGGCCGCATCGGCACGCTGCTGGGCGAGAGCGGCATCAACATCGGCACGTTCAACCTCGGTCGCCGCGAAGCGGGCGGCGAAGCGGTGCTGCTGCTGTCGGTCGACAGCGCGGTCTCGCAGGACCTGCTCGACCAGGCCTGCAAGCTGCCGGGCGTCAAGCGCGTGAAGGCGCTGGCGTTCTGATAAGTCGGCGTTCTCCAGGTCCCCCTCGCGCTTGCGGGAGGGGCCAGGGGAGGGCCTGTTTGTTCTTTGCGGCAAACTGGGATAACAGGCCCAGCCCCGACCCCTCCCGCAGGCGGGCGGGGCGTTTTTTGCCAGCCACCTTCGGGGCTCACGTTTGATGACCGACACCGATCGCGATCTGCTGCCCGAGGGGCTTGAGGACCGACTGCCGCAAAGCGCGGCGGTTGCGGCGCGCGTGACGCGCGCGGCGCTCGACGTGTTCGACGCCCATGGCTACGACCGCGTCCAGCCGCCCTCGATCGAGTTCGAGAAGTCGCTGGCGAGCCGCATGGCCGGCGTCCAGCCGCGGCGCATGTTCCGCTTCACCGATCCGGCCAGCCTGCGCACGCTGGCGGTGCGATCCGACATCACCCCGCAGGTGGCGCGGCTTTCGGCGACCGGGCTCGCCGCCGCGGCGCGGCCGCTGCGGCTCTGCTATGCGGGGCAGGTCGTCACCATCAAGGGCGACGGCCTCGACCCCGCGCGTGAGCGGCTGCAGCTCGGCGCCGAGCTGATCGGCAGCGATTCGGTCGCCGCCGCCGCCGAAGTCGTCTCGGTCGCGATCGAGGCGCTGCGCGTCGCCGGCGCGACGGGCATCTCGGTCGACTTCACGCTGCCCGACCTGGTCGACAGGCTCGCCGAAAAGGCGCTGCCGCTGCCCGCGCAGGCGATCGACGCGGTCCGCCGCGAGCTCGACGCCAAGGACGCCGGTGGGCTGGTCGAGGCGGGCGGCGAGGCCTATCTGCCGCTGCTCTACGCCATCGGTCCGTTCGATCGCGCCATCGCGCGGCTGGCCGAGATCGATGCCGGCGGCGTCCTCGCCAGCCGGATCAAGGGCCTGCGCGATATCGCCGCGCAGGTTTCGAGCCAGGCGCGGCTGACGCTCGATCCGTCGGAGCGCCACGGCTTCGAATATCAGAGCTGGTTCGGCTTCACCATCTACGCCGAGGGCGTCGCCGGCATGCTCGGCCGGGGCGGCTCCTATGCGATCCTCGGCAGTGATGAGGCCGCGATCGGCTTCTCGCTCTATCCCGACCCGCTGATCGACAGCCTCGCCGCCGCCGAAGACCGCCGCGACGCGCTGTTCCTGCCGCTCGGCCATGACCGCGACGCGGCGGCGGCCCTGCGCGCCCAGGGCTGGCGTACTGTGGCGGCGCTGTCGGATGCCGACGATGCCCGGGCGCTGGGCTGCACCCATGCCCTGTCGGGCGGAGCCGCCGTCGCGCTCTGAGCACTGTCGGGGCGGGCAATAGGTCAACGCGCCCGCCCGCCCACAGAAACGAGCGGGCGCGAGGATCTCGCTGTACGGCTCAGCGTGCAGCGTGGACGGCGAGCTTCAGGATGGTCGGATCGCGCGAGGCGAGCTGCTGCCGCTGACGGGCAGCCGTCTGCATCCGGTGCAGGCTGTTTTCGCTATCGGCGAAGAACACCTCGGCCTCGAAACGCTGGCCGTCCGAAACGCCCAGCGGCAGGGGATGCATCGATTTGAGCCGCTTGATCGCGCGGACGGCTTCCCGGTCGAGACTGGCGAACCGGGAGGGCGAGACCACGGTCACTTGCGAGGGCAGGCCCGCGTCACTGCAGTCGAAAGCTACCGTCACGACCCCTTCGGGCACCTGCCCTCCGAAGGTGTGCGGGTAGCGCAGGTTGTGATCGAGCGAATGGGAAATTTCGGCGGTCCACCGGGCGACCGATGGAGATGCCTGTACGATGAGACTGTCACGGGCATATGCTGAAGACGACAGAACGGTAGCCGCCACGAAGGCGGCTAGCATATTCGGATGTTTCATGACTCTAGTCCTACTGGCGAATGCGATCGTCACGCTGATGCGTGATAGTGCAAGATCCCTATTGTCACTACGAAGTAGGATAGCACGCGCTCTGTGGGCCGCATGTTCCCGGCGCCTTCTTTTGCCCGACCATTCGCATTGTCAACTTTGAAAAAGGACATCTTGCGGTAATTAATTGATATTAAATGAGATCATTTTGGTCATTATCCCCCCTTTGATACCCTAGCTGCTGGCGACTCCGGCGCCATGGCTCATGTGAGCAGCCGTCCGGCCATGGCGGGGGCGATGAAGCCCGGCAGCCGCCTTCAGCATGCCTCCTCGAGGATTTCTCCGACGGTCGAAGCCGTGCGCGCATTCGTCGCAAATGTATATTGCTAGTCATTATCATTATACGTTAGGCGGCCGCCCTCTATCGTAAAGCGGGGGCCATCATGTTTCATTCGTTTCGTGCGACGTTCAAACTCACTCTGCTCGCCGCGAGCGCTCTTTCGGCGCCTGCTTTTGCGCAGGATGATCCGACCGGGGGTGAGGGCGCGGCAAAAGACGACGCCATCGTCGTCTATGGCAGCGGTATCGACAAGAACACCGCCGCCACCGGGCTCGACCTGACGCCGCGCGAGACGCCGCAGTCGATCACCATCATCACGCGCGAGCAGATCGACGATCAGGCGGCGTCGACGGTCGCCGACGTGCTCGAATATACCACGGGCCTTTCGGTCAAGCGGGTGGATCGCGGCCGCAACATGCTGTCGGCGCGGGGGTTCGACATCGACAGCTTCCAGCTCGACGGCTTGCCCTTCGCATCGGGCAACATCGGCCTCGAGGAGACCAGCACGGTGATCTACGACCGGGTCGAGGTCATACGCGGCGCGGTCGGCCTGCTGCAGGGGGCGGGCGAGCCGTCGGCGTCGATCAACCTGGTGCGCAAGCAGGCCGAGGCGCGGGAGTTCACCGGCGAGGTCACGCTCGAGGCGGCCTCGTGGAAGCACCTCTCGGCGACGGCCGACGTCAGCACGCCGCTGAGCAGCGACGGCGCGCTGCGCGCGCGCTTCGCCGCCGAGGTGTACCGTCAGGATGCCTTCGTCGATCTGGAAAGCAGCAAGGGCTATACGCTCTATGGCGTGATCGGCGCCGATCTGGGGGTGGGTACCCGGCTCAGCGCCGGCGCCAGCTATCAGCGCTCGGAGCGCGACGGCGTGATGTGGGCGCAGCTGCCCTACTGGTACACCGACGGCACGCGGACCAGGGGGTCGCGCAAGCGGACGACGGGCGCCAAATGGAACGCCTGGGATACGAGCGAGCAATCGGCCTTCATCAGGATCGAGCAGGATCTGGGCAAGAGCTGGTCGCTGCGCGGCGATATCTCCCATTTCCGGCAGACCGAGGATTCCGAGCTGATCTGGCTGTGGGGCAGTCCCGATCGCGTCACTGGCCAGGGCATGGAGATCTGGCCCTATTGGTACATTTCCAAGCCCAAGCAGTGGAATTTCAACCTCCAGGTCAAGGGCAACTACAGCCTGTTCGGGCGCGAGCACCAACTGGTCGTGGGGGCGATGCACAGCCATCTGCAAGGCGGCTGGACCAATCGCGAGCCCGATCCCGAGACGGTTGCGCCCACCGGCGATTTCAACGGCTGGGACGGCAGCTACCCCGAGCCCGAATGGGGCCCGCGCTATCGCATGAGCGGCTTCGGCACGACGCAGCAGACCGCCGTCTACGGCGTGACGCGCTTCCAGATCCTCGATCGCCTGAAACTGATCGCCGGCGGGCGGCTCAGTTCGTGGATTCGCCACGAGGAGGCGACGGTCGACATGCCCGACACCTATACGATCAGGCACAAGAACGTGTTCACGCCCTATGCGGGCCTGATCGCGGACATCACCGACGGCCTGTCGGCCTATGCGAGCTATACCTCGATCTTCAACCCGCAGACGGAGCGGGATCGCAACGGGCGCTATCTCGATCCGCTCGAAGGCAACAATTACGAAGCGGGGCTGAAGGCCGACCTGATGGCGGGCAGGCTGCGCGTATCTGCGGCGATCTTCCGCGTCGAGCAGGACAATTTCGCGGTGCCCGACCAGGGCTACTTCGTGCCCGGCACGACCGACGTCGCCTTCCGCCCCGCGCAGGGCACGGTGTCGAAGGGCTATGAGCTCGAAATGCAGGGCGAAGTGCTTACCGGCTGGGACGTCAGCATGGGCTGGACTCACTTCAAGGCGAAGGACGCCGATGGCGTCGACGTCGAGGCGCACCAGCCGCGGCGGGTATTCCGCATGGCCACGAAGTACGATTTTCGCGGCGGGCTCGACGGCTTCAGCCTGGGCGGCTCGCTCCGCTGGGAAAGCCGTCCGCCACAGACGGCCGAGAATCCCGGCACCGGCCTGGTCGAGCGCGTCGGCCAGAAGGCCTATGCGCTGGTGAACGTGATGGGCGCCTACGATCTGACCGAGCGGGCCTCGCTGCAGGTCAACGTCAACAACGTCTTCGACAAGCAGTACTACAACACCAATTCGTGGTTCGGCGGCTACATCTACGGCGAGCCGCGCAATGTGCGCCTGACATTGCGCTACGGTTTCTGATGCGCCGGGTGTGGGACGGCCGAAAGGCGCTGTCCTACACCCGCAAAATCGGCGAGGATCGTCGCGCACTTCGACCTCGCCGCAACCCTTTGACCGGAAGATGGAATTCCCCACGGACCGGGCGGCGT
>Ga0233377_1000812_pt1 | contig 12895 bp, 15 predicted proteins | sample ElkDunMinimDraft_6_FD_191540 | JGI IMG/M metagenome (GOLD analysis project Ga0233377, IMG submission 191540) | Fecal eukaryotic communites from dung pellets of Tule Elk in California, USA - Elk Dung E36 | ecosystem: Host-associated > Mammals > Digestive system > Large intestine > Fecal | place...
ATTTCGTTAACTCCGTCGAAATTTAAACGATATTTCGATAACTCTTGTTAGTCACCGCTAACACGGAAAATCGCACAAAAATACACGGCATTGCGTAGATGTGTTTCACGTGAAACATTATCACAATACCGTGTGTGGGTTAGCGGGATTTAGTTTTTGTCACACCACAAACAATAGTTTCTGACAATCTCCCCAACTTCATTATCCTGATAGAATATCTTATATGCATTGAAGAATGTACCAATCTTTTTGCTTAATACGTCTACGGATCTTTTTATGTTCCGGTAGTAATTGGGTCTTGGATTGAATTCGGTTGTATATACAACATCATGTTCAGGATCCTTAATTTCAGTTGTCTTCTTATGGATATATGTAAACATACAATCATTCGCATAGATAATCTCACATTGCAGCATTTCATCATTCCATACAATGAAGTATGTGAATTTGATATCACTGGTCTTGTACTTCATTGGAAGATGTGGATATATATCTATTTCCCATGCACCATGTGAGATCATGGCGAGTTTGGGGTTATTGAATGCAAATAACACATTCGATTCTTTATTCTTACTATTTGAATTATCTGCATATTCAACCGCAACACGTAGTTCGGTTTCACCATACTGGTATACATCTATGTCATTCGGTTTCATGCTCTTTATGTTGGTCAATCCCATTTCTGCAAAATAAGGGCAGTATTTATTCACGGTATTACCCAACATATAGATCTTTACATCTTTTCGTAATCTCGCAATTGTGCTAATGGTATTCATGAAAAGCACAAATTCATCATTGAAATATGATTCTCTGGTGATAAATTCATCAAATAGTATAGTTGTAACGTTTGGGTAACTGGTGGACTTGTCATGCTCCATCGCAGATAATGCGAATGCATAGCAAAATGGTTTATCACATTTTATTGACTTCTTAACACCGGATTCATCCACCTGGTAACAAGCCATGTAAAACCGACCTGCATAATAGTCCACATGATCGTATGCACCATTCGATAACTTTTCTATCACTCCATTTTCTGATAATCCTGAAAACATCATCTGTCCGCGCTTACTTTTGAAATCATCCTGCCACCTTCGGATAATTGCCCCATCTTTACCATTCTTGAACCAATTTTCTACTATTCTTTCCAGAACTGCGTATGACTTACCATTGGAACGTTCACCAAAGATGATATTATAGTGTGCGTTTTTCTTGTCGATTGCATCCAGTCGATAATATTTATATTTTCTACTCATAGATATACCTCGTTTATTCCTAAAATGTATTTCACAAAGTCACTTGCAAGTGAAAGATCATAACCACATTCTTCCAGGTGCAGGGATGAAAGTTCATGATATTCTGAAGTGTTCCCCATGTAATCGGTAATTGTTCCTGAAGTAGCATAGTCAATATAGGTAGCTGTCTGTTTTCCCGCTTTTCCTTTTGGTACACTCATATCATTGGTGAATACTTTAAAAGGATCCGGGAACGATTCAAGATATTTTTTACCTGCTTTTTTGTTCAGACCCGCAACGGTCACACCTAAAGTTCCGCGGTTTTTAGGCTTGTTTCTTTCATCCATGGAATACTTCATAATATATCGTTTTGCGCCCAGGGTTTTAAATCGTTCATAATGACCGTCAAAATCCCATATTCCCAATGGTTTTGATACACCTTCACAAGTCTTTGGGATGATTCTTTTCGGGTCTATGTGATGATATCTCATAGCCTTCAATAGCTGCTTACCTATCCAGTTATTATATTCTGAAATGGAATCTTTGTGGGCTGCAGCATTCAGGAATTTCAGTGAATCGGTATCTGAATATATGTAATCATCTTTAACTTTAAGAATTCCATGCATCCACAAATTCCACCTACTCCACGCGGTACACCATACCCCCCAGGGGTAAAACAAAAACCTATTATTTTTCTTATTATGTTTTTCAAGTTCTTCTTCCAGGATCAGATCATGTTCAACCCAACCAACATCTTCAGTTTCCTGAAGGTCATTCAAGTAAGTGATTACCGGTTTCGCCGGATCCGTGCAGCACATACCATAGCAACTGTTCAGATTCTCTTTTCCCTGAAGGTATTCCACTTCTTTTCCTTCTACATCTTTTAATGTTGTCTTGGTTTCATAGAAATCAAGTACGCAGTTTATAAATTCGGTGGGAAGATATGCTTTTTTATATCGGTACAATAATACTATGTTTATCTTTTCCCATGTATAGCACTTCTTCATTATATCAAAATCAAGTTCTGTGATGGTGGTTTCAAGATAATCGGCACGGACTAACCGGCCATTGTTTAATAATGGTTTCTGTACTTGTCTGCATTTACTATATGATATGTAGTTTTCATACAAGATACCGGATTCAATGTTAGTGAACCGGACTACGAATAAGCAGCAATAATGTTTTAACTGATACTCAAAATCTTTCCAGTCCTTCAGGTGGTATAATTCACCTTTACCCATGGGATACTTAAACGCACATAGTGACGTGGGGTAACTACTGTTAAAGTCCACAGATGTTACGTCCTTCAGTTCTTTATCAACATAAAAAGCGTTTGCATGAGTAAAACCGCCCTGAAATGCCTGCTTTAATAATATAAATTCATCCGGTTCAATGGTCATATTCTGCATCAGTTTTTTATAATAATAAAACTGTTTCCCTTCAGATGTAAAAATATGCTGCCGGCAGTAATTACGGACGTAACCGGTTTTGGTGAGTGGAATTTTTGTAATGCCGTTTTCATTTTCAATTTTTTCTCGGATGTATGCAGATAATACACGGACATCATTTAAGCAGTATCCTATTTCTTTATCGGTCAATGGTGTTTTGGAGTGTCTTATTTTTGAATAGTCCAGATCACCAACCATTTTAGGGATTTTATATTTGATCAGGTTTTCGCCCATCTTTTCAAGTGAATACCCTGATAATCTGTAAGAACATCTAAACTCTATTCCTTTATCTGTTAGGGCTGTGAGCGGTATTCTGTTATCCAGTGCGAAAACTTTTTGCCATGTGAAGCGCTGGCAGAACCATTGAAACTCAAAACTAAGATTCTGCACGTATATGATCATACGTCTGAATTTTGGATGTAATGAAAAATGACTAACCAGTTTATCACACAACAAAATAAATTCATCCCAGGTGCGACCTATTATGATATTATCATCAATTGAAAACATCCATATATACATTGTGGCTGCCTTTTCACCATGATCGTAAAATGATGATGTTTCGATATCGAAGCACACTGGAATGTCGTAATATTCTATCTTCCATTTTTTGCGCTTTTTTATAGACACATTTTCAAATAGTGCTTCAATATCATTTGAAACATCATCATAATAGGTCACTTCATCATGTAAAATTGTTATATGCTGTTTCAATTCCCCGTTCCTCACTTGTCATGTTTTGAAGTGCTGCATCCTCATTTGATTTTTCATACTCTTTTTCATACCAGGATCTAAGATTCTTAAGAAGTCCGCGTTTAGTTTTCACCGGTCTGCTTTTCCTGGTAACAACATCAAACGCGCGGGCTGCTAGTCTATAACGTTCTTTTTTGGTGATAGCAAGTTTTTTATCTTCCGACATTTTGTCAACCTGCGTCCAAACCATATCCGTAACCCTTTTAATTTCAGAATCATCAAGAGCTTTTTGCCAGTCTGTCGCATTGATACGTTCAGATGCTTCAAGATCCTTATTTACTTCTTTTGCTAAATTTTTAAACATATTATTCTGTTCGGACCTGATGCCTCTGGTGGTGGATGTTTTAGCTTTCAGGAACTGCGTAACACCTACAAGTGCATTTTCTAATCCTTGCCGTGTTTCAATTCCCCGCACAGAGAATTTACCGTTTTCAAGTGCGCGGTCAATGACTTCACTTGAAACACCTGCTTTATATGCACGTTTGATTCTCTTATTGGCTGCAGAATCTGCAATTGTTATTATTTTTCTAAGATCCTGATCAGATAAATTAGATATGTCCCTGGATGATAGATTTAAAATCTGCTTAATGTTCATTTACATCATCTCCCTTCATAAAAGCATTAATATAAAAATCATACAGATACATATTGTTAACACGTCCATTTTCAAAATTACTGATATGTGACCGACTGACCCCGGTCATCTTAGAGATCTGCTCCTGGGTGAAGGATTGTTTTCTTTTCTCCACCATATAATTTAATTTTTCAGTTAGATTCATCTTTTATCACCTCTCCAATGCCATATTTTTGCTATTGCTTTATCAATAATTGTCATTACCATCATTTATTTCTCACTTTCAAATAAAAAGCGGGTGCAGCTTATAACCACACCCGCCCTGGCATCTATGCCGATTTATTCAACTACATAACATTTTGTGAAGGTTCTGCCCTGTTTTGTTTTGTCCTTGGACATTTTGATTTTTACACCACCTTCAGATGTGAGTGCTGTGCTGCAGTCTTCAGGTGTTTCGAAACCTTCCATCCAGGCTTCACAGATCTGTGTGAGTGAAGCACCACCAAAGAAACACTCTTTGTCATTCTCCAGGAAGATACACACCGGATACTTACCATCATCGCCCTTCATCCAGTCGAATGCGGTAATTGTGACACCGTCCTGATACTTGGTGATAAGTTCATCCGTTGAAATCTTTGTGCGTCCTTCCATCAACTTTGAAAGTGATATTGCTGCAATCGCTTTTTCTTTAAACATATTGTTCTCCATTTCTCCCCGTTTTGCCGATAGGTCAGCAATATTTTTTATCTTATTATAAGTTCTGCGAAATCCTTGCGGGATATGTTTAAATAATAGTCGTAGTTCTCACGTGCCATGAAGATCTTGTCTTCATCTATTTCAAAATGGATCTGCTTTGGTATATCGAATTCGAGTGAATATGTTCCTGAATCAAATGATGTAATCTCTGAAAAAGTATCCAGTTCGTCAATATACTGGAGTAATTCACAAAGTACTTTTGTACACAAACCATTTAAAATAATTCTCATGTTGAAATCTCCTTTTTATAGTGGTGAGTGTTTGGGAACACCCACCTTGTTTGATGTAATGAATATGAGGTTTATTTTTATGCAGTTCTGTTATCTGTTATCTTATAAGACTTTCTCCTTTCTGTATTCAATTGCCGGTCATCTGCTACAAGAATATTATACAAAAAAAATGTTTATATTGTAAACAATTGTTTTATCGTTGATTTTTTTATGATATTATGTAATATTTAAATTATAGGAGAATAACATATGAAATGTAATAAACCTTATTCAGATCTGGGAATAGCTTTATTTGATGAAGATATATTCAAGACTGATGATAAACACCACGGGAAAAAGCATATAGGTCAGCAGCATATTTTATATATGCTCAATCGTACACAGTCCATGTTTGACTATGAAGACCTTCCGGAAACAATCCCGCAGCGAAATCTTGAGATAATGCTGCAACTTAACGGTAATATTTTTTGGACTACGGTAGACGGTCATCATTATGTTTTTACCGGTGGACTTGGCGGTGAACCGGATGTGTATTATGAACCTACTATTTATACGGTGGCTAATCCGGCACTGAATTTTTCAAAGAATCTGAAAATCGGTGAAGACGGTGTTCTTATCAGATCCGATTCATACGGTGTTGGACTTTTGCCAATGTTCCAACGTTATGCATCACTCATGACCGAAAATGATATTACAATGAGGGTGGCAGATATCTGCAGCAGGATCCCGTTTATGATATCCGCAACGGATGATAAAACGGAAAAATCTGCTAAGGTGTTTATACAGCAAATCATCAACGGTGAACTGGATGTGATATCAGACAATCCATTTTTTGAAGGTCTGAAGGTAAACCCAACTGCTGCAAATAATTCAACCAGGATCACAGATCTTATTGAATATCAGCAATATCTTAAAGCTGCATGGTTCAATGAACTGGGTATAAATGCCAATTACAACATGAAACGTGAAAGCATATCACCGGATGAAGCACAGCTGAATGATGATGCGCTTCTCCCTTATGTGGATGATATGCTTGAATCCAGGAAACTTGGAATTGAAAAAGTCAATGAGATGTACGGACTTAATGTGAAGGTAACACTCGCATCCAGTTGGCTTAAAGAACAAATACAGCAGCTTACACCCGGTGTTGATTTTGATTCTGATGATGATGTACACATCAATGAATTTGAACTTGAAGAAGCACCTGAAGATGTTCCTGAAGAGGAAACACCGGAAGATGTTCCTGAAGAGGAAACACCGGAAGATGCTCCTGAAGAGGAAACACCGGACATTGAAACCGAACTTGAAGAGATTAAAGAAGATCTTCAGGAAATAAAAGAAGATATTCAGGAAGGTGATGAAAATGCTGCGACTGAATGATGTGATAGGTACTAACAACATATTTGCAGAAATGGAAGATAATCATGTACTGCCCTGGTCAGAAGATGATTCGATATCTTCCACACTTCTTATGTTTGAATACATCAACAACTATTCAGGAAGAAAGATCACATCACCGGCAGTTGATAATAACCTGGGTACTGATAACAAACTCACAACCGCCGGTTTTGAAACATTGTGTGATGTTGCTTATATGATGTATGCAAAAAAGTGGGCGCGGAACTGGGCGGTACTTACTGCAGAATATGACCCGATAGAAAATTACAGTATGACCGAAAATGAGGAAACCAATTACGGAAAAACATCCACATTGTCAGGAACTGATACACTTCTTATGACCGGAACGGATACTCATGCACACACCGGGTCCGATACAACAACTCACAACGGTTCACATTCAGATGCACACACCGGAACTCTTACGGATAATGGCACAAATGGAGAAGAGAACAAAGTCAGCGCGTTCAATTCATCCAGTTACCAGGATGTTACGAAATCAACCGGTACAGTAGGTAATACACGAACTTTTAATGATACTGTTCAGACTACTTATAATAATGAAACGGAAACACTGCAGCACGGTCACACAGACACCGAAACCCGCAACATGTCGGATGCTACGACCTACGGTAAAAAGGACACTGCATCAGGTAAGGATGACAGAACTCTTACCAGGTCGGGAAATATAGGTGTTACCACATCACAACAAATGCTTCAGTCAGATATCGATTTATGGAAATGGAATTTTTTCTATGAAGTGTTTTCGGATATAGATAGTATATTCACTATATCAACATATTAACCAGTTTAAAGAAGGGAGATAATTTTATGAACAAAGGCGGATATCAGATCATAGATCTGAAGGGCGCAGCTCTGACAAGTGGCACAGAAAAAACAATTGCCGGCACATATGCAGCACTTTTGAACGCTCACGGCAAACGTACCGTAATTTCAGGCATGAAGGTTGGAACCACACTCTATAATGATTTTGAGGCAATTTTCACTGCAGGCAGTGAGGTGTTCAATGCAGCGCTTACAATTGGAGCAGCTTCAGTTGCAATTGCAGTTGATTCCGGTGACGGTGTGACCGTTACAGTAACCACAGAATAAAGAAGGGAGATATTATGGAAGTAAAACAGATTTATGAAATCATGAACACAGTGACCGGTGAACTTCTTGGTGATTCGGTCGTAGTAGCAGAAGATCTTTCCAACATTGTAGAACTTGGTCAGCAGTTTGAAAATGTTGTCGGACTTGATAATTATGTCAGGAAGCTTCCTGATGCGGTTGGCAGATATGTTTTTGTTAACAGAACATACAAGGGACGTGTTCCTTCTGTTCTCATGGACGGTTGGGAATATGGCAGCATCATGGAAAAGATTGCTGCAAGGCTTCCTGAAGCAGTGGAGAATGAAGACTGGCAGCTTCAGGATGGACAGTCCTACGATCCCAACATCTTTCATGCACCTGATGTATATGGTGAATTTTGGAATAAGAGAACCACTTTTGAGATTGATATTTCAATCACAGAAGATCAGGTAAAGTCAAGTTTTCAGAATGTCACACAGCTTAACGCATTTCTTTCAATGATTCTTACAGCAGTGGAAAATTCACTTACTGTAAAACTGGATGCACTTATCATGAGAACCATCAACAACATGATCGGTGAAACATTTTACAATGAGTTTCCAGGTGGCACATACACAACATCAGGTGTTAAAGCTGTAAACCTTCTTTATCTTTATAATCAGAAATTTTCACAGTCACTCACTGCAGCCAATGCACTCGAAACACCGGAATTCATCCGATTCGCTTCAATGACAATGGCTAACTACATTGACAGATTGAAGGTTATGTCCAACCTTTTCAATGTGGGTGGTGAAAGCAGGTTCACACCTGATGATATGCTTCATATCATCATGCTGTCAGAGTTCAAGAATGCTGCAGGTGCTTACCTTCAGTCGGATACATTCCACAATGAATATACAGCGCTTCCCAATGCAGAAACCGTAACATACTGGCAGGGATCCGGAACCGATTACGGATTCTCTTCAACCAGTGAAGTAAAGATCACAACGGCATCCGGACACATCATTGATGCAACCGGTATCATTGGAGTAATGTTTGACCGTGATGCACTTGGTGTATCTAACCAGGAACGCAAAGTCAATACACATTACAATGAGAAGGCATCCTTCTGGAACTACTTCTATAAGCAGTTCGCCGAATACTTCAACGACACAAACGAAAACTTTGTTGTGTTCTATGTCGCTTAATGCTGCATAGTTCCCCATACACAAAGGGCGGGTTACGTGGCTATAACCCGCCCACTTTTTAAAGAAGGGAGAATAATATGTTTCCATTAGATTCAAATGATGCATATAGAAATGATGACGGATCACTCACCACCCTGGGAAATAAGATTGGATCCGGTGGCGGTGGTGGATCATATACACCTGATTATGAGAATAACCGATTGATAATAGGTCAGGTCGGTGACTATCTTTATTATGCACCATTAAGTAAAGAATACGTCGGAATTGCAGACCAGGGATATGAAATATCAACTAATCCTTCAAGTAGTTCGTCATCTGCAAAAATTGATATATATGACATTAAGGTTGTAAATGGTGAAATAGTTGATAAAACCCTTATCACAACTTTGGTTCATAATGATACATCATCATATTCAAATGATGATATATCTGTAAGCTATACAGGCACTAACTGGCAGGTACAGTCATCAAAGACATTCAAAGATCTTGATACCGGTGATGCTGTTACATTCCCTGTTAACTGGTCATATTCTACTACCGTAGATTATACCTGGTATATACCGACAACCTAAATGTGGAATTGTTAATAGTACCTGGTCAACATATACGGTTGACCAGGTTATTTAAAAGGTGATCATATGCAGATAGATTTATTTAATTGTAAAGCTGAACGAAACCGTGTGAACAAATCCGGATTTTTAAGTGCGCGGTTTACACTGGACGGAACACTAAAAGATAATACCTCAATCACGAATCCGGTAATCACGATAGAAAAAACATCTAATCCGGTATCATATGCATATAATTATATGTATATATCACAGTTTGGTAGATGGTATTTCATTGATGATATTGTGAATATTCATAATAATATATGGGAAATACATGCATCTTGTGATGTTCTTTTCTCATTTATGAATGATATAAAATCGTCATACGGTGTCATTGATAAATACGAAAATCAGGGAACCAGTAACGTGTATTTTGATGACGGATCCTTCATAATGGATGCTAGAAAAGATGTTCAGGTAATGGAATTCCCGAACGGATTAAATGAAACCGGTTCTTATATTCTGATATGTGCAGGAGGTGTATAATATGGCTTTACCGGCAGAAGTGATGCAGGAAGTGTTTCAGGTTATAGAGGGTGGTGCAGATCTTGGAACACCTGCACAGATTATTCAATTCCCTAGTGACAATGGGCAAAAAGTTTATGAAGCAGTTCAGAAAAGTTACCAGGGCGCTAATGGTACCGGTTTCAATTACTGGGTAGCTGCTTTTGTTTCCGGTGTTGGTGCTGCTGCACGTGCTGTAAGTGCCGGCGCTGCTTATCTTGCTATGGATGTCGGTGTTGTGGGCGCTGCAGTTGCGCCCGCACTGGGTATTACAACCGGATTCGTATTGTATAATATAGCGCCTTCATTCTGGGATTCAGTCGCAGAAAAATTGATGGCTGCAGGTGCTACGGTTCAGGGTAAAGTTGTGGGTATGATGAACAGTAGCGGTGTTATGACATACACCCAGGAAGTCATTGAAATATTCAAGAATGCATTTCTGGAAGCAGGATATTTCAATATGGCTAACCTTCCCGAATATGTTCATGAAGGTAATGTTAATGTTACAAGTCTAATATCACCTCTTGACTTAACAAAGGTTATACAATCACGTGTTTCATATCCTATAAGTTGGACGCCTGAAGCATGGGCACTATTTGTAAGTATGCTAGTACAAGTTCAGGGTAAAGCATGCGCAGCAAAAATGGATATTAGTTATAGTTCAGATTTTCCCGCAGCATGGTTTTCATTTATGCAATTTTATGATGTCGAAGCAGGTGATACAATTACACTTGGTGAAACTACCTATGTAACTAATACAATAGGATTGCGGGCTTCATTCTTTAATGGTACGTTTTATATAATAGACTGTGTTATGAATGCGAGCGGTGCAATTTCCGGATTAAATGCTATTTTTGCCGGTGCTTATACTGATTCAGGTCATGCATACTTATCCGGAATCAATGGTGAATTTACTGGTGAAGGTATTCAGAATGGTGCTAAAGTACCAGGTGAAGAGGAATTCCCCTTAACATATCCCAACTGGCCACCTAATGAATTCCCTGATGTTGACGGACATCAATTACCGAATACATACCCGCTGCAGTATCCTGATCAGTTACCGGATGAAGAACCATACCAGGATGATGCACAGAACCCTGATGAAGATCCTGATGCAAATTCAGATCCTGCATCTGATGCAATTCAGGATAATGAATTTGATGTCGAAGATTATCCCGAACCCAGTCCGGAACCTGATCCTGATCCGCAACCCGAACCGGATCCAATAATACCACAACCGGAACCGCAACCCGATCCCGATCCGATAAAACCCGATCCGGATCCGACACCGACACCCATAATACCGGTTCCACCGTTACCAAATACGGTGAGCAGTAATAAACTTTTTACTGTATATAATCCTACAGCTTCACAACTTGATTCTTTAGGTGGTTACTTATGGGATAACTCATTGATTGAAACATTGAAGAAGATATGGCAGAATCCCCTGGATGGTATCATTTCACTTATTCAGGTATATGCCACACCTTCAACCGGTGGATCCAATAATATAATCCTGGGCTATCTTGATTCAGGTGTTCCAAGTGCTATTGTTTCAAATCAGTTCACTACTATTGATTGTGGAACTATAAACCTGAAGGAAAAAAATAAGAATGCGACAGACTACACACCGTATACATCTGCACAGATATATCTTCCTTTTATCGGCATCACTGAACTTGATATAAACGAGATAATGCGCAGTGCTATAAATATCAAATATGTAGTTGATGTTTACACTGGCACTTGCCTTGCACAAGTGAAAATTACAAGAAATCCTGATACGCCCAACGGTGCTATATTATATACATTCTCCGGAAACTGCTCGCAGCAGTTACCGCTCACAAGTGGTGATGCTACTGGAATATTACGAAGTTTGATAGGTGCTGCAGGTGCTGGTTTATCAATTGCTGCAGGTGGTGGTGTTGGACTTGTCGCAGGTGCTTCAATGGTGGGAAATATGCTCACACATGAAATGTATCATGTAGGACATTCCGGAAATCTTAGTGCTAATTCTGGTATAATGGGACAAAAGAAACCATACCTGATAGTAAATAGACAACGACCTTATACAGCTAATAGATACAATGAATATTATGGTTTCCCTATAAACAAAACCGTATATCTGAACAACTGCACCGGATTCACACGTGTAAAAAGTATAAGACTTCAGACAAGTGCAACGGATCCGGAACGTGAAGAAATACTTGCAGCACTTCAGAACGGTGTTATTTTCTAAAGGAAGGTGGTGAAAATATGGACTTCAAAACATTATCAGATCTTATTTCAACCGTAGGTTTTCCGATTGTATGTTTCATCATGTGTGGATGGTATGTAAAGTACCGGGAAGATAAGAATGATGAAAAATTCGATAAACTGAATTCACAGCATGATGACGAATCCAAACGGATGACTGAAGCAGTAAACAATAACACGTTAGCACTTCAGAAGCTAACTGACAAACTGGGGGGATAATATATGAAGATATCACAAAAAGGAATTGACCTTATAAAGAAATATGAAGGTTGTAAACTGACCGCGTACAAATGCCCCGCGGGAGTGTGGACTATTGGTTATGGACACACAACCGGTGTTTGTCCTGGTGATAAAATTACACAGAAGCAGGCAGACGAATATCTGAAAAGAGATATTGAAAAATATGAAAGCATTGTGAATGCTTATGATCCGCTTTACCACTGGACACAGAACCAGTTCGATGCACTTGTATCATTTGTTTACAATGTCGGTAATATTACCGGACTTACTGCAGCAGGATCCAGGAACAAATACGTTATCGCAGAAAAAATGTTGCTATATGTAAAAGCAAACGGTAAACCGTTAACCGGACTTGTAAAAAGAAGGCAGGAAGAACGCGAATTGTTTGTATCAACTGAATATCACATGAAAAAACCTGAAGACATAGCACAGGAAGTCATACAAGGTTTATGGGGCAATGGCAGAGAAAGAACAAAGAATCTGAAGAATGCAGGATATAACCCCAAAGAGATACAGAAGATTGTAAACGATATTCTGAACAACGACAAAAACTAAATCCCGCTAACCCACACACGGTATTGTGATAATGTTTCACGTGAAACACATCTACG
>Ga0233377_1000813_pt1 | contig 12879 bp, 7 predicted proteins | sample ElkDunMinimDraft_6_FD_191540 | JGI IMG/M metagenome (GOLD analysis project Ga0233377, IMG submission 191540) | Fecal eukaryotic communites from dung pellets of Tule Elk in California, USA - Elk Dung E36 | ecosystem: Host-associated > Mammals > Digestive system > Large intestine > Fecal | place...
TCGCCCATGCTCGTCCCCTCGTAGCCACGTTCCGCGAAGAGCCGCGTCGCCTCCGCGACGATCTCTTCCTTGCGCAACTTCTTCCCCTTGCGCAGGCCGCGTGGCTGGGTGTCCGGCGGCACGGACTCCGGACCATCGTCCAGGTCGACCACCAGCTCCTGTGTTTCCTCCCCCCCGAGAGTCACGCTGCGCCCCTCGAGAATGGCGCTTCGAGAAGCGGCCTGACGGGTTTGAGGATCTCCATCACCTGCGCCATGAGGCTCGACTGCTCGTCACGCGGCAGGAGCGACTCGGCCTGGAAAAGCGCGAAACCGACGTAGTCGTTCATGAGGCCCACCAGCCACGCATCTGGCTCTTCGCCGGCGAGCGCAGCGATGTTGTTCGCGATGCGATGCGGCTTGAGCGTGCCGTCTGCGAGCGGACCGGCGCCCATGAACAGCGGGTCGTAGATACCGCCGCCAGTGGCAAATCTAGAAAGACCATCTCTCAATTCTCCCCCTCTCCCTGCCCCGTCACATCGCTCGTGGATCGCAGCGAGTGCGGGATTGAACGTCTCGACGATCGCCTCCGGCCCCCGTGGCCGGGGAGCGACGACGAAGACACATCCGCTCGAGACGAGCTGGAACGCTCCGCGCGTCACCTCGAACTCGAGCTGTCCCATCAGCCGACCGATGTCGGCAATGCTCCGCGTCCCGTCGATCTTCGAGAACATCTCGATGAGATCGTCGGGCGGCTTCTTCCCGGGGACAGCCACCGGGATGTAGTTGTCGTTCGGGATCTTCTCGCGGAAAAAGCGCATCTCGTCCATACGCCGCGCTGCCTCGATGAGGAGCCCTCCCGCATTGAGGTTGTGGCGTCGGATGATGTTCTTTTCGTCGTAGCGATCGAAGAAGTAAAACGACCCCTCGCTCACGTGGACGGCCGCGTAGAAGACCTCCTCCACCTGCCGCGCCATCATCGCGTACAGCCTGTCGGCCGGGACGATCCCGAGATCGACCGCCGTCTCCCCGAGTCGCTTGCCGCTGTCGGTGCTCACGACGACGATCTTCTCGAGCTCTTCACGCGTGATGACGCCGAAGCGGTACATCGTCTCGCCGAGACGCTCCTCCTCGACGGTCGTGGAGGCGTGGATGATCATGCCGTGAGCGAAGTAGAACGACCGCGTCCCGACCTCCGCGAGGAGGATCAGCTCGCCAGTCCACTGCGACTGCGCGGCGAGAGCGATGATGTCCGAGAGCGCGCCCGGCGCGCGGATCTCGCCGGCGAGCTTGAGCACGGCATCGCCGCCGCTCACGCTGCGCGCGATGATCAGCTCCTTCGGGCTGGGGATGAGACGCCACTCGCCCGCGCGCGGCCGCAATCGCTGACTCGCAGAACGACCGACCGGGTGCACCGTCCCGGTTCCGTCGACGCGAAGCAAGTCGTCGCGATCGGAGGACATCTTCCACTAACCTACCAGAGGGTTAGCGGGCTTGCGCAGTTTGCGGTTCGCCCGGCTCGCGCCTAGAAAGGGAGCTCGATGTCGGCCAAGGGAGCGCCCGGTGAGGCAGCGCACAGCGAAGAATCGGTGGCGGCCTCCGCCGAGGCCCTGGAGAAGGCGCTGGCGCGCACTTACATCGCCGACCGCCGGACGGCGCTCGCCGCCTGGCTGGCTCTGCAGCTCAGCCGTCCACTTCTCATCGAGGGACCGGCCGGCGTCGGGAAGACCGACCTCGCGCGTGCCCTCTCCGAGACCTTGGGTCGCCCGCTCGTGCGGCTGCAGTGTTACGAGGGCCTCGACGAAGCGAAGGCCCTCTACGAGTGGGACTACGCGAAGCAGATGCTCTACACGCAGCTCCTCCGCGACACCGCGGCGAGGGATGCGACCGCCGGCGCCTCGATCACGGAGGCGGTCGAACGCCTTGCCGGCGCCGAGGCCGCGTTCTTCGGGAAACGCTTTCTGATCGCCCGTCCGCTTCTCCGCGCGCTCGAGAGCGAGAAGCCGGTGGTCCTCCTCATCGACGAGGTCGACCGGACAGATCCCGAGTTCGAGGCCTTCCTCCTCGAAATCCTCGCCGAAAATCAGATCACCATCCCGGAGCTCGGCACGATCCGCGCGAAACATCCGCCGCTCGTCATCCTGACGACGAACGCGACGCGTGACATGACCGACGCCCTGCGGCGCCGCTGTCTCCACACCTTCCTCGACTATCCCCCGCCTTCGCGTGAGCTCGCCATCCTCGAGCTGCGCGTGCCCGGCATCGCCAACGAGCTCGCAGAATCGCTCGTCGCTTATGTCCACGCCGTCCGGAAGCTCGAGCTCCGCAAGCACCCGTCGATCTCCGAGACGATCGACTGGGCGCGGGCGATCCTCGCGCTCGGCGCGAGCGCGCTCGACAGGGACATCGTCGACGCGACGCTCGGCGCGCTGCTCAAGCACGAAGAAGATCGCGAGAAGGTCCTCGGCGCGAACGTCGGACACTGAGCGCCTGCGTCGAGAGACGCCATGGGCGTCTCTCCTCCGTTCGCCACGAGGACTTGCGCTCCCCTGGAAGAAGCCCGTCGCCTTCGGGCTGCCTACAGCCGCGGCGTCGCTCGGCCTGCTGTCGCAGCGCGTCCAGCGGAGCCACGACGCAAAACACGCCGCGAGCGACGAGCGCTCGCGGCGTGACAGGCGCTGGAAGACGGGAGTACCGGCGTCAGCTCTCGGCAGGCGGCGGGACGCTCTTGCCGTTCTCGTGAGCCTTGTCGGCCGCCTTCTCGCGGACCGGCTGGTCGCCGACCTCTAATTCACACTCGCCGAAGACGACCTGCATCTTCGAACCCGAGGTCGTCAGCTTCACCTCGAGAGACTTGGCGCGGATGACCGTGTTGTCCTTCACGGACCCGGACAGCTGCACCTTCTCGACGTCGAACTCGCCCGCGAGTGCGCCCTCGCTCTTGAGCTCTCCGGCCTTGACCTTGCCGGAGACCGTGCCGCTCGATGCGACCGTCAGTGAAGGGGCCTGGATGTCACCTTCGACTCCGCCCTTCACGAAGATCGGGCACGTGGATGTAAGGGATCCCTTGAAGGTGGTCCCCTCCTCGACGAGCGTGCGTTTCTCGGTCGCCGAGCCGATGGGGTTTCTCAGATCGCTCATAGCCCTCGCTCCTCCCTACCTCTTCCCGCCCTTTGCGCCATTACCGTTGCCCGAACCGTCTTTGCTCGTCGTGATCTTGAGCCGGAGCTGACACCCCGGCTCGAACGCGAATCGCGTCAACTCCTGCGGCTGCTGCACCGCCCCGATCATCGCGCCGGTGGACGAGACGACGAGCTGGTGAGCCCCCACGATCGCCGGCCCGTTCTTCTTGCCGCCAGTGGCCTCGAAGAACTTGCCGTTGACCGTGATGTTGCCGGCCCCCGTGATCTGGCAGCCCGCGAGGACGCCGTCGGGACCGATCAGCAGCTCGGTGCCGCGACCGAGCGCGATCGTGCACGACTCGAAGAGACTCTCGATCTCCACGGTCGCGCCCTCGTCGAACTGCAGCGATGCGTTCCGGAGCACGTCGCCGCGACCGAAGTAGCGGTGATTAGCGGAGCGCGTCGACTCCCGCGCCGGCGGGACGATCGCCTCGCCGGCGAGCACCGCCTGGACCTGCGCGGCCTGCACCCGGACGGAACCGTCCGCGTTCGGGCTGTTGTCGAGCCAGTCGGCCTTGATGCCGCTCAGCTGCGCGCCCTTCGCCGTCAGGCCAAACACCTTGGCGCCAGTGAGGTTCGCGCCTTCGAGCTTCGCGTCCGTCAGCGTCGCGTTGCGGAGGTCGGCGTTGGTCAGGTCGGCGTTCGTGAGGTTCGCCTTCCCGAGATCGGCCTTCGCGAGGACCGCGCCGACGAGCTTCGCGCCGCGCGCCTTGATCCCGCGCATCTGCGCGTCGGCAAGCGTGGCGCCCGTGAAGTCTCCGTCCTCGAGATTCGAGTCGTTGAGGTTCGCGTTCGTCAGCTCCGCCTTCATCATCTTGACGGCGCCGAGGTAGCACTCGCCGAGATCCGCATGCGTGAGGACGGCACCGGCGACGTCTGCGCCGCCGAGGTTCGCGAGGTCGAGCTGCGCGTGCGTGAGCCGCGCGCCCGAGAGGTTGGCGCCCTGGAGGTTCGCGCCTTCGAGGTTCGCGCGTGACAGGTTCGCGCCCGCGAGGAGCGTGCGCTGCAGGTTCGCGCCTTCGAGATCGGCGTTGTCGAGATTCGCGTCGCGCAGGTCCGCGCCGGACAGGAAGGCCTCGCAGAGGTTTGCGCTCTTCAGGTTCGCGTTGCGAAGCTTCGCGCCCTCGAGGTTCGCGCCGACCATATCGCAACGTCGAAAGCTCGCGCCCTCGAGCGTCGCGTTTGCGAGGTTGATCCCGGAGAGATCCGCGCGGTCGATCTTCTCGCCGCGCTTTACTTTGCTGACGACGGCATCCGCGGTGAGCTCGGCCATGTGTCGATGCCCTTCGAGTGTTCGTTCGAGCCACGCGCGCTTTCGAGCTCGCGCGTGAGAGGAGAAAAACTACACACCGTTTGTCCCGATTTGTCGACAGCGAAGTCGCAGCGACAACATCATCGCGCCTTCATCTTCTTTCCTGTCCCACTCATTCAACGACGTGACGGGTGGGCGTCAGTGCGCACGCGTCTCGGCATGCGCGGCTTCGCATGGCGCTTTTGCATGCGTGGCTTCGCATGCCCGGCTTCGCATGCGCGCTTTCGCATGCCCGGCTTCGCATGCGCGCTTTCGCATGCCCGGCTTCATGGAGGCGCGCTTTCGCTCGCCCGGCTTCATGGAGGCGCGCTTTCGCTCGCCCGGCTTCATGGAGGCGTCGTCCTTCGCCCGCGCGTTCTCTCTCTCGCTCCGTGAGCGCTCGTCGCGGCATGCTCGCCACTCGTCTCTCGGTCTCTCCTCACGCTTCGGGACTGCGATACTTGTCGCGCGCTTCCTCGAGGTACTCCGAGAGCTGCGCGATGCGCTGCGAGTACGGAACCTTCTCGATCCCCTGCAGCCGGTCCACCTCGCCGAACCGCGCGAGCAGCACGCTGATCTCGAGCCACGTCTCCTCGCGCGCGCGGAAGTGGTCGCGCTTCTTCGACTTCGCATCGGGCCCCCACCCGTTCGCGGCCTCCTCGTACGCGGCGTGGTGCTGCTCGAGCTGCCCGTTCAGCGCCGCGAGCTTCTCGCGCTCGGCAGCGCGAGCGTCCTGCGGTGACGAGGATTGCAGCTCGGCGCGGTAGGACTGGACACGCTCGACGATGCGCGTCGCCAGCGCATGCGGGATGTCGGCGACGTGCGCGATGTCGTGAGCGTTGGCCTCGAACAGCACGGTGAGGCTGGTGAGCCCTGCGGCGTGGAGCTTGTCGATCGTCACCTTGCGCACGTCGGGCACCTGGAGGAGCAGCGCCTGCACGATGACCGCCTCGCGCTGCGTCTTGTCACGGTCGAGCGCGAACGCCTGCGGGAGGATCTCCACGAGCTCACCGTAGGCGTCGAGGAGCCGCTTCTTCTCCTGAGCGTCGAGCAGCTGCCCTCCGACGGCGTTCGCCGCGTCGAGCTCGTTGCCGAGCGCCTCGAGCGCGTTCACGAGCTCGCTCAGCTCGAGACGTTCTGCTCCGCGGCGAAGCGTGCGCACGGGAGGAAGGCAGATGTTGACCCAGTCGCGCGTGACCTCACCCCACTTCACGTCGATCATGAAGTCGCGGACGTGCCGCATGTGGTTCGCCGCGAGCTCGGCGAAGAGCTCGCGCACCGGCGCGAGATCGAATTCGTGCGTGCCCGGAAGGCTCGGCCGATCCTCGGAGACGAGCGCATCGAACGCGAAGGCGATCGATCCTTCGTCCAGCCCCTCGAGCCCGAAGAAAGGCGGCGATCCGGACGGGGGCTTCGCCGGTGTCCGCGCAAGCTTCGCGTCGGCCGCCTCGGCGGGCTTCGCTCCGGCCGCGTCCGCGTCGGCCGCCTCGGCGCGCTTCGCACCGTCCGCGGCCGCGTCCGCGTCGGCCGCCTTCGCTTTCGCCGCGGCCGCGTCCGCGTCGGCCGCCTTCGCATTGGCCGCGTCCGCGTCGGGAACGTTCAGATCTCTGGACGTCCTCGCCTCCGCGGCAAAGTCGCTCGATTTCGCCGGCGGCCTCACTTCGGGCAGACGACTGGTGGGCGGCGCCTTCGGCGGGTTCGAGGATCGCGGGGCCGGCGGGGCCGGCGGGGCGACCGGCGCTGCACCGCGCGCGGCCGGCGCACGCGGAGCGATGGGCTGCGGGCCCGTCCTGGACGGGAGCCCGATCGGAGATTTCTTCTTCAGGTCCTTCGCGTCCTTCGGAGCGGCGATCGCCGCACGCGATGCCGCGGTCGCGGCTTCGCCAGATTTCCCCTCTCGCATCGAGCTGGGGTTTGCAGAGCTCCTCGGAGCAGCGTCCGGTCGGATCGCAGGCAGGCGGGTCGTCGAGTCGATCCGCGTCGGCGGCACAGCGTCACCGTCGTCCGCGAGCGAGTAGCGACCGGGAGATCCCGCTCGCTTCTTCTCGGGCTCCTCCGTCGACTCTGGCTTTGCGTCCGGGGATCGCGACGTCGTGCTCATCCCTCGGGACCTTTCATCACGCAAGTCGAGGCTCCGTCCTCGAGCATAACAGGCTCCCGGCCGTTGTCCGGCTTATCGCCGCAGGCTCGGTGACGCAGACCCGCCAGAGGCACGAGTAGGAGAGCAGGCGCCGACGGCCGCACATCGGCCATTGGCCTCGTTTTGGCGGGCGGTAGCGCCGATCGACGCTCAGCGAAGCTCGGCGACCTGCTCGCCGAAGATCTTCTCGAGGCCGGAGAGGACCTCGTCGCTCACCTCGACGCGGTACTCCTTGCCGAGCGAGAGGAAGGCCTCCGCGCCGTCCTTCATCGCGAACACGAGGCTCACGGGGCAGTTTCCCGCCGAGCTCCTGAGCACCTCACCCATCTTGTCGAGCTGCGCGGTCGTCGTCTTCTCCGCGAGGAGACGGATGTTCACGAGCTTCGTCCCGTCGCGGATGGAATCCGAGAGACGCACGGCCTCGTTGACGAAGAGGGTCGGCTCGCGCGGTCCTTCTTCCTCCTGTTCGCCGTCGTTCTCGCGGAACGGAAAGCTCACCTTCCCCGTGACGAGCACGGGATCGCCGCTCGTGAGGACCGGCGCATAGGTGTCGATCTGGTTGCCGCGCACCTTGCAGGTCACGCGTCCCGTGAGGTCCTCGAGCTCGAGAAACGCGACCTTCCCGCCACCGTCCTTGAAGATGCGCTCGCGGTATCCCTCGACGGTGCCGACCACCTTCACCACCGCCCAGGCCTCGGCGCTCGCCAGCGACGCGATCGGCACCGCCTCGAGCTTCGTGAGCCCGCCGGTCCCGCGAACGTACCGCTCGAGGGGGTGCCCCGAGACGAAGAAGCCGAGCGCCTTCTGCTCGCGGACCAGCATCTCCTTGCGGTCCCACGGCTCGGCACGGACGTACCCTCCTGCCGACGGCCCGCCACCCGAGGCCGCGCCGCCGTCCCCGTTCGCGGCGCTCTTCGGCGGCGGCGCCGCGTCGAACAGCCCGAACAGGTTCGTCTGCCCGCGCTCGCGGTCGCGGCTCGCCGCACGGGAGCGCTCGAGCGCGATCTCGATCGAAGCGAACGCATCCGCCCGCGTGATCCCGCGAGCCGCGAGCGTCGTGTCGAAGGCACCGCACTGCACGAGCGCTTCGAACACGCCCTTGTTGATCCGCTTCGCGTCGACGCGCGAGGCAAAGTCGAACAGATCGTGGAACGGTCCGCCCTCCTGCCGCGCCTCGAGGAGCGCTTCGAGCGCGGCGCCGCCGAGCCCGCGGACCGCGCCGAGGCCGAAGCGGATCTGCGGCCCGCAGCGATCACGGGCGACCGCGGAGCGCGCCGTGCGCGGGATCTTCTTGTCCCCGTTCGGATGCGTGTAGACGACCTTGAAATCGATGTCGCTCTCGTTGACGTCGGGCGGGAGCACCGTGACGCCCATCGCGCGCGCGTCGGCGATCGTCCGGACCACCTTGTCGATGCGGTCCTTGTCGCTCGTCATGATCCCGCAGAGGAGCTCCACGGGGTAGTGCGCTTTGAGGTACGCGGTCTGGTACGTGATCAACGCGTACGCGGCCGAGTGCGAGTTGTGGACGATCAGGCCGTCAGCGACGAAGTTGTGGTCGACGTCGACGGTGAGGTCGTACGTCTCCTCGATTCCGCGCGCCTCGATCGAGACGATGCGGTCCCAGAAGACGTCCGAGTCCGCAACCTCCGCCAGCTTCGCCCAGCCGAGCGTGGCGGCGAGCTTTCGGATGGTGCCTCGCCGAAAGCCTTCCTTCTTGGCCGAGCCGCTTCCATGCAGCTCCCTTACGCAAACGCCCGAACGCTCCTCGACCTCGGTCCATGTCAGGCCGAGGGCCCGTCGCCCCGCGTCGACGTGCCGGCGGACGTCCGCGGGGATCGTGTCCTTGCTCGTCCGGCTTCCACCGAGCGCGTCCGTCGTCGCCTTCGCGATGCTCCGCCGAAGGAGCGCCACGGCGTTCTCACGTCCGAGGCAGTGCGGCGCAACGCGCTCGAGGAATGCTTCGCGCGAGCCTTCCCCGACGAGGTGGACCGTGTAACCAGGAACCGTCGTCCCCCGGTACTTGAACGCCTTCGTGTGCACCCCGCTCTGGATGCCGAGGCGCAGGAGAAGCAGTTGCACGTCGCGCGCTAGCCGCTCCGACGAGGTCGCATAGAACGGCACTGCCTGCGTCGCGTTCGCGATGAAGCCGTCGCCCGCCCAGAGTCGACCGATGAAGAGCTCGAGGTCCGGGTCGCACAGCTCGAAGACCGGCGACGGCACGAACTTCTCGGTCGCCTTCCTGCCGAGCACACCGAGCGCACCGGCCCACTCGAACATCCCCGAGCGAACGGGCAATGTCTCGACAGCCAGCGCCGTGCCGCCCTCCGACACCTTGTTCCAGGGTGTCTGGCCTCGCCTGAATCGGGTGTCTGCACCAGTGCTGACGCAGACCTCCATCCGCGTGCTGTTCGGACGCCCATAGACGCGCGCGACGCTTCGCGGGAACTTCGCCGCCGCCTGCGCGAAGTCGCCGACGAGAGCCTGGTCGTTGTTGAAGAAGTAGAGGCACGTCGGGTGGCAGGTGTTCCCTTCGGAGAGCAGACCGGCGAGCGCGATCAGCTCGTGCTGCGGCCACGACTTCCTCGTGTCGACCTGAAGCCGTCGCGGGGCTGCGATGCGGTCGCCGACTCGGAGGTCTTCGAGGTTCGTCCAACCGTCGAGCGTCCGGAACGGATGATTGCCCGTTGCGAGGATCTTCTTGCCCTGCGCGGTGCGAAGCTCGAACACGTGCTTGCGCCCGTTGCGCACGACGTCCGTGACTGGACGCTTCCGCAGCTTCCCGTCATCACCGAGCGCGTGGACCGTGAACGGCCTTCGGCGGCGGAACAGATCTTCCACGGTCGTGCGCTCACCGGAGGCTGCGTCAACGATCTCCGTAAGCCCATGTAAACACTTATTGAAGCCGTAGCCCGCGAAGAACTCGAGGAGCCCGAAGATGCGGTCCGCGTCTTCTTCGAGGACGCCGATGCCCTTCGCGCCGTCGACGAAGATGCTCTTCTGCTTCGCCATCTCCTCGGGCTTCTTCTTGCCCATGGCGCGGCGGAGGAGGTCGGCGCCGCCGAGCGAATAGCCCGCGAGCGCCTGGGCGATCTGCATGACCTGCTCCTGGTAGACGATGACGCCGTACGTGGGAGCCAGGATGTGATCGACCTTGTCGTGCATCTTGGCGATGGGCTTGCGACCGTGCTTGCAGTCGACGAAGTCCTTCACCATTCCGGTGCCGAGCGGGCCCGGGCGATACAGAGCGACGGCAGCGACGATGTCTTCGAAGTTGGTGGGCTGCAGGTCCTTGAAGAGCTGCTGCATGCCCGACGACTCGAGCTGGAAGACGCCCTTGGTCTCGCCCGTCGCCATGAGCTGGTAGCTCGGCTTGTCGTCGAGCGGGATCTTCGAGATGTCGAAGCGCTGTCGCGTCCCGCCCTCGGCGGATCCGCCATTACCAGGGACAGGAGCCTCGCGGTTCGGCGCCTCGCCCTGCTGGTCCGGGCGGCCGTGGATCAGCCTCTGCGCGATGTCGACGACGGTGAGCGTCTTCAGGCCGAGGAAGTCGAACTTGACGAGGCCCGCCTGCTCGACGTCGTCCTTGTAGTACTGGGTGATGTAGCCGTCGGTCTTGCCGTCCTTGAAGACCGGTACGTGATCCCAGAGCGGGCCCTCGCTGATGACGATGCCGGCGGCATGTTTGCCGGCGTGGCGCGTGAGGCCCTCGAGCTTCATCGCCTGCGTGAGGAGCTCCTTCACGCGCGGCTCGGTGTCGTAGCGGGCCTTGAGCTTCGGCTCGATCGTGAGGCTCTCCGAGATCGTGTACGTCTCGGCGGGCGTCTTGTTCGGGATGAGGCTCGCGATCTGCTGCGCCTCGAACGGCGGCATCGCGAGCGCGCGAGCGACGTCCTTGATGACGCTCTTCGCCTTGAGCTCGGCGAACGTGGCGATCTGACCGACGCTCGTCTCGCCGTACTTCTTCTGCACGTACTGGATGACGCGTTCGCGCTTGTCCATGCAGAAGTCGACGTCGAAGTCGGGCATGCTCACGCGCTCCGGATTGAGGAAGCGCTCGAAGAGCAAGTTGAACGGGATCGGATCGAGGTCGGTGATCCGCATCGCGTACGCGACGATCGACCCCGCTCCCGACCCGCGCCCCGGTCCGACGGGGACGCCGTTCTCTTTCCCGTACCGGATGAAGTCCCAGACGATCAGGAAGTACCCCGGGAACTTCATCTTGCAGATGACGTCCATCTCCATCTCGAGGCGCTTCCTGTACGCCTCGCGATCGATCTTCTTCCCGGTGGCCTCGAGCTCCACGAAGCGTGACTCGAGCCCCTCCGCCGCGACCTTGCGGAAGTACGTCGGCTCGTCCATCCCCTCGGGCACGCCGAAGCTCGGGAGCATCGGGTTGCCGAGCTTCAGCTTCAGCTGGCACTTCTCGTTGATCTCGAGGGTCGACCTCAGCGCCTCCGGCGTGTCCGCGAAGGTGGCGGCCATCTCCTCGGCCGTCTTCAGGTACATCTCGAACGAGCCGTGGTGGCGGTTCTTCGCCTCCTCGTACGAGCGCCCGTTCTTGATGCACGACAGGTAGAGCGCGGCCTCGGCGTCGTCCTTGGTGCCGTAGTGGACGTCGTTCGTCGCGACGAGCGGCAGGTCGAAGCGCTTCGCCAGGTCCTTCAGGATCCCCTTGAGGATCGGCTGCTCGGGCAGGCCGTGGTCCTGCAGCTCGACGTACAGCGCGCCGGGCTCGAAGAGATCCTTCAGCGTCGAGAGCGTCTTCGCGCCTGCCTCGACCCCCTGCTCGAGGATGCTCTGCGAGAGGACGCCGCCCATGCAGCCCGAGAGAGCGACGAGGCCCTTCGTCTTACCCTCGAGCGCGGAGAGCGGGACGCACGGGACGCCTGGCGTGCCGGCCGGATCGGGATCGACGTACCCGCGCGAGACGAGCGCGACGAGGTTCTTGTACCCGTCCTCGCTCGTCGCGATGAGCGGCAGGTGGTGCCCGTGGCCGTTCGTGACGACCTCGAGCTCGGCGCCGAGGATGGCCTTCACGCCGACGTCCTTCGCCGCCTTGTAGAAGGAGATCGCGCCGAACATGTTGCCGTGGTCGGTCAGCGCCACGGCGTTCATCCCCTGCTTCTGGACGAGCTTGACCAGGTTCTTCACCTTCAGCGCACCGTCCAGCATCGAGTACTGGGAATGGACGTGGAGGTGGACGAACTCGGTCATGCTCGGAGATCCCGCCGGGGCCCTGGGTTACCGCGGTTCTGCGCTCGATGAAAGAGGGGCCGGCCCGGTCTCGCGCCGCTCGGGCTGCTTGCTCGGCGCGCGGCCGTCCTCGCCGCCCTTCCAGGCCGCCGGGGTCTCGTCGATCTCGTCGAGATCGAGCTCTTCCTCCTCCGGGGGAGCCGTCCACGTGAGGTTCGGCAGCGCGCTCGACAGGGCGGCGCGACGGACCGCAGAGACGCCCTCGCGTGGAATGCGAAGGTCACCGATCGCCCCGAGCGCGGACGCGTGCGCGAGGAGCGTCGTCGCGCCTTCCTCCCCGATCGGCATCTCGAGATCGAGACGCGCGAGGTTGCGCGACGCCGCTGCACGCGCGACGTCCGTCGCGAGCCTGACCTGCGGCACGAGCTCGTACGACTCGTCCCCTCGCATGGCGACCATCCAGCGCCGGACCGTCAGTCGCTCGAGCGCAGGCGCGGCGTCGCTCCCGAGCAGATCCACGATGTACCGCTCCGAGTCTCGCGTCGGGACCGTGAGGTGCACGTTCCCGAGGCGCGGAAAGGACGACCGCGCGAGCGATGCGAGGATGATGTGCTCCGCCCAGGCAACGCGGAGCAGCTGCAGCTCGGAGCCGATGACGCCGCCGAAGTCGTCCACCCTCCCCGCGAGCTCGAGGGCACGAAGACGCGGGAACTCGGACCAGACCGGCTCGATGTAGTGCGAATCCTGCGCGCCGTCGCCGACCACGAGCGCGACGAGCGTCGGCGGTCCGTCACTGCCGAGGTCGGCGAAGACGCTCCCCGCGTCGCCGGGCTCGTAACCGCCGACGAAAATCCGCTCGAGGAAACGCCCTGACGGGTGGAGAAACAGCCGCTTCAGCGCGGCGTGCAACCCCTCCTGCCCGAAGCGGTAGGCGAGGCGACTGAAGCGCGCCGCGCGAATGAACCCGCAGCGCCAGGAGAACGTGCGGAACGATCGGACGGAGCTGCGGAGGAAGACGTACTTGGCGAGCGGGCCGAGGAGCTCCGCCTCGAACTTTTTGAGGAGCGCGGCATGATCACGTTCGAGCAGGCCGAG
>Ga0233377_1000814_pt1 | contig 12878 bp, 11 predicted proteins | sample ElkDunMinimDraft_6_FD_191540 | JGI IMG/M metagenome (GOLD analysis project Ga0233377, IMG submission 191540) | Fecal eukaryotic communites from dung pellets of Tule Elk in California, USA - Elk Dung E36 | ecosystem: Host-associated > Mammals > Digestive system > Large intestine > Fecal | place...
ACCTATGACAACCTTGGCCGGGTTCTGACCTCGACCGGCAACGGCCAGACCCTGACCAGGGTTTGGGATCCCCTGTCGCGTCTGACCAGCGAGACCGGCCCGCTGGGGACGATGGCCTATCAGTATGACGCCGCCGGCCGCCAGACCCGCATCACCTGGCCGGATGCAACCTTCGCCCAGTATGATCGGAACGTGTACGGCGACGTCAGCGCGATCCGCTACAACAACATCGGTTTCCTGGCCCAGTACAGCTACAACGCCATGGGCCAGACGACGACGATTCAGCGGATCACAGGGGCGGCGACCAGCTACGCCTATGACCCGGTCGGGCGTCTCATCACCCTCAGCCACGACATGCCGGGCGGGGCCGGCGCCGATGTCAGTTTCGGCTTCACCTGGAACCCGGCGGGCCAGATCGCATCGCGCAGCGTGTCCAACGCCGCCTATGTCTACGCCCCGACGACGGGGGCGACCAGCTATGGGGTCAATGGACGCAACCAGACGACGACGGTCAACGGCGCGCCCGTGACCTATGACGCCAGCCAGAATACGGCGACGGCTCTGGGAGCCAGCTATGGTTATGACGCGGCGAACCGGCTGACGTCTGCGACGATCGCCGGCAATCCCTACAGCTTCAGCTACGATCCCGCCGGGCGGCTGTTCTCCGGTGTCGGCGGGCGCTTCCAGTATGTGGGTGATCAGTTGGTCAGCGAATATGACGCTTCCGGCGTCGAGATCGTGCGCCATATTCCGGGGCCCGGCCTGGACCAGACCATTGTTTCAGGAATCGGGACGGTCTTCTCGCAACAGATCGCCGATGAGCGAGGATCTGTGATCGGCATGGTGGATCAGAGCGGGACGGTGACCGCCAACCGCTACGACGAATACGGCGTCTCTGACGCCTCGAACCGGTTCCAGTATGCGGGCCAGGCCTGGATGGCGCCGGGGATCTACAACTACCGCGCCCGAGCCTATGCGCCGGAACTGGGCCGCTTCCTGCAGGCGGATCCGATTGGATATCAGGCGGGGCCGAATCTGTATGGGTATGTGGGTGGTGATCCGGTGAACCTGACGGATCCGTTGGGGCTGAATGGCAAGCATATTAACGAAGGAAGGTGCGCAACCCGAAACGGCAGGGTGGTGACTAATTCAAGACGCCTTGGCGGCAAAGAAGATCATGATTTCTGTGTTCCCACGGGCGTAGTAGGCGGTAGTTGGGGTTTTGGCACTGGTATAGGAAATAACGGTGGCGGTGGTGGCGGCTTCCCAGGCGAAGCGCAGCAAATGAAGAATTGCTCTTCAGAAACTTTTCGGCAATGGACCGAGAATTCTGACTGGCAAGCGCAAGCTCGAATAGCTATGGCGAAAGCGCTGTCTACACCGAGTTACGATGCACCGGCTATACGCGGGTCAGAGTACGGATTCTTTTCAGGAAATATGTTTGGAACATATGAGACAATCGGATCTACTTTTACAAACCGCCTATCAACTAGCGTCACTCCTGGAATGTGGATAGGTCGATGGGATTTCGCGAGTGATGTTTTGTATTTCCACACTCATCAATTCGACCAATCTCAAAGTTCAGGATATAGAACAAACAGCCTAAGTCGGGCAGATATGAGATTCGCTCGACGGTCCAGGATCGCAATCATGGCAGAACGAGAAACTGGCGAGAGGTATTGTTATGAGCCTTAAAAATTTAATCAGCCCGATTTTCGGTTTTATGATGATCTTGTCGTCTTGTTTTCTGCTAACCGCATGCAAAGCAAATGACACGCTTTTACCGATTAATGACGATGAGAAGGTGTTGATTGATAAGGCTCTGGATGCATATGTGGGGTCTAATAAGGACGCGCGAGAACAAGTCTTGTCCATGTTTACTCCTGTTTTAATCTATCTTCCCGATATGGTTTGTGTCGGATTTAAGGCAAAATCTCATGTCATTGGAGGAGAATTTGCGGCATGCTTTGCTAAATCTGACAACTCATTGATTCTAACGCATAATGAGGGAATGTAATGGTCAGTCAAAATAGTGGTATTGATAACTTTAGTTGTTCTCAAGCTGACTTATAAATCTAAAATGATCTGCCTTCGGAAATTGGCGATCTGAGTTAATTGGCTGCAGCTAGCGCGGCGTGGAAGACGACTGACGCCTGAGATGGTCTGATCCGGTGATAAAGTTCCAACTACGGATACTACGCGGCCAATCGCTTTAGTGATCTACCTCGACACACCTTTCAAAGGCATTGCAAAGAAGTCGAGTCAGGCTTGTCGCTTGCTTTGATGTCGGAATTATTGGAGCAATTGGCGTGGGGGCAACATGTTCAGACTCAAAAAACGGTTGATAGCGGGGGTGGGGGGTATTTTAGGTAGCGCTCGATCAGTGTCCGCCCAAACGGGTGTTGGCTTTGGCGACCCCTCCGGCTCCGGCCCCATCGTGTCCGCCGTTCAGTGGCTGCAGGGCACGCTGCTGGGCACCGTCGCCACGGTCATCGCGGTGATCGCCATCGCCTGTGTCGGTCTGGGCATGCTGACCGGGCGGATCAACTGGCGGCATGGGGCGGTGGTCATCCTGGGCTGCTTCATTCTGTTCGGCGCGGTCAGCATTGTGGCCGGCATCCAGTCGACCGCCGGCTTCGCAGGCTAGGGCGTTGGAGCATCTTGAGCGTACGCCCCTGTTCACGGCCCTGACCCGCCCGCAGATGTTTGCCGGCGTCACCTACAACTACTTCATCATCAACGCCGTGATCGCCGCCGAACTGTTCCTGGTGTTCCGCTCGGCCTGGGTGGCGTTGATCGCCCTGATCATCCACGGCGTCGGGGTTCTGTTGTGCCTGCGCGAGCCGCGCATGGTCGAGCTGTGGCTGATGCGGATCGGCCGCTGTCCCCGCATCCGCAACTACAAGATCTGGCGATGCAACTCCTACCGTCCCTGAGCCAGGGCGCAGAGACGGTCAGGCGGGAACAGGCGGCGGGCATGCATCTGCCCTATGCCCGGCACGTCAATGATCACACGCTGGCGACGCGCGACGGCCTGTTGCTGCAGACCATCCGCCTGCGCGGCCTGTTGTTCGAAACGGCCGACACGGCCGAGTTGAACTATCGCAAGACCCTGCGCGACGCGATGTTGCGGGCCGTCGGGTCCTCGCGGTTCGCCCTCTATCATCACATCGTCCGGCGCCGGGTCGAGATCGATGAGGAGGCTGAATATCCTGACGCCTTCTCCCAGGCCCTGGCCGATCGCTGGTCGGACCGGCTGGCGGCCAAGGCGCTGTTCGTCAACGACCTGTATCTGACCCTGATCCGCCGACCGCTTCAGGGGCGTCTCGGGGTGGCCGATCAGGTTCGGAACTGGTTCGTCCGCGCGGGCCAGGATCCCGGTGAGGGGCTGTCGCATGAATTGGGCCAACTGGACGCCGGGCGCGACGCCCTGATCGCCGCTCTGGGCGACTATGCGCCCCGCTTGCTGGCCGTTCGTGAAACGCCGACGGGCCTGTGTTCCGAGCCGCTTGAGTTCCTGTCGGAACTGTTCAACGGCGAGCAACGCCCCGTCCTGCTGCCGCATCAGGATATCGGGGCCTATCTGCCGTATCGCCGGATCAGTTTCGGGCAGCAGGCTGTGGAACTGTCGGCGGCGGGCCATCTGCCCCGCAGCTTCGTGGGTGTGGTGTCGATCAAGGATTACCCGGCCTACAGCGCGCCGGGCATGTTCGACGACCTGATGCGGCTGCCGTTCGAACTGACGATCACCCAGTCTTTCGCCTTTGTTGAGCGTCAGGCGGCGCTGGAGCGGATGAACCTGGCCCTGCGGCGCATGCGCTCGGCCGAGGACGAGGCCATGTCCCTGCGCGGCGAACTGGCCCAGGCCAAGGACGATGTCGCCGCAGGGCGCGCCGGGTTCGGCGAACACCACATGACCATCGCCGTGCGCGGCGCCACGCCAGCCGATGTCGACGCCGCCGTGGCGGAAGTCACCGCCAGTCTGAGCGATATGGGCATTGTGGCCGTACGCGAAGAGATTGCCCTGGAGCCGGCGTTCTGGGCCCAGTTTCCCGCCAACTTCAAATACATCGCCCGTCGCGGCCTGGTTTCGACGAACAATTTCTCAGGTCTGGCCAGCGTCCATAATTTCGCGACGGGATCGGCGCGGGGAGGGCATTGGGGCGAGGCCATCGCCTTGTTCGAGACGACGGCTGCGGGCCCGTATTTCTTCAACTTCCACCAGGGCGATCTGGGCAACTTCACGATCATCGGCCCTTCGGGCTCGGGCAAGACTGTGGTCCTGAACTTCTTGCTGGCCCAATCCCGCAAGTTGTCGCCGCGGATCATCTTCTTTGACAAGGACCGCGGGGCCGAGCTGTTCATAAGGGCGATTGGCGGCCGGTATGACGTGCTTCGGCCGGGAGAGGCTTCGGGACTGAATCCGCTCCAGCTGGACGACACACCGGCAAACCGCAGCTTCCTGACGGACTGGCTCAGCCAGCTGGCGGGACATGTGGATGTCGACGATGCCGCCCTGATCAGCGACGCCATCAGCGCCAACTACGAACAGCCTGTACAGCATCGTCGATTGCGGCATCTGGTTGAACTTCTTCGGGGTGAACGACGACCGAAGTCCGGCGATCTGTGGTCAAGACTTCGCCCATGGTGGGGAACAGGCGAGCATGCCTGGCTGTTTGACAATCCTGAAGACCAGACCGACGTGTCGATGCGGACTGTCGGCTTCGACATGACTGTCCTGCTGGACGTTCCCGTTCTGCGCACCCCGGCCATGATGTATCTCTTCCACCGCGTGGAAGAGCGGCTGGACGGGTCTCCAACCATCATCGTCGTGGATGAGGGCTGGAAGGCGCTGGATGACGACGTCTTTGTTCGTCGGATCAAGGACTGGGAAAAGACAGTCCGAAAACGCAACGGCATCGTCGGCTTCGCCACCCAGAGCGCGCAGGATGCTCTGGAAAGCCGCATCGCCAGCGCCATCATCGAACAGGCCGCGACACAGATATTCATGGTCAACGCCAAGGCGCGGGCGGAAGACTACGTCCAGGGTTTCGGTCTCACCCCGCATGAGTTCGACCTGGTGCGCACCCTGCCGGACAACGCGCATTGTTTCCTTATCAAGCGGGGAGGGGAAAGCGTCGTCGCCCGGCTGAATCTGTCAGGAGAGCAGGACCTTCTCACCATTCTTTCGGGGCGTGAACGGACAGCGCGAATGCTGGATGAAATCCGCAGCGGGGTTGGCGATGATCCTGCCGACTGGATGCCGATCTTGCTCGAGCGCGCCTGACCATGGCGACTTGTCCGACGCTCTCGACGGGTGATGCCTTCCTGTTGACGACGCTGCAGCACATTGACTGTCAGGCGCGGACTATTGGATCTGTCGGCTATCAGGCGCTGGCCGATCCGGCTTCGCCGCTTGCCCCTGTGTTCACTGCGCTTTTGACGATCTTCGTCGCCTTGTTCGGGCTGCGCATGATGATGGGCGAGGAGCCGACGCTGAGGGATGGCGTCATGGCCATCGTGAAGATCGGCATCGTTCTTGTAATCGCCACCAGTTGGCCCGCCTACCGCACCGTGATCTACGATGTTGTCGTCGATGGTCCGACGCAGCTGAGTGCTGCGCTGGGGTCGTCCGCAGGCTTGCCTGGCGCTGAGGGAGATCTGGTCGCCCGGCTCCACGCCGCCGACGCAAAAATCGCGCGTTTGATCAACCTGGGAACCGGGCGCCAGGAGCTGTCGCCGCTCACGCCCGTTGCGGGCGAAGTGCAGCGTGCTCCTATTTCAGACGATCCCGCATTCGGCACGGCGCGCGTCATGTTCCTTGCCAGCACTATCGCCGCCTTTGCAGCGACCCGACTGACCGCCGGCGTTCTCCTGGCCCTGGGGCCGCTTTTTGCGGGCCTGTTGCTCTTCAACGTATCGCGAGGCGTGGTGCTGGGGTGGGGGCGGGCTCTAGTTTTCATAATGCTCGCGTCAGTCGTGATCACCATCGTGCTTGGCGTCGAACTGGCGCTGCTCGAACCCTGGCTGTTGCAAGTGCTCAGTTTGCGCGAGGCCAGGATGGCCACGGGGGCTGCTCCGGTCGAGCTTTTGATCATCTGCCTTGGGTTTGCCCTGGCCCTGGCGGGGGCCTTGGCCGTCGTCATACGTCTCGCTTTTGCGCTCGACGTCCAGCAGGTCTGGAGTGCTGTAAGGCTCAGGGTTCAAAGCCTGCACCAAGAAAATCTTGCGCCGCCGCCAGCGCCGCCTGCGTCGCTCATGGCTGAGGGCGTTTCATCCCGCGCCCGTTCGGTCGCGGTCTCGATCGCAGCCTCGCAGCGTCGCGAACAGATGTTCCTCAAACATCGAGACGCGAATGTCGGCGCAGCTATGTCAACCGAAGGCGCCGGAGCGTCGCGGACAACGGATGAGTTTGTCGTTCCGATGATGGGGCATGCTCTGCGTCGCACCAAACCCCGCAAATCGCTTGGCGCAGCTCTTAGAGATCATCGTCAATGAAAAAGACAAACCGCGAAGCGCTCGATGCCTATTACCAGGAGGCCGGAAGCTGGGCGGCAGACCAGATATCGAGCTTGCGCGCTTCTCGAAAGGTTGCGTGGGTCGTCGCTGTAGTGGCCATCGGGGTGGTGATTGCTGAAACGATAGCGCTCATCCTGATGATGCCGCTCAAGACGGTCGTGCCTTACACGCTGATGGTGGATCGAAACACAGGTTATGTTCAGGTCCTCAAGCCTCTTGAACCGAACTCCATCACGCCGGACGCTGCGCTCGTGCAGTCCATGCTGGTTCAATACGTTATAGCGCGAGAGAGCTTCGACGCCTCTATCCTTCAGGACAGCTACAGAAAGGTGGGTTTGTGGTCGGCCGACCAGGCGCGCACCGATTATCTGAATCTGATGCCGGTCTCCAACATCGATAGTCCGCTCAACGTCTACCCGAGGGAGACGACGGTGGATATCCGCGTGAAGAGTGTTTCCAGGATGAGCGCGCAATCGGCGCTCGTGCGCTTTGATAGTGTCAGGCGGGATAAAGGGGGGCAGCATCAAGCGGCAAGGCCGTGGGTTGCGATTGTCGAGTATCGCTTTTCGGGAGAGCCGGCGTCGGCGGAAGATCGTTTTCTGAACCCGTTGGGTTTTCAGGTGATCGGCTATCGTCGTGATCCCGAAGCGCTGAACGACATGAGCCCGGAGGCGCCGCAGACTCAGCAGTCTATTGACGCCGTGCCTCTGGAAGCCGCGGAACCGGGCGTGTCGGTGGAGGAAGGCGAATGAGGTGGCTGGCGGTTCTGATCGCCCTATGGGCGCTGCCGGCCGCAGCGCAGGTTCCGGCTTCTGCAAGCCAGAGCGATCCGCGTCTTCTAGTGGTGACCTTCGACGCTGGTCAGGTGGTCCGGCTACGGATCGCCACCGGCTACCAGACCACAGTCATATTTGGCGCTGACGAGAGCGTGGAAAGTGTTGGGATCGGCGATAGCGATGCCTGGCAGGTGACGCCCAATGCTCGAAATGACGCTCTGTTCATCAAGCCTCTCAGGGGAAACAGCACGACGAACATGACGGTCATAACTACGGCCAGAGTTTACAGCTTCGAACTTTCAGTCGCTCACAATCCCACAGATACGCCCTTCACTGTCAGGTTTCAGACGCCCGGAGGCGAGCTGACAGATCGTCAGCAAGCCATGCTGCAACGTCCGGGGCCGCAATACCGCATCAGTGGAGCCAGGCCGCTCCGGCCTGAAACGATCAGAGACGACGGCGTCGGCACCTACATCGACTGGGGGGACAAACAGGAGCTTCCTGCCGTTTTCACTCTGGACGGCAACGGCCAGCAGGTGCTTGTGACCGGTCATATGCGCGACGGTCAGTATGTGATTGACGCGGTCCATGGCACGCTTCTGTTCCGTCTGGGCCGTCAAACCGCGCGAGCCGTCCGTCAGAATCCGAGGTCTGTGGAGTGACGCCGTCGAGCAAGAACCCGGACGACATCCGTCCGAATGCGTCCGACGTGCGACCCGTAGTGGCGAGCAAACGCAAAGGCGCGCCAATCTGGGTTTTCGCAACCGCGACGGGCCTGTCAGGCATCGCTCTGTTCATTGTTCTGAATAATCAGAGGCTGACAGCGACAGCGCCTAGCGCCGAGGTCAGATTGGCGGATCAAGTGGCCATGCCCGCATCCATGCCGCCTCTCTTCATTCCAGCAATCCCGGAGCCGCCGCCGCTTCCTCCCGCCGACCTCATTCCTGTGTCTCCGGGTCCAGCGGGCCTGACTATACAGCCGACATTCATTCAGGCTGTGCCACCTCCAACTGTGACGCCAAGTCCGCCCCATCCAGCTCTCCCGAACTATCCCTCACCCGGCTTCGCCCAGTCGCCAGCCGCATCAGCCGCGCCAGCTTCATTGGCGGGAAACTCCAGTGCTGTTCTGATCTTTGATGCTTCGGCGCCGCCAAGCAGGACCGCTGTTGGAGGCGGTCGGCTCGCCGAAGGCGCGGCGGACAGCCAGATGCCGACAGCACTGTCGCGTCTCAGGCGTCCATCACTCACCGTGCCCCAGGGGACGCTCATCCCTGCTGTGTTGGAGACTGCGCTCGACTCGACACGACCCGGCAACGTGAGGGCGATCGTGTCCCTGGACGTGACTGGCTTCGACGGGAGCCAGGTTGTCATTCCCAGAGGTTCACGGCTGTTCGGCGAGTATCAGTCCGACATGGCGCCCGGCCAGCGTCGAGTGCTGGTGCAATGGACGCGCCTTGTCCGACCAGATGGCGTATCGATCAATCTGGCGTCACCCGCCGCCGACATGCAGGGGCGAGCGGGCGTGGAAGGGCGGGTCGACAATCATTTTCTGGAGCGGTTTGGGGCTTCCTTTCTTCAGTCCATCATGAACATCGGCGCGGCTGTGGCGGGCCGAAGCATTGGAGGGGATGCACCGATCATCCTCAACGCCACAGGAGGCTCGCCGGTCGCAGGTTCGGCGCCCGCTGCCGGGCTTGGGCAACCCACTCTTCGCGTAGAGGCGGGAGCCAGGGTGGCCGTTATGGCGTCGCGCGATCTGGAATTTTCGTCGGGTCAGTCTCGTCAATGATGAAGTCTGCAGCAGACGACGCGGTCTACCTGACGAGTTATCTCGCCCCCATCTCGGATGTTCTTTCCCGAAAGGATGTGACGGACATCTATGTGAACAAGCCTGGAGAACTCTGGGTCGAGACGGTCGGTGGACGCATCGAAAAGATCATCATGCCCAGTCTCGACGAGACCGCCCTGGGGCGTCTGGCTCGGCAGATTGCGGCATCGACTCACCAGGGGATCAATCGAGAACATCCGATTGTCTCCGCCACGCTTCCCATGGGAGAGAGAGTTCAAATAATAGCTCCCCCTTCAACGCGGGGAGGCGTGGTTCTCGCGATCCGCAAACATCTTTCGTCTGGGCTGACGCTGGACGACTATGTCTCAAGCGGCGCTTTGACGGGCGAATGCATCAAGGCGGAGCGAGGCGAGGCGCCAACCGACCACGCCCTCAAGCAGCTATACGATGACGGTGATGTGCGCGGCCTTTTGAGTGTCGCCGTCAAGAACAGGAAAAACATACTTATCTCTGGTGGAACATCCACAGGCAAGACGACCTTTTTAGCCTCTCTCATCAATGAGATACCAGCTGAAGAACGCCTCATTTACATAGAGGATGCGCCCGAACTGGGTCTTCATCATGAGAACGCTATTGGTTTGATCGCCTCCAGAAGCATGCTTAGCGAGTCATTCGCCAATACCGATGACCTTTTGAACGCCAGCCTTCGGATGCGACCAGACAGGATCATATTGGGTGAACTTCGTGGCCCAGAAGCTTTCACATTTTTGCGTGCGATCAACACGGGACATCCGGGTTCGATGTCGACCGTACATGCAGACAGCCCACACCAAGCGATTGAGCAGATTGCCTTACTGGTTTTGCAAGGTGGAACGACTCTTAGAAGAGAAGATATTGTATCTTATGTTCTCTCAACAGTAGATGTGTTTGTCCAACTATCCAGAGTTTATGGAAGAAGGGTTGTTTCAAGAATTGCCTTAAGTGAAAATTTAAAATCAATATGATTGATATTGATAATCTCTGAAAAACATCTTGAATCAAGTGGCTGCTGGGAATTCCTGCGCCGGGAAAAATAGGCGGCGATCTTATTAAGTCTCTGAATAATAAAGTAAGATTATTTAAAATGGCGGAAGCGGTGGGATTCGAACCCACGGACGGCTCTCACCGTCGCTGGTTTTCAAGACCAGTGCCTTAAACCACTCGGCCACACTTCCTTGCCGGTGCAGCGCGATGCGCTGTTCGAGCGGAACGGCGACATAGCCCACAACGTCCCGTTAACCAAAGAGGAAATCTCAGGCGTCATGATCCGCCCTGAAGGCAAGGTCCGTCAGGGGCCTGGGATGGGATATGAGCGTGAGACTGTTCAGGACGGCCCTGGTTGCGGGCCTGCTGTCGATGCTGGCGGCGTGCGCGGGCTTTGGCGGGGCCAAGGGCGGCGGCGGGACCTATCCGGTGGTCACCGACCCGGCGCCGATCGTGTCGGGGACGATGCGGCCCTATCAGATCCGCGGGCGCTGGTACCGACCGGCGGAACAGCCCAACTATGACGAGCGGGGCACGGCCTCCTGGTATGGAGCCCAGTTCAACGGGCGGCCTACGGCGTCGGGCGAGCGATTCGACATGAATGCCCTGACGGCGGCGCACAAGACTCTGCCTCTGCCGGGTCTGGTCGAGGTGACCAATCTGTCCAACGGGCGTCAGATCGTGGCGCGTCTGAACGATCGGGGGCCGTTCGTGGACGGGCGGATCATCGACCTGTCGCGCGGCTCGGCCGAGGCGCTGGGCATGCTCAATCAGGGCGTGGGCGAGGTGAGGGTGCGCTATCTGGGCCCGGCGCCGAGGAGCGGCGGCGGCACGAGCTTGCAGTACGCAGAGCGGCGACCGGAGCGGGCGCCGACGCCTGCTTTGACGCCGACGCCGACGCCGACGCCTGTGCGGGCCAGCGGGCCCGTGGACTATTTGCCGGGCGGACCTGTGAGCGGGGCGGCGGCGACCCAGGCCGCCTATGTTCCACCGGTTGCGGTCTATTCTGCGCCTGCTGTCGCTTCGACGGCGGTGGGGCAGTGGGTTCAGGTCGGGACCTGGGCCAGCGAGGATCAGGCGCGGCGGGCGGCCCGGCATCTGGGCGGCGGGGCTTCGGCGACGTCGGACGGGGCCGGCGGATGGCGGGTTCTGGTCGGTCCCTGGCCCGATGCGGCGACAGCCGAACGGTCTCGCCGGGCCGTGGTTTCGCGCGGATACGCCGACGCCCTGTTGATATCCGGCGGCTAAGGGTTGCGAACCTCGGCGGCGCCGCCATTGTGCGCCGGTGACCCAGGGCAGATTCATCACATTCGAGGGCGGCGAGGGAACCGGCAAGTCGACCCAGGTCGCGCGCCTGGTCGAAAGCCTGCGCGCACGCGATCTGGAGGTCGTGCAGACGCGCGAGCCCGGCGGCTCGCAGGGCGCTGAGGAGATCCGCAACCTGGCCCTGAACGGCGACGCCGGGCGGTGGTCGGCCATGACCGAGACCTTGCTGATGTTCGCCGCGCGCTCCGATCATCTGGAGCGGACGGTGCGGCCTGCGCTCGACGCCGGGCGCTGGGTGGTGTGCGACCGATTCGCCGATTCCAGCCGCGCCTATCAGGGCGTGGGCGGCGGCACGCCTGCGGAATTCATCGAGACGCTGGACGCCTCGGTCGTCGGCGCGACCCAGCCGGATCTGACGCTGATCTTCGACCTGCCTGTTGAGGTCGGTCTGGAGCGGGCCTTCGGGCGCGGTCTGTTCGAGACGCGATTTGAATCCAAGGGGCTGGAGTTCCACGAGCGGCTGCGGCGCGGCTTCCTCGAGATCGCAAAGGCGCATTCAGAACGCTGCATCGTCATCGACGCCGACGGTGATGTCGACACGGTGACGCAGCGCGTCTGGGCGGCCGTCGAGGGACGGCTGCTGTGAGCGAGCATCCGCGCGACCGGTTCGACCTGATCCCCGATGCGGCGGCCGAAGCGGCCTTTGTCGACGCCCAGTCGCGCGGACGGCTGCACCACGCCTGGCTGCTGTGCGGGGTCGAGGGCTCGGGCAAGGCGACCTTCGCCTATCGCGCTGCACGGCGGTTGCTCGGCGCGGTCCCGGACCCGTCGCGGGGACCGCTGGGCGTGCGGCCTGACGATCCCGTGGCGCGGCTTATCTCGGCCCAGTCCCATCCCGATCTTCTGGTGCTGGAGCGGTTGGTCGAGGGCGGCAAGGTCAAGAAGTCGATCTCGGTCGATCAGGCCCGCGACCTGCCCGAGTTCTTCTCCAAGAGCCCGTCCCAGGCCCAGGCGCGGGTGGCCATCATCGACGCCGCCGACGACTTGAACCTGAACGCCGCCAACGCCTTGCTGAAAGTTCTTGAGGAGCCGCCTGAGAGTGGCGTCCTGCTGCTGGTGACGCATGCGCCGGGGCGGCTTTTGGCCACCATCCGTTCGCGTTGCCGTCGTCTGGCCTTCCCGGTCTGGCCCGAGCATGCGCTGGAGGAGCTGGTGCGCAACCGCACCGGCGTGCCTTCGGCCGAGGCGGTGCGGATCGCCGGCATGGCGGCGGGATCGCCGGGACAGGCCCTGGCGCTGGCGTCGGGCGCGACTTTAGAGGCTGATCAGTTGGCCCAGGACTGGGTCAACGCCGAGACGGTGGACCGCGCCGAAGCCATGGCCGTCGCCGACAAGTTCCGCGGCGCCGAGGGACAGGACCGTTTCGAGACCCTGATGGAGCGGCTGATCGCGGCGGTGAAGGTTCGGGCGCTGAACGAAGGCCAGAACGGAAGTGGTCACGGCGC
>Ga0233377_1000815_pt1 | contig 12873 bp, 12 predicted proteins | sample ElkDunMinimDraft_6_FD_191540 | JGI IMG/M metagenome (GOLD analysis project Ga0233377, IMG submission 191540) | Fecal eukaryotic communites from dung pellets of Tule Elk in California, USA - Elk Dung E36 | ecosystem: Host-associated > Mammals > Digestive system > Large intestine > Fecal | place...
GTTTCTACACCGACGTGGCGAGTGTCAAGGTGCTCCCGCTCAGGGAGGCCGCGAGCCTCGGCTGCGACCTGAGGACCTATGTCGCCGGGCATCCGCTCGCCGGACGTGAGCGCTCAGGCCCCGCCGCGGCGCGGGCGGACCTGTTCCTCGGGCGCCCGTGGGCGCTGTGCCCGACCGAGGAGACCTCACCGGAGGCCGTGGAGGCCCTGCACGGGCTCGTCAAGCTCTGCGGTGGCGAGGCGGTCAGGATCGCCGCCGAGGAACACGACAGGGCCGTCGCGGTCGTCTCGCACGCCCCCCACGTGGCCGCCTCGGCGGTGGCCGCCCGTCTCGCGGAGGCGCCGGCCACCGCGCTCGGACTGGCGGGCCCCGGGGTGCGCGACGTCACCCGCATCGCGGCGGGCGACCCGAGGCTCTGGACAGGGATCCTGTCGGGTAACGCGCTGCCTGTGGCCGAGGTGCTGGAGGCGGTCGCAGCCGATCTGGCCGCCGCGGCGGCCTCTCTGCGCGCCGCGGCGGTCTCCGCCGATTCCGGCGCCATGACCTCCGTCACCGACCTGCTGTACCGGGGCGTCACGGGTACGGGCAGGATTCCCGGCAAGCACGGCGGTCCCGCGCGCACCTACGCGGTCGTCCAGGTCATCATCGGCGACCGTCCCGGCGAGCTCGCCCGGCTGTTCCAGGTGGCGAAGGAGGCGGGCGTCAACATCGAGGACGTCAGGCTTGAGCACGCCCCCGGCCTGCCGCTGGGCGCCGCCGAGCTGTGGGTGCAACCGGAGGCGGTGACGGCGCTGGCCGAGGCCCTGCGCGCGAACGGCTGGCACCTGCCGTGATCCTCGCCCCTGTGTGATCACGCGGTGTTCGCACGATGATCCGTCAGGGGTTCGGCGGAGCCTGCCGCCGTACCCGCCCTGCCCCCCTCGGGGTGATCTCTCGTGAGGCCTGCTCATGTTCGGGTGAGCCTCGCGTATCCCGCGTCCCGAGCGAGCCTGTCCCGTAAGGCCCGCTCATGTCCGGGGCGGGGCCCCGCCTCTTGTTCGATGCGCGGTTCCTTCCCGGCTCCCGGTAGCCTCGTACGGACAATTGAAGCGGGTTGTAAGGGAGAGGCGCGTCGTGACCGGACTGGTCGTCGCCATGGATGGTCCTTCGGGATCGGGCAAGTCGAGCGCGTCGCGAGGAGTGGCGCGAGCCTTGGGGCTGCGCTATCTCGATACCGGCGCGATGTACAGGGCGATCACCTGGTGGATGCTTCAGCGGGACGTCGACCTCGCCGATCCCGAGGCGATCGCCGCCAGGGCGCTCGACCCGGTTCTCACGCTGGGCACCGACCCGGACGCGCCGGTGATCGCGGTCGACGGCGTCGACGCCGTCGCGCCGATCCGCACCGCGGAGGTGACCGCGGCCGTCTCGGCGGTGAGCGCGGTGCCCGAGGTGCGGCGCCGTCTGGTGGCCGAGCAGCGTGAGACCATTGGCCTGGGCGGCATCGTCGTCGAGGGCCGTGACATCGGCACGGTGGTGGCGCCCGACGCCGCGGTCAAGATCTACCTGACCGCGAGCGCGGACGCCAGGGCCCTGCGCCGTACGGCGGAGCTGAGCGGCACCACGGTGGACGCCCAGCGGGCCGCGATGGCCCGCCGCGACACCCTCGACTCGACCAGGAAGGCAGACCCGCTGGCGAAGGCGGCCGACGCCGTCGAGCTCGACACCACGGCGCTGAACCTCGAAGAGGTCATCGCCGAAATACTGCGTGTGATTAAGGAAAAAGCGTGACCGGGGAATACGACGACGACAACGGCTGGATCGACGCGGAGCTCGCCGATTCAGGGACCGATGACAGCTCGCAGCGGGAGGCGGGGCCCGACACCTCCCCGCAGCCGGTCGTGGCCGTGGTGGGCCGCCCCAACGTGGGCAAGTCCACCCTGGTCAACCGGATCATCGGCCGCCGGGAGGCGGTCGTGGAGGACGTGCCGGGGGTGACCCGCGACCGGGTCACCTACGACGCCACCTGGCGGGGGCGCCGGTTCACGGTGGTCGACACCGGAGGCTGGGACCCCGACGCGACCGGCATGGCGCTGAAGATCGCCGAGCAGGCCCAGATCGCGGCCGAGCTGGCCGACGTGATCCTGTTCGTGGTCGACGCCGTCGTGGGCGTGACCGACGCGGACGAGATCGTCGGCCATGTGCTGCGCGGGTCGGGCAAGCCGGTCATCCTCGCCGCCAACAAGGTCGACAACCAGCAGATGGAGCTGGAGGCCGCCGGGCTGTGGGCCCTCGGCCTGGGCGAGCCGCAGCCGGTCTCGGCCCTGCACGGCCGCTCCAGCGGTGACCTGCTGGACGTGATCCTCGACAAGCTGCCAGAGACGCCCGAGCAGCGCTTCGGCCCCGAGCGCGGTCCGCGCAGGGTCGCCCTGGTCGGCAAGCCCAACGTGGGCAAGTCCTCGCTGCTGAACCAGCTGGCGGGCGCTGAGCGCGTGCTCGTCGACCCGATGGCCGGCACCACCCGCGATCCGGTGGACGAGCTGATCGAGCTCGGCGGCAAGACCTGGCGTTTCGTCGACACCGCCGGAATCAGGCGGCGCGACCGTGAGCTCAAGGGCGCCGACTTCTACGCGAGCATGCGCACCAGGGGGGCCCTGGAGCGTTCGGAGATCGCGGTGGTGCTCATCGACGCGAGCGACGTGCTGACCGAGCAGGACCTGCGGATCATCTCCCTGGTGATCGAGTCCGGCCGGTGCATGGTCGTGGCGTTCAACAAGTGGGACCTGCTGGACGAGGACCGCCGCTACTACCTGGAAAAGGAGATCGACCGCCAGCTCGTCCGCGTACCGTGGGCGCTGCGGGTCAACATCTCCGCGAAGACCGGCTGGCACGTCGACCGGCTCGTCCCCGCGATCGAGAAGGCGCTCGACTCCTGGTCGACCCGGGTGCCCACCGCCAGGCTCAACGCCTTCCTGGCCGACCTGGTCGCGGCGACCCCGCCTCCGGTACGCAGCGGCAAGCAGCCCAAGATCCTCTTTGCCACGCAGGCGTCGACGGAGCCGCCGAAGTTCGTGCTGTTCACCTCGGGCTTCCTTGAGGAGACCTACCGCCGCTTCATCGAGCGCCGGATCCGCGAGGAGTTCGGTTTCGCCGGGTCGCCCATCGAGGTCACGATGAAGATCCGCGAAAAGAAGAAGAAGTAGGAGTCTCACCGTGAACGGCCCGGCCCGCGCCGGGCCGTTCGTCGTTTCCTGACGTTCAGGCGCTGATCGGGGCGCCGAGGAGCCAGGGGAGGGTGAATTCGCCGTCGTGGGTGACCCCGTCGAGGAAGGTGTGCCATTCGCCAAGGGTGTAGGTGAGGGGGGTTGTGGGCGGGGTGTGACTGTCCTGGATCGTGACGCGGTCGCCGTCGAAGCCGATGAGGAGGCGGCCCGCGAAAAGGGTGGGGGTGCCCAGTTTTCGCGGGGTGAGGTCGCCGGCGTGTACGTGGTCGAGGAGGGTGAGCCAGTCCTCCGGGGTGATGGCGATGGCGGGACCGTGGGGGGAGGGGTTGTTGGAGTTGTGCAGCCAGATGACGGTGCCGTCGAAGCGTGCTTCGACACAGTTGCTCTGGACACCGCTGCGGGCGCTCTTACGCCAGATACCGTCCAAATTCTGATCGCCGGCCATACTCGGCACCCTTTCTTGGATGAATTGCGCCGATTAGAGCGTAACTACTATCTCTCGAAGAAAAGAGTCTGATTCGGCAGGGCTCAGGGCGAGGGCGGTGAGATGTTCGAAAGCTCGGAGGTACTGCTCGACGCTGTGTTCGTCCTCGATGTAGGCATCGGTGTTCATGGTCTCGACGTGGGCGACATCCAGGCTGGGGAGACGTAGAACACTGAAGGCGCCGAAGAGTCCCGGGTTGGGGCGGTCGAGAAACGGCAGAACCTGCAAGGTGACGTTCGGCCGAGTCATGTATTCGCGCAGGTGCTGTAGCTGATCTCGGAAGATCTCCCGCCCGCCGATGGGCTGGCGCAAGGCGGCCTCGCTGATCACGGCTTTCAGGATGACCGGTTCGTCGCGGATGATGATGGCCTTGCGGTTCATCCGGACGGTGATGAATTCGTCGAGCCTCGACACGCTGCCCAGCTCCCCCATGGCGGACACGAACGCACGAGCGTAGGCCTCTGTCTGCAGGAGGCCGGGTATCAGATGCATCTCGTATGTCCAGATCTCGGTCGCCGTTGCTTCGAGCCGGATCAGGTCCACATAGGAGGGTGACAACGCGTCGCTGTGCTCGACCCACCAGCCGCGCCGTTCCTGCTGTATCTCTCCCGCGACGATCATGAGCTTGTCTCGGATGCCCGGATCGGTGACTCCGTATGCGTCCAGGATTGGAGGCACGTCGCGGGGTGGAATGCCGACGATGCCATTCTCGATGCGGCTGAGTGAGCCTGTGGAACGTCCGCACTTCTCGGCGGCCAGGGCGAGGGAGGTGAGCCCTGCCCTGAGTCGGAGTTCCGCCAGTTTGGCACCGAACCAACGTTGTCGGAGTGATGGCGCTTCTGCTCTCATATCCCCTCCTGAGTCAGCGATCGAGCGCTCGATGAATCTTTCTTCATCGTAAGAATTTCACTAAAGCAGCTTGCGAATCAGAATGTCGCGGACCACTATAGGGCCAGCGACCGGCTACCGAAGGCGATCGTCCGAAAGCGGTCAGTGACCGAAGTTGAGGGTGGTTCGGTGCTCGAAGGTCGCCGATGCCGCTCTCGTCGCGGCAGGTGACGACTGTAAGGATCTGCCGGGCGGGGTGATGGACCGCCATGGATTCGAGCCGTGTCAGGCGGCTATGGAACGTTCCCGGGCCGATCGGCGCCGTGGACGAAGGAAGGGATAGGAACGATGGGGAAGCGTTCGCGTGCTCTGATCGTCGGCGGGATCTCCGGATGGTTCCGGGGCAGCCGGTTCAACGGCGCGGATCGGAGGTTCTCCGGCCTGGACTGGCAACTGTTCGCGCTGGACGTGCTGTCCGCCTCGCCGAGCTTTTCCCGCCGGTTCGCGGCCACGGCCTCGCAGGTCAGACCGGCCCGTACCTTCGTCGCCGACCTGCTGGGGGACGACCATCCGCGCAGGGACGACGCGGTCCTGCTCACCAGCGAGCTCGCCGGGAACGTGATCCGGCACGCCGTCCAGCGGGAGTTCCTCGTCTCGCTGGCGTTCGCGACCGGCGGCGTGCTCGTCGCGGTCCGGGACTGCGGATCCTCCAGGATTCCGTACCCGAGGGTGGCCGAGGAGGAGGCCCCGAGCGGCCGGGGCCTCGCCCTGGTCGACACCCTGGCGGCCCGCTGGGGCTTCCACCGATCACCCGGGAGCACGAGCGTCTGGTTCCAACTCGCCGCACCCTCGCCTGCCCCAAGCGGAGACAGCTGATCGACCGCGAACGGCCCGGCCCGCGCCGGGCCCTTCGTCGTTTCCTGAGGGTCAGGTGCTGATCGGGGTGCCGAGGAACCAGGGGGAGCCAGGGGAGAAGGTGTGGCGGTCCGGGAGTGCGGGCGTCAACAGCGGCACCGGCAGGCGACAATCCTGCTCATACATGTTTGAACCCCTTTCCGGTACGGTCGAGGGGGTCAGGCTCCAGGCCAAGGTAGGTGGTCCGGATCTCGTCCCAGGCGGCAAGCCGGGTGAAGTCGGGCGGGTCGAGGATCTGCTGGGTATCGGTGAGGAACGGGTTGGGCAGCAGCACGGTCATGAGCTGCTCGTCGTTTCCGTTGAAGAGACGCACTCCCCAGGAGACCGGACTGCCATCGGAGCCGATGGAGCGGTACAACTCGGCGCGGGCGCAGCGGCGGATCCGGCCGAGTTCGGGGCCGCTGGCGGTGTGCTCGCCGATGCACAGGTGGAAGTGCCAGCGGCCGAAGTCGACGGTGGCGTACCCGTCGTACAGGCTGATCCTCTCCGGCGCGTTGGGTGCGGCGACCTCCCAGGCGGCGCCCTGAATGATGACGCCGAACCAGATGTGCTCCCAGTACTTGGTGAAGATGTCCTTGACCAGGTTCAGCAGGATCTGCTCCTCGACGGGCAGTGCCCACACGTGCAGGGTGCCGGTGCCGTGCTCTTCGACGACGGTGTGGCTCATCGTTCTCCTCCGGACTCTCGTACGACGCGAGCCCACTGCTCGCGGCGGATTTCGTTGGAGATCAGGGCGCAGTCATCGCATTTGCCGCCCGGGGGTACGCGGTAGTACAGGCAGCAGCTGCGGCGAACGAAGAAGGAATGGCCGGGAGCGGGTTCGGCCAACGTGCCCGTGCCACGCAGCGGACCGCGGTTCAGCAGTTCGCGGCCCAGCGCCGTGGCTTTCGCGGTGAGTTCCGGCCGTCGGCGGGCGAGGGCATGGACCGTCCCGAACAGTGCGGAGGCCGCGTTGCCCCAGAGCAGGCCCGGCGCGATCCCGACGACCTTTCTGACCGTTTCCGCGAGCGGTTCCAGTGTCTCGGTCATGAGGTTGTGGTAGATCGGCTCGACGAGTCGCGCGGGGTCGTGGACGTCCCAGCCGGGCAGCCTGGTGGCACGCAACGGCAACGGGCCGGCGGGAGCGGGGCGCCAGTGCAGCTCCCCGGGATCCAGGTCGAGGAGCAGGTCGTGGGCGACCGCGGCGCCGAGGGAGGGCGACCACAGGCGGGCTGCCAGGCCCTGAAACAGGATCGAGGCGGCCACCCGGTGTTCGGTGGTGCCCAGACGTTCGGACATGTCGGTGATCCTGGCCTCCAGGATCGCCGGATTCCACAGGTCGGCGAGTGGCCGCCAGCCGTCCTCGACCTCGTCCATCTCGATCTCGAAGTAGCCGCCGACGGTGCCGATGTCGGCGAGCGCCTCGCGGACCTTCGCCTGGGCGGTGGGTAGCAGTCCCGGCGGGGTGGCGGCGAGGCCCACCGCCGGGATGCGGGTCCACGCGGCCAGTTCGGGCAGGGTGGCGAAGTGGGTGATCTCGCCGTCGAAGGCGGCTTCGTAGCCGTCGCCGGTGTGTGTCACGGCCAGTTCGGCGGCTCCGTTCTCGGCGGCATGCCAGCCTTCCCTGGCCAGCGCGCGGTTCAACAGGGGGAAATGGACGCCGTCGGCGGTCACGCGTACTCTTCCGCCGCTCTCCGGGGTGAGCGCGAACACGCCCGAGCCGGGATCGAAGGAGAGTTCGTCGCCGTCGAAGGCGGTGCCGACCACTCCCTGAAGCGTCAGCTCCTCGGGCGTTCCCGTGTGCAGGTGGCCGGTGGGGGTCAGCAGCCAGACGCGGTCGGCGACGCGCAGCGCCAGCTCCAGATCGTGTGTGGAGATCACGATGACCAGGTTCCTCTCGCGGGCCAGGCGGCGCAGCAGGCCCATGAGCGCCACCCGTGAGGTGACGTCCAGGAACGCGGTCGGCTCATCCAGCAGGATCGCGGAGGGTTCCTGGGCCAGGGCGCGGGCGACGAGCACCCGCTGGCGTTCGCCGTCCGACAGTTCGGTCACCGCGCGGTCGGCCAGGTGGGTGGCGCGGACCGAGGCCAGCGCCCACGCGACGATCTCGTGGTCGCCGGCCGACAGCCGCCCGGTGAATCCGGTGTGCGGGTGACGGCCGAGCCCGGCCAGCTCACGGGCGGTCAACAGGGGAGGCAGGTCGCGCTCGGTGAGCACGACGGCCAGCCGCCGGGCCAGGTCGGTCGGCGGGATCGACTCGACGGTGATGCCGTCGATGAAGACCTGTCCGCCCAACGCGGGCTGGAGACCGGCCACGGTCCGCAGCAACGTGGACTTGCCGGTGCCGTTCGGGCCGATCAGCACGGTCAGCTCACCGGGCGCGGTGGTGGCGTTGAGGCCGTCCAGCACCCGCTGTGCGGGCCGGCCGCGTCGTCCGGGGTATCCGGCCTGGAGTTCCGCCAGGCGCAGACCTCTCCGTTCCACGGTCACACCCCCAGTCCGGTTTTGGCCGCGCGGCTGCGCACCAGTACGCCGATCACCACGGGGGCGCCCACGATGGTGGTCACGGCGTTGAGCGGCAATACCACGCCGCTGCCCGGCGCCTGGGTGGCCACGCAGCAGAGCAGCGCGGTCGAGGCGCCGAACAGTACCACTCCGGGAATGAGCACTCGGTGGTCGGATGTGCCCAGAGCCAGTCTGCCCACGTGAGGCACCGCCAAGCCGAGGAAGGCGATCGGCCCGCAGTAGGCGGTCACCGTCCCGGCCAGCACCGAGGAGATCAGCAGGGTGAGCGTGCGGACCAGCCGGACGCGCACGCCCATGGTGCGCGCGTAGTTCTCTCCGAGCAGCAGCGCGTTGAGTGACTTGACCCCGGCCAGCGCCGCCGTCAGCGCCAAGGCGCAGACCGGTACGAACAGCGCCAGGTCGGCCCAGGTGGTGCCGGCGAAGCTGCCCAGCCCCCAACTGATGAACTGCTGGGCGCGGCGGGGGTCGGTGTAGACCAGCAGCAGGGTGATGATCGAGGTGGCGGCGGAGCCCACCATCACCCCGACCACCAGCAGGGTGATCACCGACCGTACCCGCCGGGACAGGAACAGGACCAGACAGAGCACCGCCGCGGCCCCGAGCGCGGCGGCGGCCACGGTCCCGGCCCGGCCGAGTCCGGCGGCCCCGACGGTGAACGCGCCCGCCACGCCACCCGTACCGATGACGATCAGCGCCACGCCGAGGCTGGCCCCCGAGCTCACCCCGAGGATGTACGGCTCGGCCAGCGGGTTGCGAAAGAGCGTCTGCATCTGCACGCCGGCCGCGGCCAGGGCGGCTCCGGCCAGCGCGGCGGTGATCGCCCGTGGCAGCCGCACCGTCCAGATGATCTCCATGACGCTCGGGTCCGCGCCCGCCAGCCGAAGCAGCGCGGGAAGCGCGCGATCCAGCGGGATCGAGGTGGAGCCGATGGTGACGGCCAGTGCGAACGTCACCGGCACCGCGACCGTCATGGCTGTCAGGACGACGGTCCGGCGACGGTGGCCTGCCGCCGGAACGGCCGCCGCGGTGACCGCGGTCATCGGGACATCTTCTGGTAGAAGGTGAACTCGTGGCCGGGTGCGAGGCTGGGATGGAGTATCGCCACCAGGTCGGCCAGGATCAGGTCCGGATGGCCGACACCGCGTTCGTAGAGGTCATTGCCGCCCCCCGGGCCCAGGGCCTTGTTGGCTGCCCAGACATCCCCGGTCTTGAAGGCGGTGAACTTCGCGTAGCGGGTGTCGGCCTTTCGCACGTCCGCCAGGGACTTCCATGTGCTGTCCGTGGTGAGCCAGACCTTGGCGTCCTTGGACTTGGCCAGCACCGCCTCCAGGTCCAGTGTGGTGTTTCCCTCCCCCGTGGTGTCCGCCCAAGGGTAGGTGCCGCCCGCGTCCTTGGTCAGTGCGCCGACGTAGCTGCTCCCTGTGGGGGTCGACCACAGCCCTTCGTACATCTGGCCCGACAGCACGTGGACCGGCGCGACGCCCTTCGTCTTGGCGGCCAGGGCCGTGTAGCGGGCCGCCGACTCGCCGAACAGCACGTTCGCTACGGTCTCGGTGCCGGTGAGCGCGGCCATCAGCCTGATCCATTCGGCGCGGCCCAGCGGAGTGGGCTCCAGCCACTCGGCGTTGGCCAGGACCTTGATCCCGGCCTGACGGAGCGGGCCGTACGCCTTGTCCTCGATGCCGGCGGTCATCAGCACGTCGGGTTTGGCGGCGATGACCTTCTCGGTGTCGATCTCCTGTCCGGAGGCGTACTCGGTGACCGCGCCGGACCGCACCTGCTCCAGCACGTCGGCCGAGCTGACGAACCCGGCGGAGGCGACGCCCTTGAGCCGGTCGAGCACGTCCAGGTCGGTGACGAACGACAGGTGCGTGGTCGAGGCGGAGTAGAGCGTCTCGATGGGCGTCTCGATCGTCGTCGCGCCGGTCAGCTCACCGGTCAGCTCCGGCGCAGGGGTGCCGCAGCGCACCAGCACGTATGTCTCGGGCCTGGCGCCGGGGGCGGGCCGCTTGACGGTGACGACCTGGTAATTCTTGGCGTACACCAGGGTGAAGTTGGTCGCGTGCGCCACTGTCTGCTTGACCGGGAAGTAGTCCTTCCCCGGCTCGTAGGAGGCGACGCAGCGGCCGGCTTCGGCTGCGGCTGAGAGGGCTGTCAAGGGCTCCGTACCGCCGCAGGCGGTGACGGCGAGCAGGACGGCGAGCAGCAGGCCGCCGATCGGGCGGGGGATGCCCATGGATGGTCTCCTGGAGGCAGGTCGTGACCGCTGCTCCTCGACGGCGACGACGGACGATGAGCCGGATCCATCAGGAGAGGCCCGTCACGCGGGCAGTCAGAAAGACGTCACGCCGATCGCACGGCATGGCGACCACCGTCCTCTCTTGGGGAGTTCCGCCCCAATTTCGTTGAGGAGGCGACAGCGTGAGTCTCCTGGCTCTCGGGTCCAAGCTCGTCCCGGCCTTCCCACCCTTACTCGGGCAGTGGCAATGTCAGGATCCGCTCGCCGATCACAGTGGCGGGACCGCACCGGGTTCACACCGGTTTCCTCGTTTCGCCGTCGCTTTCAGCGTCATCGTGACATAAAGAAGACGGTTGATAAAGATGCAATTTATCCGTAAAGCCTTATTTAGTCGGGCCTAAGAGCGGGGCGTGGCGGCCGGATCGGCGAACGGAGTTGAATTCTCCGCTTAACACGAAATTAACTTCTGCTGGCGGCCCATCACAAAAAAGAATTATGTTGTGGACGATTTCACGGTGATCCGAGTTGAGATTCTTGCCGCCCGCGTCGAGGCGATTGGCCACGGTGGTCGCATCGTCGACATAGACCACCCGCTGCCCGGCCCCGTCGCGCCGGCGGGTCGCGGCCGAGCCGTCGGAGGGGACCCGTCCGTCGGTCCGTGCACTGAGAACGACCTGGCCCGGCCGGCGACCACCTCGATCGTGTCTCACCTGCTCGACGGTGGGGGCGCGTCAGGGTTCGATCAGGCCCGCGCGGATGGCGTAGCGGGTGAGGTCGAGCCGGTCGCGCATACCGAGCTTCTGCAGGATGTTGGCGCGATGCCGGTCGACGGTCTTCACGCTGATGAAGAGGGTCTCGGCGACCTGCTTGGCGGAGTTGCCCTCGGCGATCAGCTTGACGATCTCCTCCTCGCGCGGGGTGAGGATGCTGTCCGGCATGCCCTGTCCCAGCCTGTCGCGCTGCAGGTAGTGCCGGATCAGGGCGGTGACGGCCCCCGGATACAGGAACGGTTCGCCGCGCATCGCCGCCCTGCACGCCTCCAGCAGGTCGCGGTCGGCCACCGACTTCAGCACGTAACCCGAGGCTCCCGCCTTGAGCGCCTCGAAGAAGTACTGCTCGTTGTCGTACATCGAGAGGATCAGCAGCCGGATGCCGGGGGCGCGCCGTGAGATCTCGCGGGCCGCCTGCAGACCGGTCATGCGGGGCATCGCGATGTCGAGGATGGCGAGGTCGACCCCCTCGGGAGTCGCCGCCTCCACCGCTTCGGCGCCGTTGGCGGCCTCGGCCACCACCACCAGGTCGGGTTCGGCGTCCAGGATCAGCCGCAGTCCGCGGCGGACCAGGGCGTGGTCGTCGGCGAGCAGGATCCTGGTGGGGTTCTCGATGCTCGCGGGGGTCGCGGTGCTCATGAGGCCCTCCGCTCGGTGTCGGCGACCGGTACGGTGAGGCGGACGTCGGTGCCGCCGTCCTGTGGAGAGATCACGGTCAGTTGGGCGCCGATGAGCAGGGCACGCTCCCGCATTCCGCGGATCCCCGCCCCGTCCTGGCGTACGCCACCGCGGCCGTCGTCGGTGATGCGCAGCTCCAGGACACCGGGCCGGACGGTGAGCGACAGCTCGACGCTGGATGCCCGGGCGTGCCTGGCCGCGTTGGTCAGGCCCTCCTGGGCGATGCGGTAGAGGACCAGCTCGACGTCCTCGCTCAGCGAGGGCAGGTCGGCTTCGATTCTGCGTGTCACGGGGACACCGCTGCTCTGGGAGAAGTCGCTGCTCAGCGCGTTGAGGGCGCTCTGCAGGCCGAGGTCTTCCAGGACGCCGGGACGCAGGCGGCGGGCGACCTGGCCCACCTCGTCCAGGCTCGCGCGGACGCTCTCCTGCACCGCGCGCAGCTCCTCGCGCAGCTCCTGGGGCGCCCGATCGGCGGCGTGTTTGAGGCTCAGCAGGACCACGGTCAAGCTCTGGCCGATCTCGTCGTGCAGCTCGCGGGCGATGCGGCGTCGCTCGCCCTCCTGAGCCGCGAGGGCGTGGGCGCTGCTGGCGCTGCGCTCGGCCTCCAGCCGGTCCAGCATCGAGTTGAAGGTGTCGATCAGATAGGCGAGGTCGCGATTGCCGCCGCTGGAAAGCCGATCACAGGGGTGCAGCAGGTCCACCCGCTGCATGAGGGCGGTGAGCGCGTCGAGCGGCGCCAGACTGGTGCGCAGGAGCAGGGCGTTCGCCGCCAGGATCACCGCCAGACCCATTGTGAGCACCGGGACCTCGGTCAGGAGCACCGGAGAGGAGACGGTGGCGGGGGAGAGGGCGAGCACCAGCGTACCGACGGTGAAGACCAGCCCGTTGATCGCGAACAGCCGCCTGAACAGGATGCGCCCCGGATTGTGCGCCCCTGCTTGACGTTGGGTGCGTTCGCTCATCTGAACAGCTTCCTCGTTGTGACCTGGGACTGTCCATTCGGGGTGCCTCCCATACTCCTGTACCGCTCCTACATGTCTCACCCCTGTTCAGATGGGTGCCGACCCCGATGGCGGCGAAGGGGTGGGACCGATGGGATGAAAAGACGGCGAGCATCGGCAGAGGGGAGAGGGCTATGGGTACGAGCGATGTCGGCATCCTCTGGCTGGACGCCGTCACCCGCGACGGTGTCACGATCACGGTGAACGCGGCCGCCCGAGCCTGCGTCGCCGACCAGGCGGCATGTGCCTC
>Ga0233377_1000816_pt1 | contig 12856 bp, 10 predicted proteins | sample ElkDunMinimDraft_6_FD_191540 | JGI IMG/M metagenome (GOLD analysis project Ga0233377, IMG submission 191540) | Fecal eukaryotic communites from dung pellets of Tule Elk in California, USA - Elk Dung E36 | ecosystem: Host-associated > Mammals > Digestive system > Large intestine > Fecal | place...
TTCCGCTGCTGGACGTCGTCGGCGACGGCGGTACCGGCTGGCCCGACGGATATCCGGGAACGGTGACACCTGAGCAGGTCTCGCCGCTGTCGAGCCGAGACGAGGCGCTCCTGGCGCTGGCCCAGGGCGCGGCGCTCGACAGTCGCGACGAGGTGGTCCTGGACGAAGAGATGATCGCGGCCTTGGAACTCGGCAAAGAGCCGCTGCGGACGCCGTCGCACCTGGAACTGGGGGTGCGCGTGTACGCCGCCGACCAGCAGGCGTTGCGACGCGGTGACTTCCGCTTGGAGGTCGTGACCGTCTCACGGGCCGCAGGAGTGGTGACCGGTCGATTCCTGCATGTCCTTCAGCCGCAGGACCAGGCGGAGTTGGCCGCGGAGTTGAGGGCTCTGCCGGGCGGCGACTCCGACACCGTGGCGGCGCAACTGTCCTTCCCTCCGCTACTTCCGGGAACCGCGCACGTGACCCGGGCACCGCGAACCCTGCCCACCGTGATCAGCCTGGCCGAGCACCGTACTGCCGGCGAGCGGGTTCTGACCCCTGAGGATCTGGCGGTGGGGTGCGACGGCCGCCGGATGTACCTGGCCGCGCCCGCGCTCGGGCAACGGCTGGAGGCGGCGGGGACGCACGCGCTGAACCTGGTCGCCCACACGCCGCCGCTCGCCCGCTTCCTGACCGAACTCAGCCGAGCCCACTACGCACAGGTGATGACGTTCCACTGGGGAGCCGCCGAACGCCTGCCGTTCTTGCCGAGACTGCGCTACGGTCGCACGATTCTGTCCCCGGCGAGATGGCGGCTGGAGACTGCGGAGCTACCCGGCCGGGCGAAACCCTGGACGACGTGGGACGACGCCCTGATCTCTTGGCGGATCCGGCGCCGCCTACCACGGTTCGTCTATCTCTCCGAGGGAGATCGGCGGCTGCCCTTGGATCTGCATGTGGTCGGGCATCGGGTGCTGCTGCGCACCCATCTGAACACCGCGCCGTACGCCATCTTGGTGGAAGCGCCCGCTCCGGAAGCCGCTGGATGGTGCGGCGGGCGCCCTCACGAGATCGTCGTGCCGCTGACCGCCACCCAACCGCCGCCGTGGCCGCGCCTGCCGAAACCTTCTCCTGCGCGGATCGTCCGCCTGGGCCAAGGCCAAGCACCTGCCGCCTCTCGGGTCCTGCTGGCCGGCCTGTACGGGAACATCCACCGTCAAGACACCGTCCTTACCGAGTATCTGCCCGACCTGCTTGAGCGGCTGGGCCAACCGCCCGCCTGGTGGTACATCCGCTACCGCGACCCTGCCCACCACCTGCGTCTGCGTATCGCCTTACCCGACCCTGCCGCGTTCGGCCCGATCGCCCGTACCGTGAGCACCTGGGCCGATGAGCTGCACCGGATCGGTTTGCTGCGCGAGGTGATCTACCCCACCTCCTACCCTGAGACCGGCCGCTGGGGTTGCGGGGCGGCGATGCGCGCGGCCGAGGCGGTGTTCGGCGCCGACTCCAGGGCACTGCTGGTCCAACTCGCTCAGCCGAGGCGTCCGCACCGTCAAGCGCTGGTGGCCGCACACACCGTCGCGATCGCCGAAGCCTTCACCGGCAGCGTCACCGCGGGCATGCGCTGGTTGATCGACCACGTCCCCGCCGCCGCGCCGAAACCGGTTCCGCGTTCGGTGTTCGCCGAGGCCGTCCGTGTCGCCGACCCCCGCGACAACTGGGCGGCCCTGCGTGCGGCCCCGGGCGGCGCCGCCATCGTCGGCGCGTGGAAGCCACGGCAGGAGGCTCTGGCCGACTACCGCACCCACCTGTCAGGACCCGACACCGAGGGCATCGCCGTCGACGACGTGCTCGGCTCCCTCATGCACGTCAACTTCGTGCGAGCCTGTGGCATCGACTTCGACGACGAGGCCGTAGGGGTACATCTCGCCCGAGCCGCTGCCCTGGCATGGACGGCCCGCACGAGCGGCGGCCTTTCGTGACCGACGCCCATCCCGCCGCCGCGCTGGCCGAAGCCATCGCCGACCGGTTGGCGCACCCCGATGCGGTCCCGGGGCCGCTGAGTGCTGAGCCGTGGTGGAGGCAGTCCCTGGCTCACGGGGCGCTGAGCGTCGCGCTGTTGCACGTCGAGCGCGCAGCCGCCGGGCTCGCCCCGTGGCAGCGCGCCCACGACTGGCTCACCTACGCCACCCGAACTCCGCTCACCGCCGGAGTCGACAGTCACCTGTTTCATGGCGCTCCGGCTCTCGCTCACGTTCTCGCCTGCGCGGCCACCGTCCGGCCAGGCTCCTATGGGCGGGCTCTGGACAGCCTCGATCGGACGATCACCGCTGACGCTCGGCTTCGGCTTGGCTTCGCACAGGCGCGCATCGACGCGGGCCGCCTCGCCGCCCTCGCCGAGTTCGACGTGATCCGAGGCTTGAGTGGCATTGGCTCCTACCTGCTGCGCCGCGACCCGGGCGGTGAAACGGTCCGCGCCATCCTGGAGTACCTGGTGCGCTTGACCAAGCCCATGAAGATCAACGGAGAGACGTTACCCGGCTGGTGGGTTTCCTCGGGACCCTCGGGGCGCGACAGCGACCGGTTCGCCGGCGGCCACGGCAACTGCGGTGTGGCCCATGGAATCGGCGGCCCGCTGGCCCTGCTGGCGCTCGCCGCCCGGCGCGGCATCGTCGTGCCCGGACACCGTGAAGCGATCGACCGGATCTGCGCGTGGCTCGACCGGTGGCGCAGCGATACCGAGGCCGGCCCGCTCTGGCCGTACTGGGTCAACCGTCCTCAGTTGCGTGCCGGACACTGGGACCCCTGCGGCCCACAGCGTCCCAGCTGGTGCTACGGCACGGTCGGCCTGGCGCGTGCCCAGCAACTCGTGGCCCTGGCCACCGGCGATGCCGACCGTCGACACATGGCTGAGGACGCCTTGGTTCGCGCTTTGGCGGCTCCCCGCCTGCGCGCGGTGATCACCGACGCCTCGGTGTGTCACGGATACGCGGGGCTCGCCCATATCGCGACCGTCGTGGCCTTCGACGCCACCCCGAACGTCGCCGCTCGGTTGCGCGCTCTCGTCCCCGGCCTGCTGGATGCCGTCCAACCGTCCGGCACCGATCCCGAGCACGTCACCGCTGCTTTCCTGAGCGCGGTCGGATGCGGCCCGGCCTTCCTCGAAGGCGCCGCCGGTATCGCTCTGGCCACTCTCGCTCCCAGCACCCATGCACCCCCCTGCTCCGGTTGGGATACCTGCCTGCTCATCACCTGACCGTCCTTGACCACCCGACTCTGTGAGGACGCCCGACCCGATGTCCACCGACTGGCGCCAGTACAACATCGAGTTCCACGACCGCGTGACCGCCGAACAGGTCGTCGTCCGTGAAATAGGTCCCGCTCTGGACGCGGCACAGGAGGCCGGTGCCCTCCACTGCTGGTGGTTCGTCCGCAAGCAACCCTGGCGGCTGCGGTATCTGCCCGATGACCCTGCCTCCGCCGTCGTCGCCAACCTGTTGGACAAACTGGTCGCCGATGGTCGGATCGGTGGCTGGGTGCCGGGGGTCTACGAGCCCGAGACGACGGCGTTCGGTGGCAGAGCGGCCATGGACGTCGCCCATGAGCTGTTCCACCACGACAGCCACCATCTGCTCACCCGCGCCGCACGCCGCGACGGTGTTCCCCTGGGACAGCGCGAGACCACGGTCCTGCTGTGCAGCGCGATGCTGCGCGCCGCCGGACTGGATTGGTATGAGCAAGGCGACGTCTGGGAGAAAGTCGCCTTGCTGCGTCCCGCCGAGCCCGGGACGGTCGCTCCCGAGCAAGCCGCCAGGCTGGCCGCGGCGATGCGCCGACTCATGACCGTCAATATCCGCGATCTGTGCGATCCGGCACGCAACGGTCCGTTCATCGGCTACGACGGATGGATTACCGCCTTCGAAAAGAACGGACAGGCCCTTGCCGACTTGTCACGTCATGGGAGGCTCACGCGAGGTCTGCGCGCTGTCCTCGCCCACCACATCATCTTCCACGCCAACCGTGCCGGGCTTTCCGTAGCCGATCAATCCACCCTTGCCGCGCTGGCGTTGGACACCGTGTTCGCCGCGGACCGGGACCTCGCGTCTTGGGCTGCTACCACCTTCGAAACCACCGAGGTCAACTGAATGACTACTCTCGGCGAGAATTCCGCTTTGTCCGCCGAACAGCTCCGCGCCGAGCTGACCGACCGGCTGCGTGATCGGAACGTGATCCGTACCCCCGCCATCGAGGCAGCCTTCCGCCAGACCCCGCGACACCTGTTCATCCCCGACATACCGCTCGACCAGGCTTATGCCAACCACCCCGTCTACACCAAGACGGACGCCTCCGGTGCGTCGATCAGCGCGGCCTCCCAGCCGGGACTGGTCGCGGTGATGCTTGAGCAACTCGCCCCGCAGCCCGGTGAGCGGATCCTGGAATTGGGGGCGGGCACGGGCTACAACGCCGCGATCATGGCCGCCATCGTCGGCGAAAGCGGTCACGTCGTCACCGTCGACGTCGACTCCGATCTCGTTGACGGCGCTCGGGAACATTTGGCCGCCGCAGGCGCGGACAACGTCGAGGTCATCCTTGGTGACGGTGCGCTCGGCCACCCCGAGAGCGCACCCTATGACCGGATCATCGCTACCGTGGGCGCCTTCGAGACGCCGATCGCGTGGCTGGACCAACTCGCCCCCGGTGGGCGCCTGGTCGTGCCGCTTCGATTGCGTGGCACCGCCTCACGCAGCATCGTCTTCGAGCGTGGTGAAGGCGGTTGGCGCAGCGTGCACAGCACGCTGGCGGTTTTCATGCCCTTGCGCGGTATCGGTGACGACGCGCGGCGCATCGTCGCGCTCACCCCCGAGGAGGATGTGACCCTTCAGGTCCACAAGGACCAGACGGTCGACGGCGAGGCGCTCGCCGGTGTGCTGGACACCGAGCGTCATGAGACCTGGACCGGCATGATCTTCCCTCCGGAGGTGCCGTACGAGTGGGTAGAGCTGTGGCTGTGCATCCGCCTCGCCAACCCTTTGATGCGGATGAACGTCGAGCCCGCGGCCACAGAGCGCGGCCAGGTCACTCCTATGTTCCCGTGGGGATCCATGGCCACCACCCGAGGTGCCGACCTCGCCTACCTCACCACCCGCCCCGCCCCGCCCGCCGAGGACGGCGGAAAACTCTACGAGGTCGGCGTCATCGGACATGGACCCGCCGGTCGGGAACTCACGGAGCCGGTCGCCGAGCAGATTCGGATCTGGGACGCCGAATATCGTAGCCGCACGGTTCGGTTCGAGCTCCCCGACGTGCCCGCGACCGCCGACCCCGCCGCAGGCCGGTTCGTCCTGAACCGGACGCACCGCCTCATCACCGTCATCTGGGAATGACATGGATCCCATCGGTCCGATAGCGCGCCGGTTTCCTCTCGTCGCACGGGCACGCCCGGCCTGCGGTCCGCTGAATGTCCGCGTCGGAGAGTTGTGCGTCCTCGCCGATGCGGCCAAGCGGTTCAGCGATCCGACGTCGGCGTCCACGGTCTTCAACCAGGCAGCCCTGTTGGCCTCCGACGTCGGACTGCCGGAGCTGGCACGGGCCTGGTGCCACCGGCACGCCGACGCCTACCTGCGCGCCCGTCCTCTGGGCGCGCGGGCCGCGCGTCGCGCACTCGAACCTCTCGTCAACCTCGCGCGCCTGCACATCCGCGACGGCGACGGTGACGCGGCTCTGCGGCTCCTCACCGGCTTGTACGAGGCCGTCATCAGTCGTGTGGACACGGTCCTCGACGGCCTGACGGTGCCTGCGGAAACGCTTACCTCGACTACAGAAGACCACCGAGAGGTGTGCCGGTGGCTGTGGGGCGTTCTACTGGCCGAAGGCGCTCGCGCCCTGACCGGCATGGGCCGCTGGCCCGACGCGTTAACCCACCTCCAGCGTCACCACGGCGTCGGCCGGCGGATGCTCGACGGCCGACAGGTCGCGGTCATCGCGAGCGTCACCGTTGGTGATGCGGACGGCGCCCTGGCACTGCTCGCGGACACCATGCCCGGCGAGCCCTGGGAGAACGCGGTGACCGCGTGCCTGAACGCGCTGTGCCGCCGCAGCGCCCACCGGTTGGGGGAGGCGGATCTCGCGGTGATGTTGGAGCGCTACCGGCGGTTTGTTCCCGCGTCCGGTCTGGCGGTGTTCGACACCCGCCTGGGTCTATCCGTCATCGACGCCGCCGGAGGCGTGGAGCGTCCTGATGTGCGGGGTATCGCCGGCGTACTGATCCAGCGGGCCTCCCAGGATGGATACGCGGCGCGCGAAGTGCTGGCCCATGAGGGGTGCGCGGCGCTGTTCACCGACAAGCAGGCAAGCCTTCTCGCCGAAGTGCTGGACACCTGCGCATTGGGAAGCCGGATAATCCCCGCACGACTGACGACTGACCTCTCGACCGCACTGGACATCAGCGAAGCGGTGCTTTCGAGGGAGAGCTGACCGTGAAACCGCAATGGGACGACCTCCCCACCAACGTGCGTGCCACCGTCGAGGAGCAGGTCGGCCAGGTCCTTAAGGCCGAACCCGTGACCAAAGGACTCATGCCCGGCCTCGCCACCCGGCTGCACACGGAAAACAACGAAACCGTCTTCCTCAAGGCCGTCTCCACCGCCAGTCCGGCCGTGACCCTGTACGAGCGGGAACGACGAGCCGGTGCCGTACTGCCGCCCGGCCTGCCCGCGCCCCTCCTGCGCTGGAGTGGCGAGGTGGACGGGTGGATCGTGCTGCTGCACGAGTACGTCGACGGCCGGGACGCCGATCTGTCGCCCGGTTCGCCGGATGTGCCGCTCGCGCTGGACACCCTGGTCGTCCTGAACGAGGCGCTCACCCCGTGCCCCGGCGGGCTTCCGGAGGTCGCGGTGAACATCGCGGGCCTCCAGGCCAAGGCCGCGAGCCTGCTCGCCGGGGAGCTGCCGGACCGGGCCATGTACGAGACGGCGCTCGCCACGTTCAGCCCCGACGCGCTGAAAGGAAACACCCTTCTCCACTACGACCTGCACTCGGGCAACTTCCGGATCGACGACGGGCGAGCGTACGTGATCGACTGGGCGTTCGCGGTGCGTGGTGCCGCGTGGGTGGACGCGGTCATGCTCGCTCCCCGTCTGATCGAGGCGGGCCACACCCCGGAGCGGACCGAGGCGCTGTTGGCCCGCGTACCGGCCTGGCGGTCGGCGCCTGCGGACGCGGTGACCGGCCTGGCCGTGCTGTGGACGCTGTTTCGCCTGTACAAGGCACGGTTCGGCCCGGCGGAGGGACGCGATTTCCGTGCGCGGGCCGCCGCGGCCGGGCGAGCATGGGTGCGGTATCGCTCTACCTGACCGGCTGACCGCGCCAATCGAGGACGCCACCGGATCACCGTCGTCCTCGCCGATCTGCTCCTGGAGGAACGACCGTGACCGTTCATGACACGGCCGCGTCGGCGGCCCGGCTTCGCCGTGACCTCGCCGACCGGCTCGTCCGGACCGGATGTCTACACGACCCGGCCTGGAGGGAAGCGGTCGAGTCGGTGGCGCGTGAGCCGTTTCTCGGTCCGGCGATCGCGAGGGCCACCGAGTACGGCGACCGATGGGAGGTGGTGCGCCGCGAGGAGATGACCGGGGACGAATGGCTGGAGCTGGTCTACCGCGACGAGACGTGGGTGACGCAGGTCGACGGTGTGCTGGTCGAGGAGGTGCGCGGTCTCGCCTGCGGGGTGCCCACGTCGTCGTCGACGTTGCCCGGCCTGGTCGTACGGATGCTGGAGGCCGCGGGGATCTCCGACGGTGAGAAGGTGCTGGAGATCGGGACCGGCACCGGCTACTCCACGGCGTTGATGTGTCATCGGCTCGGCGACGGGGCCGTGACCTCGGTCGAGTACGACCGGGTTGTGGCCGGGCGGGCGCGCGACGCGCTCGCCGACGTCGGGTACGCGCCCACGCTCGTGGTCGGTGACGGTCTCGCGGGGTACGAGGGGAACGCCGAGTACGACCGGCTGATCGCCACCTGTTCGGTGCGCTACATCCCGATTCCCTGGCTGTGGCAGGTCCGCGGCGGAGGCACGATCACCGCCCCTTTCTCCGGATGGATGGGCGGGGTCGCGTTCGCGCACCTCACCGTTGCCGAGGACGGTACGGCGAGTGGGCGGTTCCTGGAAGACGACGTCTACTTCATGACCGCCCGCCCTCACGGCCCGCCCCCGATGTCGTCTCCCCTTCTCGGGATCGGGGACAGCAGGGTGAGCCGGGTGGATCCGCGTGCCCTGGACGATCCGGCCGGGTTGTTCGCGGGACAGCTGGCCGCGCCATCGGCGGTGAAGCTGGGCGGTGGTGAGGAGGTTGCCCTGCTGGACGTGGCGACCGGCTCGCAGGCCACCACCCGGCCAGAGGCGGCGGGTGGGTGGACGGTTCGCCAGCACGGGCCGCTGCGGTTGTGGGACGCGGTCGAGGATGCCGTCCTGGCCTGGCAGGAGGCGGGATCTCCGCACCAGTCGGCGTACGGGCTCACCGTGAGCGCGGAGCGTCAGCGTGTCTGGCTGGGAGACCCCGGCGGGCCGAGCTGGGACCTGCCCGTCTGACCGGGGGCGAGGCAGCCGACGTACCGCTCATGCGGGGAGTTCGGCATCGGCGAAGGCGCCGCCTGTGAAGCGGTCGACGAGAGGCCCTGTCCCGGGTTGCTGGCCGACGGTGTCGACGGGCTGGTAGCCGATGGCGTCCCAGCCGGTCCGGGGCCACCAGAGTTCGGCGGTGTCGGAAGTGCCGTACAGAGTGAGAAACGGGCTCGGCAGCGGCCGGGTGGCCGCCGCGTACAGCAGGGCGGTGGCGTCCCGCGGGCTGAGCCAGGTCGCCCGGTGCCGAGGTTCGCTCGGCTTGGTTCGGTAGCTGCCGATCCGTACGACGACGACCTCGACACCACCCTTGTGCGCGTAGAGGCTTCCGAGCGCCTCCATGGCGACCTTGCTGACGGCGTAGAAGCTGTCCGGAGCCAACGACGCCTGCTCGGGCCGGTCGCCGACGACGTTCATCCCGGTGACATGGTGGCTGCCGGCCAGCACCACGCGCGGTACCTGCTGTCGGCGGGCCGCTTCCAGGACGTGGTGGGTACCGGCGATGTTGTGCTCCATCATCTCGGAGAACGGCCCTTCCTGGGTGATGCCCGCGAGGTGGATGATCGCGGACGTCCCGGCGGCCGCCCGCGAAACCGCGTCTTGGTCGCGCAGATCGACCTGGACGAACTCGGCGCCCGCGGGCGGTTCGTCGGCCTGCGGGTGGCGGTCAAGTAGCCGCAGGCGAACGCCCTTTCTGGCCAGGTCGGTAGTCAGGCGGGTGCCGATGGTCCCGCCGGCCCCGGTGATCAGGACGAGGCCGCTCATCGGTGAAGTACCGACGCCATGCCGTCGTTGCTCGGGGTGTAGGCGATGCCGCGCATGACGACGACGGGGGCGCCGCGTCCGCGCTGCCCGAGGATGATCCCGGCGGCGGCGGCGATCAGGTCGGTGAGGGTCTCCTCCTGCCGTTTGCCGCCGTGCTCGGTGACCCGCAGGGGGGTGATGCCGGCGGCGCCGATGGAGATGACGGTCGCTCCGCGCCGGTCGGCGCGGCCGTCGGAGTCGGCGATGACGACGGCGACATCAGCGTGGGTGAAGGCGATCAGCGCGTCGCGCAGGGCACGGGCGGAGGCGTCCGGGTCCGCGGGCAGCAGCCAGGCGCCGTCTGTTCCGGCGCGGTCGATTCCAGCGGAGGTCAGCTGGTAGCCGAGGGTGTGCCGGGCGATGATCGGGCCGCGCTCGGTGGCCAGGAAGTGCTCGGTCGAGTTGTCCAGGATGAGCTGGACGATCTCGGCGGCCTTGCCGGTACGGGCCGACAGCTCGATTGCCTCGGGCGATGGCGTGACCTCGGCGAGTTCGACGTAGCGTCGCTCCGCGATGGACACGACCTTGGAGGCGACCACCACGATGTCGCCGTCGCGCAGCTGGGCGCCGGTGAGGGTGATGACGCCGGTGATGGTGGCGGCCAGGTCGTCGCCGAGCCGAAGCTCGGGGAAGGGTTCCAGGGCGAAGGCCGAGAAACCGGAGGTGGAGGCGGTGGTCATCATGGAGCTCCTGGTGAGGTGAGAGCAGCGTACAGGCGGGCGTGGGCGGCAGAGAGCTCATGGGCACGCTGCCGGGCGGTGGCGTACTGGCTGCTGGTGAGCCAGTTGCGGACGCGTTGGATGTAGTGCGGCCACAACCGGCGGGCCGCATCGGCTGCCGGTGTGCCGGAGGCGACGGCGCGCCAGGCGTCCGCGGCGGGCAACGGCCAAAGGTGCTCATCGTATCCGCTGGGGGAAAACGGGCAGGGGTTCTCCAGCGTGGTCAGCATGCTCTTCAGGCGGCCTGGCGGCAGGGCGCGATCAGCGACCCGGTACACCGCCGTGCCTCCTCCTGGCTGCGCGGGTGCCGGGTTTCGGGCGGCGGTCATATGCAGCAGGACGGGGACGGCCTCGTGGTAGATGGCCGACAGGTGAGGGAAGGAACCGGCGTGCCGCTTGGGCCGGTCGAACCGTATGGACGTCACGGGGCCGTGTACGGCGGTGAGCAGTATGAAGGCGTCGATGCCGTAGCCGTCCACGCATCCGGACAATGGTTCGGGCAGGGCGTCGGCGGCCTGTCGGACGGCGGTTAGCACGTCGTGGGACAGGGCGAGGTCGCCGGCCAGAGGCTGAGGCACGTCATGCCCGGTTGCTGCTGCGATCAGCGGCCGGGCGAGATGGTTGGTGAGGTTGGCCTCATCCCAGTGGCGCGGGTAGTCGGCGATTGCCAGGCCGTACCCACTTCGCACTTGGTCCAGCAGCGCCCGGTAGACAGCCGGGTTGGGGTTGAGGGAGTCGGTATCGGCGATCAGTACCGCCTCGGCGTCGCTGATTTCCGGACAGCGGGCGGCAGCCAGGATCTGGGCACCCTTGCCTCGCTTCAGGTTGATCAGCGATGTCTTCGCCGCGCGGGTGCCGGTGGCGGTGAAATGCTCGGAGGTCTGTGGCGTGTCGGAGGAGTCAGCGTGGACGATCACGGCTCGTGAATCGTCCATGGCGGCGTCCACTGCAGCGGTGACGGCGGCGATGGTGGTCGGCTCGTTGCGGCTCGGCAGGATCACGGCGTTCATCGATCGGCTTCCTCGGTGAGCAGGTCAGCGGCAGCGCAGGTGGTGGGGGCGTACAGGTAGTCGAACCGATGGTTGTTCAGCGCGACGACGAGGTTGGCGCGCCACTGTGCGCACTCCGGCGTGTCCAGCGGCCACACCGGGCCGTACGGCGCTGAGGCGATGCCGGTCAGCGGGGTGGGCAAGCCGGAGATGTAACGGGCCAGCCCTTCGTGCAGTCGTAGGCGCTCGTTCACTGACAGCGGCACCGCCGATGTCAGTGAAGCCTCGGCTCCGCTGGGGTGGACGGCCAGGCGCACGATCCATTTCAGCGGGGCCGGATCGGCTGCGAACGGCTTCAGGTCACGCAGGGGTTTAGGCGCGAGCGCTCTAAGGGGATCGCGGATGGCTGCGGTGGGCTTGCCTGGCCACACCATCAGATCGCCGTTGCCCGACTCGGCGAGGACCACCAGGTCGTCTCCGGCGTGGAGCCAGCCGCGTTCAGCCAGAGCCAGCGCCGTGGTGGTTTTACCGGATCCCTTGGCGCCCAGCAGCAGCACCGCCGCTCCTGTGGGGGTATGCAGCGCGGTGGCGTGCACGGTGACCATGCGCTGCTGCTGGCGGGCGCGTTCGAGCGCGGTGTAGATGACGTAGGCGAGGGTCACCGACGTTGCCGCCTGGCGGGGCAGTCGCAGCCGCACTGTGTGGGGGTCGACAGCGATGCTCGCTGCCCCGACGGCGACCTCAACGGTCGCCGGTGAGGCGGAGCCGTGCGGGCCCAACTGCCAGCCGCCGGGCAGAGACCGACTGGCAGCACAGGCGGGGGTGGTATCCAAGTCGTCGGGCAGGGCGACGACGGCGGATACATGGCCGGTGGCGATCCTCGCCTTCTTCACCCCCACCTCAACCGGCTACGTGGTCGAGCTCGGCGAGCAGCTGCTGGACTAGCAAGACGCTAGGCAGGTAGCGGCCGTCGAGCAGATCCGTCAGCCAGTCGGTACGGGTCAGTTCGGCGCGTACCACGGCTTCGACCTCTGAATCGGGCATTCGCGAAGCAGTGGTGATCTCGATGGAGGCGGGCTGGTCGTAGCGGGCACCGTTGCGCCACAACAACCCGACCCGGCAGGGGCCGAACCGGGCGGCCACCGCCTGGGCAGCCTGGTCGGCCAGCCAGCCGCCGACTTTACCGACGTGGTAAGCCGGGTTCTTGCCGAAGGTGGCTTCATTGCCCGCCAAATGGGCGCCGCTGATCAGCCCGGAACGGGCGTTGCCGCGGCCGACCAAGCCGTCCTCTCCGTAGTCGATGGCTGAGCCGGACAGCGTGAAGTACTGCCCGGACAAGGGGCCGGTGCGGCTGTCGCGCGTGTTGCACACCACCGTGACGGGCCCTGGCAACCGTTGCCGAAGAACCTCGGTCAGCTCGTCGGCCGCAGTGGCGACCGCGTCATCGAACTCCTCAGAGCTGGTCAAGTGACCGGCTAGGGCAGGCACGCACACGGTGATCGTCCACGTGTCGTGCCGCCGCACGACGAGCGCCTTGATGTCGCTGCCCGCCCACGCACGAGAACGGAACCAGGCTTCGGCCAGCAGCGCGACTGTTTCGGTTTTCGTGCGCGGCGCCGATCCTACGAGGTAGGCGGTGTCGTTGGAGTGCGCCATCGGCCGCTCGGGCAGGTCCTCCAAACCGCGAGGGGCGAACCAGTGGGGAAATTTGGACGAGTCGGTCGTCTCATGCAGGACCTGAA
>Ga0233377_1000817_pt1 | contig 12852 bp, 13 predicted proteins | sample ElkDunMinimDraft_6_FD_191540 | JGI IMG/M metagenome (GOLD analysis project Ga0233377, IMG submission 191540) | Fecal eukaryotic communites from dung pellets of Tule Elk in California, USA - Elk Dung E36 | ecosystem: Host-associated > Mammals > Digestive system > Large intestine > Fecal | place...
CAGCGCGTTCTCGAGGGTCGGGCCGCCATGTTGGGGGGTGACGCCGACGCCGCCATCGCCGCCTTCACCCGGGCCGCCGAGATTCAGGCGAAGAGCAGCGAGGGCGGTGATCCGCCGATCATCTGGTACCCCACAAGGCGCAGTCTGGCGGCGGCCTTGCTGATGAAGGGCGATGCGGCGGCGGCCCGCGCCAAGGTGCTGGAGCTGATCGAGGACTGGCCCAACGATCCCTACAGCTATTTCGTCCTGGCCCAGGCCGAAACCGCCCTGAACAATACGGCGGCGGCGCAGGAGGCGCTGCGTCATGCCCGCGTCGAGTGGATCGGCGGCGAGATGAGCCTCAACCTGGCCTGATCGGCTTAGCTGGAGGACGCGACGGCCATGTTGTCGATCAGCCGCGTCCTGCCCAGCCAGGCGGCGGCGAGGATGCGCGCGGGGGCGGTGACGCGACCGTCGCTGAAGACGCCCAGGTCGTCGGCCTCGCGGATGGCGACGTAATCCACACGATCGAAACCGGCGGCCTTAAGGGCCTCGGCGGCCTGCGCCTCGACCTCGCTGGTGGGGGCGCCCGCAGTGGCCTGTGCGCCCGCCTGGGCCAGAACGCCGTTCAAGCGTCGCGCGATTTCCAGTTCGGCTTCGGACAGGTAGGCATTGCGCGAAGACAGGGCCAGGCCGTGGCCGTCGCGCTGGGTCGGGGCGCCGACGATGTCGGTCGGGATGTCGAGGTCGCGGGCCATGCGGCGCACCACCATTAACTGCTGATAGTCCTTCTCTCCGAACACGGCGACGTCGGCCTGGACCTGGTTCAGAAGCTTGGCGACGACGACTGCCACTCCGCCGAAGAAGTGCGGGCGGAAGTCAGTCTCCAGCCCTTGCGAGGGCCCGCCGACGCTGACGCCGGTGACGAAGCCGTCGGGATACATCTCGGCCACCGTCGGGGTGAACATCAGGGCGCAGCCGGCCCCGGCCAGAAGGGCGGCGTCCTCGGCGTCGCGGCGGGGATAGGAGCCCAGGTCCTCGTGCGCGGCGAACTGGGTCGGGTTGACGAAGACGCTGGCCACCACGCGGTCGGCGCGACGTCCGGCCTCGCGCACCAGGGTCAGATGGCCCTCGTGCAGAGCGCCCATGGTGGGCACGAAGCCGACCGTCAGACCCTTACGGCGCCAGCCCGCCACCGTCTCGCGCAGGGCCGCGACCGTGTTGACGACGGGCAGCACGGGGGGAAGAACGGGGGCGTTGCTGGTCATGGCGAGCGGTTAACCCTCGATCTGCGGCGTTGATGTAGCGTGCGGCTTATGACCCGGCCCGCCCTCATTCGTCCAGTGACGGCCTTGCTCGCGATTGCGGTGCTGGGCGGATGCGGCGTGGTTGAAGACCCCAACCGTTTTGAGACCATGGGCCGCGAGATCGCCGCCATTCAGCTGGACGGTCCTGCCGTCGAATCCGCTCGCCCGACCAGCGGACGCAGCCGGGCCGAGGAACGCGGCCTGCGTCCCGCCAGGGTCAAGGTCGAGGTCATGGATGTTCACGACTTCTGGGACGCCCGCGACGGCGTTCCGCCGGCGGTTCAGGCCGTGGCTGCGGACGCCGCCCCTGCGGTGGTCGAGGCGGTGGTGCGGCAGGTCGCAGATCGACCTGTTCAGGCGCAGGCCGCCCCCGCTCGTCCCGTCCTGCGCTCCGCCGATGCTCAGGAACAGGCCCGCGTGCAGTCTCTGCTGCGGCCCTCGACGGGGCTGGTGCAACTGGGCGCCTATGGCAGCGAGGCCGCCGCGCGCGCCGCCTGGACGCGGCTGGCGCAGGGCGAGGCCGCCTGGGCTCTGGCGGGTCTGACACCGGTCTATGACGTGGCCGAGGTCAATGGACGCCGTCTGGTCCGCCTGCGGGTTCAGACGCCGCCATCCGGGGCCGCGGCGGTCTGCGCCGCCGCCGGGATCGACGATCCCTGGTGCTATCGGGGCGCTTGAGCGTCAGGCATCCACAGCCACGCTGGGACGCCACGTTGACGCCTGACGCATCCGGGGCGACCTTGCCGCTCCATGACCGCGCGTCTGAGTCGGCGGTCTCATACAGGTAGCGAATCCCATGGCTGATCCCACGGTCATCGTCGTCGGCAATGAAAAGGGCGGGGCGGGCAAGTCCACCCTGGCCATCCATATCGTCGTGGGCCTGCTGCATGCGGGCAAGACGGTGGCGGTCATCGACCTGGACCTGCGCCAGCTGTCCCTGGCCCACTTCTTCGCCAACCGCGCCGCCTGGATGGCCGCCAACGGCCAGACGCTGCCCATGCCGATCCTGCCCGATCTGGGCGACGGCAAGGCGCTGGCCAAGGCGGGAGAAGACGAGCAGTTGGCGCGCTTCAACGCCGCCTTCGCGGAGGCTCAAGGCGCGGACTACATCCTGATCGATACGCCCGGCGGCGACACCATCCTGTCGCGCACGGCGCATGGTCTGGCGGACCAGATCGTCACGCCGATGAACGACAGCTTCGTCGACTTCGACCTGCTGGGCCAGATCGATCCGGTGACGCTGGATCTGGTCAAGCCCTCCATCTATTCCGAAAGCGTCTGGGAGGCGCGCAAGCACCGCGCCATCACGCAAGGCCGCAACGCCACCATTGACTGGATCGTCGTCGCCAACCGCCTGGCCGTCGCCGTGGCCCGCAACCGCCAGCGTCTGGACGAGCGGCTGGAGAAGCTGTCGAAGCGGGTCGGCTTCCGCGTCGGGCCGGGCCTGCGCGACCGGGTCATCTATCGCGAACTGTTCCCCTTCGGCCTGACGGTGGCGGACCTGAACGACGACATCCGGCCTGTCTCCGTGTCGCTGGCCCATGTGTCGGCGCGTCAGGAGATGCGCAATCTGATGCAGGCTTTGGGGCTGGAGGACGCCTCCCTGTCGACCCCGCTCGACGCGGCGGCGTGATCGCCGTTTCAGCATGAGCCTGGCTTGGCTGGCTTTGGCCGCCATCGCCGTCTGGGCCCTGGTGCGGCTGGGGCGTCAGTCGGAGGCGGGCCGTCGCGGACGGGCCCAGTGGCGGGTCGCCGCCACCCTGTTCAGCGCGGTCCTGATCGGTTGCGGTGTTCTGCTGGCGTTCAAGAGCGCCTGGCTGCCGGCGGTGGGCCTGATCGGCGCGGGAGTATGGCTCAGCCTGGCCTCGCGGCATCGTCTGTTGGCGCCTCGGGCGGAGGGGCTGACTGACGCTGAGGCGCGCTCGCTACTGGGCGTGGGGGCGAACGCGACGTCAGCCGAGATCAACGCCGCCTGGAAGCGTCTGATGGCGCGGGCCCATCCCGATCAGGGCGGCACGGAGGGGCTGGCCTCACGGCTGAACGCGGCGCGGGACAGGCTGCTGAAGAAGTAGTCATGTTCCTTCTCCCCTTGGGGGAGAAGGTGGGCGGCGGAGCCGCTCGGATGAGGGGTATATGTCGGTTCGCTAATCGTCTGAAGGCGTGCGTGAGGCTGGCTTACCCCTCATCCGGCCCTCCGGGCCACCTTCTCCCCCAAGGGGAGAAGGAAGCATGGGTCAGTCTTCGGCTTTTTTCTTTGCAGGCGCTTTTTTAGCCGCAGGCTTCTTCGCAGGAGCCTTCTTCGCCGCCGCCTTTTTCGGAGCGGCCTTCTTCGCCGGCGCCTTCTTGGCCTTGGGCGCGGCCGCTGCCTTGGCGGCCAGAAGCGGCAGGGCGTCTTCCAGCGTCAGGTCTTCGGGCGTCAGGCCCTTGGGCAGGGTGGCGTTGATCTTGCCCGACTTCACATAGGGGCCGAAGCGGCCGGCCATGACGTGGATGGGATCGCCCGTTTCCGGGTGGGCGCCCAGGTCCTTCAGCGGCGCTGCGGCGGCGCCGCGACCGCCGAACTTGCCGGCGCGTTTTTCAGCCAGAAGCACCACGGCGCGGTTCAGCCCGACCTCGAACACTTCATCGATGTCGGCGACGTTGGCGTAGGTGCCCGCGTGCAGGACGAAGGGTCCGTAGCGGCCCAGGCCGGCGGTGATCATCTTGCCGTCTTCGGGGTGGACCCCGACCTCGCGCGGGAGGGCCAGAAGGCGCAGAGCCTGTTCCAGCGTCAGCGACGCCGGGCTCCAGCCCTTGGGCAGGGACGAGCGTTTCGGCTTGTCCGCATCCGGCGGCGTGGTCTCCACATAGGGGCCGAAGCGGCCGATCTTGAGGTGGACCGGCTGGCCGGTGACGGGATCGACGCCCAGTTCGCGATCGCTGCCGTCGGCGCCGCCATCCGCCGCGTCAGGCGAGGCCACCGGGCGGGTGAATTTGCAGTCGGGATAGCGCGAACAGCCGATGAAGGCGCCGAAACGGCTGGTCTTCAGGCTCAGCTGGCCCTGATGGCACAGGGGGCATTCGCGCGGGTCAGAGCCGTCTTCCTTCTGCGGGAAGATGTGGGCGCCGAGGGATTCGTTCAGCGCATCCAGAATGGCCGTGGTCCGCAGTTCGCCCGCCGCGCTGGTGGCGGCGTGGAAGTCGGTCCAGAACTCGCGCAGCAGCACCTTCCAGTTCAGTTCGCCCGCCGACACGGCGTCAAGGCGGCCCTCAAGGGCGGCGGTGAAGTCGTATTCGACCCATTTGGCGAAGAACTGCTCCAGGAAGGCCGTGACGAGCCGCCCCTTGTCCTCGGGATAGAAGCGGTTCTTGTCCATGCGGACATATTCGCGGTCGCGCAGGGTGGTCAGGATGGAGGCGTAGGTCGATGGGCGGCCGATGCCCAGTTCTTCCAGTTTCTTGACCAGGGTGGCTTCGGAATAGCGCGGGGGCGGTTCGGTGAAGTGCTGGTCGGCGCGGATGGCGTCCACCTGGGCGACAGCGCCTTCCTTGAGCGCGGGCAGGCGGGTGGTGTCGTCCTCGTCCTCTTCGGAGCCCTTCTGCTTCTCGTCGCGGCCTTCTTCGTACACCGCCATGAAGCCGTCGAAGGCGACGACCTGGCCGGTGGCGCGCAAGGCCGTCTGGCCGGTCGGCTCCTCGATCTCGACCGTGGTGCGGTCCAGACGGGCGGACTCCATCTGGCTGGCGATGGTGCGCTTCCAGATCAGCTCATAGAGGCGCTGCAGGTCGCCATCGAGACGCAGGGTCTCGGGCGCACGGGCCATGTTGGTCGGACGAATGGCTTCGTGCGCTTCCTGAGCGTTCTTGGCCTTGGTCTTGTAATAGCGGGGTTGTTCCGGGACGTAGGCCGGGCCGAACCGTTCGCCGATGACGTCGCGCGCCTGGGCGATGCCCTCGGGGCTGACGAACAGGCCGTCGGTCCGCATATAGGTGATCAGGCCGCCCTGATCGTCGACGCCCTCATACAGTTTCTGCGCCGCCTGCATGGTGCGCTGGGCGGTGAAGCCCAGCTTGCGGCTGGCTTCCTGCTGCAGGGTCGAGGTCATGAAGGGCGGGCTGGGCGCGCGCTTGACCGGCTTCTTCTCGACCGAATTGATCGTGAAGGTCCCGGCGTTGATCGCCTCGCGCGCGGCCGTGGCCATGACTTCGGAGACGATGTCCAGGCGCTGGACCCGCTTGCCGGCGTGCTTGACCAGACGGGCGGTGAAGGGCGGGCTGTCGGCGTTCAGATCGGCCTCGACCGACCAGTATTCCTGGGCCTTGAACTTCTCGATCTCCATTTCGCGATCGACGACGATGCGCAGGGCGACCGACTGCACCCGGCCCGCCGAGCGGGCGCCCGGCAGCTTGCGCCACAACACTGGCGACAGGTTGAAACCGACCAGATAGTCCAGCGCGCGGCGGGCCAGATAGGCCTCGACCAGCTCCATATCCAGCTGGCGCGGATTGGCCATGGCTTCCAGCACCGCCGCCTTGGTGATGGCGTTGAAGGTGACGCGCTGGACCTCCGTGTCCTTCAGCACCTTCTTCTTGGTCAGGATCTCAAGAACGTGCCAGCTGATCGCCTCACCCTCGCGGTCGGGGTCGGTGGCCAAGATGACGCAGTCGGCTGTCTTGGCGACCTCGGCGATCTCGCTCAGCCGCTTGGACGCCTTGGCGTCGATCTCCCAGGACATGGCGAAGTCATCGTCGGGCAGAACCGAGCCGTCCTTGGACGGCAGATCGCGGACGTGGCCATAGGACGCCAGGACGGTGAAGTCCGGGCCCAGGTATTTATTGATGGTCTTGGCCTTTGCGGGGCTCTCGACGACGACGAGGTTCATGCGGGGAGGGGGCCTTTCAGAGGGCGGGGAACGTGGTTGGCGCAAGCCTCGCTGTCAATCACCCACGTCAATGTGAATATCGTTGGTTGTTAAATGATTGTAATGCTCCTTATGGTTGTGTGACGTCGAGTCGGAGGAGGACCATCATGCAGGCCAACCCAGCCGCCCCTGAACCATCCAAGGCCGCGCGCACCGAGAAAGCGCCGGACCTGAGCGACTATCCCGTGCGTGAATATGTGAGAGCCATGTCGATAGAATTGGCCCAGATGGCTCTCTGGGACGGTGATCCGCAGTTGTGCAAGGCGCTGGAGGCCGCCGCCGAGATGGCGTCCAAACCCGTGACGGTCGCGCCCTCGCGTGATCCCGAGCCTGTGAAACGGGCCGACTGAGGTCAGGACGACACCAGGCCGCCGGGGGACAGGACGGCGCGTCCGGCCAGGCTGAGCTCCAGCAGGGCGGCGGCGACCTCCCTGATGGGACGGTTCAGCGCTCGCGCCAGTTCGTCGCGGGGCGTCGGCGTCGGCGACAACAGGGCGGCCACGCGCTCGATCAGGGCGACATCCACATCGTCCGGCGCACCGATGAAGGGGTTGTCGTCCACCGGCTCACGCAGCGTCCTCAGGGTGTTGAAGGCGCGTTCGATGTCTTCCAGCCCCTCGCACAGGATGGCGCCTTGCCGCAGCAGTTCGTTCGGGCCGCGTGATCGCGGGTCCAGCGGCGAGCCGGGCACCGCGAAGACATCGCGACCCTGCTCGCCCGCCAGCCGGGCGGTGATCAGGGAGCCGGAGCGGATCTCGGCCTCGACCACGATGACGCCGCGCGACAGGCCGGAGATGATTCGGTTGCGGCGGGGGAAGTCCCGCGCCTGCGCCCGCGCGCCGACCGGGCTTTCGGAGACGATGCAGCCGCGCTCGACGATCTGGTCATAGAGGTCGGCGTTGTCGGGCGGATAGACGTCGTCCACCCCGCCGCCCAGAACCGCCACCGTTCCGGTCTCCAGAGCGCCCGCATGGGCCGCGCCGTCGATGCCCCGCGCCAGGCCGGAGACGACGACATGGCCCGCCTGACCCAGCTGTTGCGCCAGGCCCCGCGCGATCCTCTGTCCGCCTGCCGAGGCGATGCGGGCGCCGACGATGGCGATGCAGGGCTGGCTCATCAGGGCGGGGTCGCCCCGCACCCACAACAGGGGCGGTGGCGGGTCCACGGCGGCGAGATTGCGGGGATAGAGGTCGTCGCCCAGCACGATCAGTCGAGCGCCGATCCGCTCACCTGCCGCAAGTTCGGCTTCGATGGCCTCAACAGGAGGCAGGCTGTGGCCTGCGCCGCCGCCCTTGCGGATCAGGTCGGGCAGGGCCTCGACGGCGCTGACCGCCGAGCCGAAGCGGTCGAGAAGCTGGCGGAAGGTGACAGGGCCGATCTTTTCCGTCCGGGCCAGCCGCAGTCGAGCGAAGCGCTCGTCCTCCGACAGGGCCGGACCGGCGCTCACGCCGTCTTGGCGCCGATGCGGGGCTCAGCCCCCTTGAGCAGTCGTGCGATGTTCTGGTGGTGCCGTATCCAGATCAGCACGGCGGTGAAGGCCGCCAGCAGCAGGACCGGTCGAGGCGCCGGCAGGCCCAGCGCTGCGAGCGGCGCCAACCCGATCAGGGGACTGGCCGCCGCTGCGACCAGGGCGGCGAGCGACGACAGGCGGGTCAGCCCCGCGACCAGCAGCCACACGGCCGCCGCCAGCAGGCCAAGCGGCCACCAGGCGGCCAGCATCAGACCAAAGAACGTCGCCACCCCCTTGCCGCCCTTGAACTTGAGCCAGACGGGAAACAGGTGGCCCAGGAAGGCCGCGCCGCCCGCCACGGCGCCCGCGATCTGGGCGCCCGCGCTGACGCCGCCCAGCAGGTATTTGGCGACCAGCAGGGCGACGGCGCCCTTGCCTGCGTCCAGAACCAGGGTGGCGATGGCCAGATCCTTGCGCCCGGTCCGCAGCACATTGGTCGCGCCGATGTTGCCCGAGCCGATGTTGCGCACGTCGCCCGCGCCGAACGCCTTGGTCAGGATCACCCCGAACGGAATCGAGCCGAGCAGATAGCCGCCGACCGCCATGAGGGCGAGCACCGCCGAGAAGGGCATGGCCGGGTCCTGCAAACTGATTCGCTCCTGTCAGGCTTGACTATGGACGATGCGGCCGTCGACGACGGTGAGCAAGACCTTGCCTTGAAGACGGCGTCCGTCGAACGGCGAGTTCTTGGACTTGGACTTCAGCATCGCTGCGTCGATGACCACGGGGGCGTTGGGGTCGAACAGCACCAGATCGGCGGGCGTGCCTTCGGCCAGAACGCCTGCGTCCAGCCCCAGCAGGGCCGCCGGGCCGTGAGTCAGAGGCCGCAGGATGTCCAGCAGCTCCAGGCCGGCCTGATGATGCAGCGTCAGGGCGGCGGCCAGAAGCGTCTCCAGTCCGACGGCTCCGGGCGCGGCCTCGCTGAACGGGCGGCGCTTGTCTTCAGCCGGGGCGGGGGCGTGGGCGGACGTGATGACGTCGATCAACCCCTCGCGCACCGCCTCGATCAGAGCCTGACGGTCGCTTTCGGCCCTCAGCGGAGGGTCGAGACGGTAGAAGGTGCGGTAGTCGCCGATGTCGATCTCGTTGAAGCACAGATGGTTGATCGAGACGGAGGCCGCGATCTCCAGCCCCTTGGCTCGCGCCCGCGCCAGGGTGTCCAGAGCGCCTTCGGTCGAGATCTGGTCGATCAGGAAGCGGGCGCCGGTTTGTTCGACCAGGGCCAGGTCGCGCTCCAGCTGGATGCGCTCGGCGATGGCGGGGACCGACGACAGACCCAGACGGGTGGCCAGTTCGCCGCTGGTCGCCACCGCGCCCTCTGACAGCCAGGGATCGGCGGGGCGGCAGGAAATCAGGGCGTTGAAGGTGGCGGCATAGCTCATCACTCTTTGCAGGGTGCGGGTGCTGGCGATGACGTGGTCCACATCGGTGAAATAGAGGGCGCCAGCTTCGTCCATCAGGCCGATTTCGGCCATGCGCTGGCCGTCCAGCGTGCGCGTCGCCGCGCCCGCCGCCCGCACATGCACCAGATCAAGGGCCGCGCCGCGCCTCTGGATGAAATCGATCATGGCCGGATCGTCGATGGCCGGGTCGGTGTCGGGCTGGATGACGATGGTGGTGACGCCGCCCGCCGCCGCCGCCTGGGCCGCCGATTTCAGCGTCTCCCTGGGCTCAGCGCCCGGTTCGCCGGTCTTGACCCGGATGTCGATCAGGCCGGGGGCCAGGCAGCGGCCGTCGGCGTCGATGACGCGTATGCCCGCAGGCGCCACGGCGTGGGTGCCGCGGATGACCTCGCTGATCCGTCCGTTCTCGACCAGCACCGCGCCGGGGCCGTCATAGTCTGAGGCCGGGTCGATCAGGCGGGCGTTGAGGATGGCCAAGGTTGTGGAGGAGGGCGCACTCATGCCGCGTCTCCGTCAAGGCGGGCGGCCAGCGAGGCCAGCACCGCCATGCGCGCCGCCACGCCCATCTCGACCTGATCCTGAATCAGGGAGACGCTGAGGTCGTCGGCCACGTCGGAATCGATCTCCACACCCCGGTTCATCGGCCCCGGATGCATGACCTTTGCGCCCGGCTTGGCCCAGGCCAGCTTTTCGCGGTCCAGACCCCAGAAGCGGAAATATTCGCGGGTCGAGGGCACCAGCGCGCCCTCCATCCGCTCCAGTTGAAGACGAAGCATCATCACGACATCAACGCCTTGCAGGCCTTCTTTCATGTCATGGAAGACCTCGCAGCCCCAGCGGTCGGCGTCGCCGGGCACCAGGGTCGGCGGGCCGATCAACCGCACCCGCGCCCCCATCATCGACAGCAGGGCCACATTGGAGCGGGCCACGCGGCTGTGGGCGATGTCGCCGCAGATGGCGACGCTCAGGCCGCCGACATCGCCGAAGGCGCGGCGCAAGGACAGCAGGTCCAGCAGGGCCTGTGTCGGGTGTTCGTGGCGTCCGTCGCCCGCGTTGACGACCGCGCAGCCGACCTTCTGGCTCAGCAGGTCCGCCGCGCCCGAAGCCGAGTGGCGCACCACCAGAACGTCAGGCTTCATGGCGTTCAGCGTCGCCGCCGTGTCGATCAGGGTCTCGCCCTTGGCCACGGAAGAGGTGCGGGGCGAAAGCGCCGTCACATCGGCGCCCAGCCGCTTGGCCGCGATCTCGAACGAGGCGCTGGTGCGGGTCGAGTTCTCGAAGAACAGATTCACCACCGTGCGCCCGCGCATCAGGTCCAGACCCTTGGCGTTGGAGCGGTTCAGCTCGACAAAGGCGTCGGCCAGATCCAGCAGGGCGGGAGCGGTCGCCGCATTCAGATCGCCAGCGGCGAGGAAATGGGCTTTCGGAAACGGCGCCAGCCGTTCGCGAATCAGATCGGTGAGGGCGTCAGGCTGTCTCATCGAGGCCCGGCTATAAGGCTCCTCAGGCCGGAGGGGAAGCGCGCAACCGATCCAGCGCGCCCTGCAGGATCCAGGCGGCGGCGGTGCGGTCCACGACATTGGCGCGCCGTTTGCGGTTGAGGTCGAGGTCCTCGATCAGGAAGCGCTCGACCGCGCTTGTGGACAGGCGTTCGTCCTGAAATGCGTAGGGTATGGCGCGCAGCCTCTGCAGATTGCGGGCGAAGGCGCGGCACGACTGGGCGCGAGGCCCTTCCGAGCCGTCCATGTTCAGCGGCAAGCCGATGACCAGACCCGAGATGTTGCGGCCGTCCATGATCTTCAGCAGGGCCTCGGCGTCCTGGGTGAACTTGGCCTTGCGGATCAGCGACAGGGGGCTGGCGATCATGCGGCTGGTGTCGGAGACGGCCACGCCAATGGTCTTCTCGCCCAGATCCAGCCCCAGCCAGGCGGTTCCGGCAGGGGTGTTGGCGGACAGGTCTTGCAGGGTCATCTCGGTCACAAGGGGGCGGTAGGGCTGGCGGGGGCTGCTGTCAAAGCGTTAGTCTGCCCGGACACCGCATGGAGGACAGGGAAATGCGCCTTTTCGGCCCCGCCGCCGTTGTGCTGGCCTCGGCTTTCAGCCTGGGTCTGACAGCTTGCGACGCCCCTGATCCGGCGACGAAGAACGCGGCCGGGCGACCGGCCTTGCCCGCCCGTGCGGCTCAGCCGGCGCTGCGTCACGCCGTGCCGATCGGGCCGGAGGAGACGCGACGGGCGGTTGAGGCGGCGACGCTGCAGGAAGCGGCTTCGGTGTCGCAACTTCACGCCATTCCGGCGCAGGACGCCAAGGTCTTCAGCGTCTCCGGCGGCGATCCGGCAGTGAATGGGCTTGTGACCTATCTGGGCCTGTTCGTCAGTCCGGCGGAGGGCTGGCGTGTCTATCCGCTGGGGGATTTCTCGGCCTGGCGGGTCAGCGAGACGGGGCCGGGGCGTTTGGTCCTGAATGTGCGTCAGGACACGGCAGGGCCGCGCGGCGGCATCGTCAGCCGGGACAGCCGCCTGATCGTCGGCTTTGCGCGTTCGGATGGGCAAGCGCCCGTCGCCGTCACCGTCACCCCCGCCCGCTGATCGTCGCGCAAGCCGCTGCGACGCTTGAATCCTTGTGAAATCCCGCCCGGGCGGTTAATCCCGCCCGCTGAAACTCTCGCAATCGGAGGGCCGCATGGCCATCGACGCCGCGACGGTGCGCAAGGTCGCACACCTCGCCCGGATCAAGACCGCTGAAGACCGGCTGGAGCCTCTGGCTCAGGAGCTGAACGGCATCCTGAACTGGATCGAACAGTTGAACGAGGTCGACGTCGAAGGCGTCGCGCCGATGACCTCCAACGTCGCCCAGCCGATGCGCCTGCGCCCCGACGTCGTCACCGACGGGGCCAAGCGCGACGCCGTCCTGTCCAATGCGCCCCGATCCGCCGACGGCTTCTTCGTCGTGCCCAAGGTGGTCGAGTAAACTCATGTCCGACCTGACCAAACTGACCCTCAAGGCCGCGCTGGACGGCCTCAAGGCCCGCGACTTCTCTTCTGAGGAGATCACCAAGGCCTTCGTCGCCAACATCGACGCCGCCAACCCGACGCTGAACGCCTTTGTGGTTCAGACCACGGACAAGGCGTTGGAGATGGCCCGCGCCTCCGACGCCCGACTGGCCAAGGGCGAGGGCGGGGCGCTGGAAGGCGCACCGCTGGGGATCAAGGACCTGTTCTGCACCGAGGGCGTGCAGACGACCGCAGGCTCCAACATGCTGCGCGGCTTTGTCCCGCCGTATGAATCGACCGTCACGTCCAATCTGTGGGCCGACGGCGCGGTCATGCTGGGCAAGCTGAACATGGACGAGTTCGCCATGGGCTCGTCGAACGAGACTTCGGCCTTCGGTCCGGTCAAGAACCCCTGGAAATCCAAAGCCTCCAACGCAGAGTTGACTCCGGGTGGCAGCTCGGGCGGGTCGGCGTCGGCGGTGGCGGGCGACCTGTGCCTGGCCGCGACGGCGTCCGACACCGGCGGTTCGATCCGTCAGCCCGCCGCCTTCACCGGCACGGTCGGGATCAAGCCGACCTATGGCCGCGCCAGCCGCTTCGGCATGGTGGCCTTCGCCAGTTCGCTGGATCAGGCCGGGCCGATCACCAAGACGGTCGAGGACGCCGCCATCCTGCTGCGCTCCATGTGTTCGTTCGACGTCAAGGACGCCACCAGTCTGGACATTGAGACGCCGGACTGGACCCAGTCGCTGGGCAAGT